>Ga0193713_1000595_pt1 | contig 12106 bp, 10 predicted proteins | sample H3a2metaG_FD_143054 | JGI IMG/M metagenome (GOLD analysis project Ga0193713, IMG submission 143054) | Soil microbial communities from a riparian zone of the East river system, Colorado, United States - H3a2 | ecosystem: Environmental > Terrestrial > Soil > Riparian zone | place: USA: East River... | reverse complement strand
CGACGGGCGACGAGATCGTCGCGGTGGACGGCGCCCGGGTGACCATCGAGAATTTCTCGACGCTGATGAAGGATCACGCGCCCGGGCGGCGGGTCCGGATCAGCGTCTTCCGCGGGCCGCGCCTCGCCCACGTGCCGGTGACGCTCGGCCGGAAGCCGAACGTCTCGCTCGCGATCCGGCCGGCGAAGCGGGCGGGCGCCCTCGAGAAAGCGATCTACCGCGGTTGGGTCCGCAAGAAGTGGGCGCCGCCCAAAGAGGAGAAGAAGCCATAGCGGGCGGGGTGCGATACCTCGAGCTGGAGCTGGAGTCGGTCCGGCCGCTGCACGGGCCGGAATCGACGCTCCGCGACCCCGTCTCCTTCGCCCTTCCCACCGACGCCGCCGCCGTCATCTGCGACCGTCCCTCCGAAGGCGGGTACCGGCTCGTCCGCGTCGCGGAAGAAGAAGTTCCCCTTCCTCATCCCTCCGGACTTCATCCCCGCATGGTCGCTGAAGACGGCGACGGGCACATCCTGGCGGTGGGCACGGGATCGGGCTTCAACGCGGCGCTGCTGGCGCTCGACGGTCGGGAACTCCGCCGGTACGACCTCGGCGAGGGGATCGCCGACGTCTGCTACGACCCCGACGGGAATATCGTCGTCCTTCGCTCGATCCGGCGCGGGCCGCGGCCGATCCTCGACCGGTACGGGCCGGAGGGGGACCACGTCGACCGCGACGAGCAGATCCGGCGGATCATGGACCACACGACGCGCACGACGGGTCGGATGCTTCTCATCCAGAGCGACGGCACGGTCTGGCTCGATCTCTCGGAAAAGTACGACGTCGACGGCGCGCTGCTCGACGTGATCGAGCCCGCGGAGGTCTTCGGCCCCGGGCGGGTGACGGCGGACCGTTTCGGGTGGGAAGGGATCGCGGTGCTGGGCGAGCGCGGAAACATGACGGCGTTCCTGCCGCTGGGCCGGCGCCGGGTTTTCCGGATCCCGGCCGCGGCGGTTCTGGAGGCGATCGGGCGGCCGCTCTCGGCGGAGACCGATCTGCTGGCGACGCGCGAAGAGAAGCTCGTGATCCTGGCGACGGACAGACCGGCGCTGCTCAGCTTCCGGATGCTGTCGGAGTGATGTGAATGGAATCAGGAATCAAGAATCAGGAATCAAGGGACGCATCCAGCATCCTGCATCCCGCATCCGGCATCCGGCGAGCTTGGCTACTTCTTGACCTGGGCTTCGTTGAGTATCGTGACCAGCGAATTCCGGTCTCCATTTCCGGCGATGATCAGGTTAAGACACTTGGCCGCCGCTTCCCGCACTTTGGAAGTGGGGCCTCGGGTCGCCGCCAGTTCGAAGTGCGCTTTCCACTTGGAGCTTGGAAGCCACGGCGACATCTGCAGAAGCTGGAAATAGGTGCCTTCCTCGCTGGGACGAGTCAGGGCGGCGGACACGGCGCGCGCAACCCGTTCTTCAAAAGCTTCGGATGGCCCGGAGCGCAGTTGGACGTTCAGGCCCGCAGCCAGGTTGGCATCCATGTCCGGCATCCGACCGCTTTCCAGGGTGGAAAGCAGCCACTCCTGTGATTCGGGCGTCTTCATCCACCAGATCGAAGAGACGATCCCCTGCCGTACATCCCTGTTACAACTGTTCTCGCAAACCGTCGTGAGACGACCGAATTCTTCCGCGCTCAGTGGCGACGTAAATGCCAGCGCGCGCCCGGCCATTGCGACGAGGTTCGTGTTCGGGTCCGAGAGCATCGCCAGGTACTGGCGCTTGAACTCATCCGGCTGGCCGGTGACACCCCTCATGAAGCCCAAGATTTCATGCCGGACGGCCTCGCTCCCCGTCTTCAGCAGGTCGAGAAGGCCGTCCGCCAACGGGGCGGGCAGGTCGGAAAATGACTGTTGCATTAAGGACTCCCCGACGCGGCGGGCGAGCGTGACGTCGAAGAGATTCCAAACGTAGCTTTGGTTTTCGGGCCGCGATAGGAAGTCGAAAAAGGTGGCCGAATCCTCGAAAATCTGGTCGCGGACTCCTTCGAGCTCTCTAGCCAACTCCCGGAAATCCTTGCTCATCTCCTGAGGATCGATTCCCTTGCCGGGATTCGCGGCGCTCCACGCTTTCCACTTCGCGTTCTGCCGGTCCTTCAGGTTCTTGTACCTCTCAAGAGTTGCCGCCAGCTTCTTTCCTTCGGCTTTCGGAGGTTCGGGGGACCCGGATCCCGGGCGGGTTGAAGGGGGCTTTCCCGGATCCCCCGGAGGGGACGCTCGTGCTGAGGTCAACTGTCTGTTCAGCTTTGCGACTCGCGCCTCGAGTTCTTGGATGCGGGTTGGGTCGTCGGGTCGCCTCGCCGCGACCAGGTACCCTCCGCCCACGCCGATGCCGAACGACAGCAAGACGGCGATGATCATTGCCACCGGAACTGCGTACTTAGTTCCCACAGCCAATCCTCCCGCGGCGACGAGCGCCGCCTTCGTGACAATTGCGGAACCAATGAGGCCTGATGGCGCCGAGGCTGGAGTCACGGCCTCGAGGGCTTGCGCCAGCTGCGAGGTGCCGAGCAGGAATCCCGCGCTTGCCAGCCCTCGCTTGAGCCTCTCCCTCGCCTTCTCCATCCGCTTTCCCATGGCGACGCCCGAGATTCCTTCGCGGAGGCCGAGCTCCTCGATGGTCGCCTTCTCGAAGTAGTGCTCCACGAGCATGAGCCGGTTGTCGTCGGGCAGCGACGCCATCGCCTCGTGGATCGCCTCGCGCTGCTCATCGGAGAGTGGGGCGGCAGTCATCGCGGCGCTCCCTTCCTCGGTTCTCCGCCGCGCCGCGCGCCGGCGCGCGTGATCGACGGCGGTCCGGTAGACCACGCGATAAAGCCAGGACTTGAAGGCGCGAGGCTCACGGAGATCGCCCGCCCCGGAAGCGATCTTCAAGAGTGCCTCTTGGGCCGCGTCTTCGGCGTCTTGGGGATGGCGCAGGACGTGAAGGCAGACCGTATAGACGCCGTCCTGGTGGGCCCGCAGGAGCGCCATCAGCGAGTCGGCCGTGGGCGCTTTGCGAAAGGCTTCGAACGGTGTCATCTCAAGAACTGGACGGATGCCGGGAGCTCCGCCGAACCTGAATTCGCGGGCCGAGAATCGAGAATCCAGAATCGACCCCGTCACACCAACGGTCCCGCGTCATCATCGAACGGGCCGCGCGGCTTCGGCGGGGGATCGAACGGACGCGCGCGGAAGCCGAGCGAGATCAGGTCGGCGGCCGACCGGAGCACCTCCACTTCCTCGTCCGAGAAGGCCGCGCTCCGGCGCTTGAGCACCAGCCGGCCGGATGCGGGCTCGCCGATCCCGAGCGGGAGCGACACGCCGTACAGCCCGTCCTCCTCGGTGCGCTGGAAGGTCTCCTTCGAGCGGAGCGGCGTCACCGACCCCAGCCCCGGCCGCTCCGGTTCCTGGCCCGGCCGCACCACGCGCGACCAGAGCCGGCCCGTTTCGTCCGACAGGTCGTACCGCGCGCCGTCTGCCGGGACCGCGGCGAGCAGAGCCTTCGTCACCTCGGCGAGCAGATAGTGCACCGGCGCCTTCCGCCGCAGCGCCGCCGCCATCTCGAGCAGTTTCGCCTGCGCGCTGGCGTTCATGGCGGCGTTATACCGCGGCCAAGTCGGAACCGCTATAGTGTCGCCCCATGCAGGCCGAACGGCGCGCCACGATGTGGCTTCTCGCCACCACCGTCATCTGGGGCTCCACCTTTTTCTCCATGAAGATGGGCCAGGCCGCGATCGGTAAGTCCGCGGGCCGGGAGACCTGGCACGTGGGCCTTCTATTTCTCACGCTCCGGTTCGCGCTGGCCACCGTCCTGCTCACGATCCTTCTGCCCCGCGCGTGGCGCGCCCTGAAACGGCAGGCGTTCCTGGATTCGTTCATCGTCTCCATGCCGGGCGTCATCGGGATCGCGCTCCAGGCCGCCGCCCTGCGCGACGGCTCGTCCGCGACCGTCGCCTTCATCACGAGTCTCACGATCGTCACCGTGCCGGTCATCGGATGGTACTTCCTGCGCCAGCGGCTCACGCCCGCCCTCTGGATCGGCGCGATCCTGGCCCTCAGCGGCGTCTTTATCATGACCGATCCGCTCTCCGGCGGCTTCGGCTGGCCCGAGGTCTTCACCCTGATCGGCACGATCCTCTTCGGATTCCAGATCCACTTCATCAACCACTACACGCGCAAGCACGACCCCGAGGCGATCACGCTCGGCGCGTTCATCCATTCCGTCTGGGCGTGCCTCCTGATCCTGCTCCTGACGTCCGAGGGCCGTCATCTCCTCGAGCCCGGCACGCTCGCCCGACTCGTCCAGCCGCTCGACGATCCCGACCCGATCCGCCGCTGGGCCATCGTCTGGACGATCCCGTACCACGCGATCTTCGCAAGCGTCATCGCGTTCCTCGTGATGATGCGGTTCCAACGCGACGTGCCCGCGACGCGCGCGGTGATCATCTACTGCCTCGAACCGGTCTTCGCGGCGGCGATGGCCTGGTGGCTGGCGAAGGAGGGGATGGCCTGGCACCAGGTCGTCGGCGCGTGCTACATCATGACGGGGAATCTGGCGTGCGAATGGCTTCGGCGGAACGAAGGTCCCGTGCCCGCCCGGCCGGAAGAAGCAATGCCGCCAGGAACGCCATCACCGCCACCCCCAGGCCGATGCTGAAAACGGGCCGGAGCGACTCCGCCATGATCCCGCGAAGGATCTGGGACTCCTTGAAAGGCACCTGCTCCCGGATCACCGGGTGGACGATCTGGTCGGGCGTGAAGCCGATGTTCGGGTGGGCCTTCAAGTAACCGACGAGCGTCGCCGCCATCACGGTGCCCGCCACGGCCACCCCGAGCGCGCCCGCCATCGACCGGCAGAACTGGATCAGGGAGGTCGCCGCGCCGAGCCGCTCGCGGCCGACCGAATTCTGCGCCGCGATGAGCAGGGGCGACATGACGAACCCGAGGCCGGCCCCGAGCACCGTGGAACCGATCGCCGCCTCGCCCCACGTCGAAACCGCGTCCATCCGTGAGAGCATGAAGTAAGCCACGACCGCCAGCAGCGATCCCCCCATCGCGAGGACCCGGTACCCGAGGCGCAGGAGCAGGAATCCGGCCGCCGACGAACAGGCCACCCAGGTGAGCATCATCGGCGTCAGCACCATCCCCGATTTCATGGGACTCGCGCCCGCCACGGACTGGACGAAGAGCGGAAGGTAGGCGATCGCGCAGAACATGTTGGCCGCGAGCAGCGCCGAGCAGAGCGTCCCCGTCCAGAAAAGCCGTTTGCGGAAGAGATCGACCGCCATGAAGGGATCGTGCGAACGCCGCTCGACCATCGCGAGGACCGGCACGAGCGCGACGGCGAGCGCGAGCAGCCCGAACACCGCGGGCGAGGTCCAGCTCAGTCCGCGGCTGGCGAAGGAGAACGCGCCGAGGAGCGCCGCGGCGGCGATCACCAGGAGCACCGCGCCCGGCACGTCGGGTCCCGCCGCCCGCGGTTTCCGCGGAGGATCCTTCCAGACCTGCTGGATGATCACGAGGGAGACGACGCCGAGCGGCACCGGCACCCAGAACACCCCGCGCCAGTGGAAGACGCTCGTGATCAGGCCCCCGAGCGGCGGGCCCATGAGCGCCGCCAGGCCCCACACCCCGCCGATCAGCCCCTGCATCTTCGCCCGCTCTTCCAGCGGGTAGAGGTCGGCGATCATCGTGAATGAGAGCGTCATGAGCGCGCCCACGCCGACCGCTTGGATGGCGCGGAACACCACCAGCTGCTCCATCGACTGGGCCGCGGAGCAGAGACAGGACCCGACGATGAAGAAGAGGATGCCCCCGAGGTGGAACCGGCGCCGGCCGTACAGGTCCGAAAGGCGCCCGGCGACCGGCACGGTGATCGTCGAGACGATCATCGCGATGGCGATCGGGAGGAAGTAGAGCCCGACCTGCTTGAAGTGGGAGACGATCGTGGGGAGCGCCGTGACGACGACGGTGTTTTCCATCGCGGCGAGGAAAATGCCGAAGAGGATGCCGACCGTCGCGGAGCGGCGTGAGGTCACGGGAAGAGCTTCTCCCGGCGGCGCGCGTCGAATCCGAGAACGACGGCGGGTTCGGCGCCGGTGGAGACCCGCACATGGTCGCCGAGCCGCAAGTCGACCCGCGTGCGGGAACCGTCGATCCAGAGGCTCGCCTCGCTCATGAGGGCCATGACATCGAGTTTCCGTCGGGCCATTCCGCGGCGGAGCCGGGGCGGCACGGGCCACGAGTAGGGCTCGCGCGTGAGATGCTGGAGCCGCCGCGAGAGGATCGGCATCTTCTTCCCGCCCGCGGCGCGGATCGCGGCGGTCGACCCCGCGGCGGTGCTGATCCACAGGCCCGAGGATCGTTGGACCTCGGGCGCGCCGCCGTCGACCGAGAGGGCGTACCGCGAGAGCGAGGCCGGGCTCCGGTGGGCGATCAGGACGTCGTTGAGCGCCAGCTCCGGGCGGGCCCGGCCATTGACCTCGACCGCGAGGCGGTTCAGCCGCGCGGCCGGAAGTTTTCCAGCGAGCGCCGCGCGGAGCCTCGGTGCGAACGAGGTCCGGTCGGCGGCCGCGAAGAGTCCGAGGCTGTTGGGCGGGTCGGAGTTGATCCCGAAGACCGGGGTGCCGGAGGCGTAGTGCGCCGCCTGGAGAAAAGTGCCGTCGCCCCCCACGGCGACGATGAGATCGTACTTCGGACTCGAGGCGAGGTGCGCGCGGTCGACGGCTTTCGCTTCCGCTCCGGCCCGCCGCAAGTACCGCAGGACGTCGCGGAGGGCGGCCTTGTTCCCGAGGTCGGCCCGTTTCAGACGAGCCCGGTCCGCGGCGGGGAGGCGTCGCAGGAGCGACCGGTCGTTCCGGTGGGTCTCCAGGAACGACCGCTTGTAGACGACAAGAACGCGCATGTGGGTTTAGAGGATACTAGCGCGGAGGACGGCGGGAGCAACAAACCAGGCGATTCTTGATTCTGGATTCTCGATTCTCGGCGCCCTCATCCACAATCCACAATCAGTCCTTTCACACAATCAGGCCATCGAGGATCCGGATCTTGCGCGTCCGGAAGGCGAAGAGCTGGGCGGGGCGGTGGGGGCCCGAGGCGCGGCGGCCGGGCACGGGCTTCAGGAGGCCGGTCGACAGGATCTTCTTCCGGAAGTTCCGCTTGTCGACCCGGCGCGCGAGGATCACTTCGTAGAGCCGCTGGAGTTCCGTCAACGTGAAGGCGCGCGGCAGGAGCTGGAACCCGACCGTCGAATACGAGAGCTTCGCCCGCAGGCGCGCCAGCGCGGCGCGGATGAGGCGGCCGTGGTCAAAAGCGAGCGGGGGTAGGGAGCGCACCGGCTTCCACCCGGCCCCCGCGGGAAGCGCGGCGGCGTCCGAACGAAGGAGCGCGAAGTAGGCGACGGAGACGGTCCGGCGACCGGGGACGCGGCGCGGATCGCCGAAGGTGTAGAGCTGTTCAAGGTAGGCGGCGGCGAAACCCGTCTGCTCGCGGAGGACGCGGCGTGCGGCTCGCTCGACCGGCTCGTCGGGTCCGACGAGGGCGCCGGGGAGAGCGGGGCGATCGCGGCCGGGGCCGAGCAGCACGAGGAGCCGCCCGTCCCGCACGGTGAAGAGAACCAGGTCAACGCCGACATTCATTGTGATAGCTGTCAGCGGTCAGCCGTCAGCTGTCAGCCGGATCGATCAGATTTTGCGCGCGATCGGGAACCGCCGCCCCATGCCGAACGCCTTCGACGTCACCTTGAGGCCGGGCGCGGCCTGGCGGCGCTTGTACTCCGCCTTCTCGATGAGCTTCACGACCTTCTCCACGATGGCGCGGTCGGCGCCCCCCGAGATGATCTCCTCGGGCGACTTCCGGTCCACGACGAACGCCTGGAGGATCGGGTCGAGCACTTCGTACGGAGGCAGCGTGTCGGTGTCCTTCTGGTTCAGCCGGAGCTCCGCGCTCGGCGGCTTCGTCAGGATGGCCGAGGGGATGACCTCGCGGTCCTTGTTGATGACCTCCGGCGCGATCCGGTTGATCATCGTCTTGGGCACGTCCGAGATGACCGCGAGGCCGCCGCACATGTCGCCGTAGAGCGTCGTGTAGCCGGTCGCGATCTCGCTCTTGTTCCCCGTCGAGAGCACGAGGTGGCCGAGCTTGTTCGAGATGGCCATGAGCATGTTGCCGCGGATCCGCGCCTGCAGGTTCTCCTCGGTGACGTCCTTCGGCTTCCCCGCGAAGAGCTTCTCGAACTCGGCGAGGTACGACTTGTAGAGGCCCTGGATGGAGAGGTTCGTCAGCTGGATGCCGAGCCCGCGCGCGAGCGCCTCGGAATCGTGCACCGATCCGTGGCTCGAGAACTCCGTGGGCATCGTGACGCCGAGGACGTTCTCCGCTCCGAGCGCCTCGGCCGCGATGCACGCGACGACGGCGGAGTCGAGCCCGCCCGAGAGCCCGATGACCGCCTTCGCGAAGCCGCACTTGCGGGCATAGTCGCGCGTCCCGAGCACGAGCGCCCGGTAGATCATGTCCGGGTCGCTCCCCTCGTTCCCGTGGGAGTCCCCGGCGCCGTGCTGGAGGTCGACCATCATCAGGTCTTCCTCGAAGCTCTTCGCGCGGGCGATGACCTCGCCCTTCTCGTTGACGCAGACGCTCGACCCGTCGAAGACGAGCTCGTCGTTGCCCCCGACCTGGTTCACCATCAGGACCGGCAGCTTGTGCTCGAGGGCCTTGGCTTTCGCCAGCTCGTACCGCAGCTTCTCCTTGCCCAGCCACCACGGCGAGGCCGCGATGTTGATGATGAGCCCGATCTTCTTCTTGGAGACGTCGGCCAGCGGATCGCGGTGGTAGAGCTTGCGCGGGCCGCAGACTTCGTCGGTCCAGAGATCCTCGCAGATCGTCATCGCGATCTTGGTCGAGCCGAACTTGACCGGCGCGGTGCCCGCGGCGGGCTCGAAGTACCGGTCCTCGTCGAAGACGTCGTAGGTCGGGAGGAGCGACTTGTAGGAGACGTACGAGATGTCGCCGTTCTCGATCAGCGCGGCGGCATTGTAGAGCGGCTTGCCCTCGGACGTATTCCGGTCGACGAATCCCACGATCACCCCGACGTCCTTGATCTTCTTCGCGAGCTTCTCGAGGGCCGCGAGGTTGGCGTCCACGAACCAGGGGCGCTCGAGGAGGTCCCAAGGCGGATAGCCCGTCAGGCACATTTCCGGGAAGACGACGAGCTGGGCCTCCATTTCGCGGGCGCGGGAGACGAAGGTGAGAATCCGATCGAGGTTGCCGTCGAAATCCCCGATGGTCGGATTGATCTGGGCCGCGGCGATCTTCATTTCGGCTCCTCGATTCGGTGTTTCCGAGGGTCCGGCGACACTATCTCCGCCGGTGTAATCCGCTCTCGTGAACCGCCCGGACGTCTGGAAAGTTCTGCGGTCCGGCTCTTTCCGGTCCGGAGGCGCCGCCTTTATACCGGCCTCGCGCCGGGGTTGCAATCTCTTTCCCCCGGCCCGGAATCAGGAATCAGGAATCTGGAATCCGGGGGAAAGACCCGGCGACGTGAGCCGGCGTGGCTTCGCCAGACGACGATTCAGCCCCCGGAAACAATTCCGTCCGCCGTGTGTTTCGGATCGGGCCCCTGATACTTGATTTCTGATTCTTGATTCCAAGTTGGTTTCAATTCCGGGTCACGTTCCCGAAACCCCGTTCGTCTAAGGAGTGGTATAATTCCCAGCGAAGTAAGGGGTCATCCGGGTCGCAGCCATGCCGGACACGCAAACCGGGCCGAGGATCAACGGCCACCGCCTCCTCGAGCGGATCGGGGGAGGCCATTTCGGCGACGTATGGAAGGCCGAGTTCGAGGGGCGCCCGGTCGCCGTGAAAGTCTTCCGTTCCCGGGGCCGCACCCTCGCGCCCAGGCGCGAAGTCTTCGCGCAGGAGGCCTTGGGCGGACTCTCCGGTCCGGACGCCGCCTTCTTCCCGCGCATCGAGGCCGTCGAGTTCGACCACGACCCTCCCTTCCTCCGGATGGAGCTGCTCGACGCGCGGCCGCTGGAGGACACCGTCCAGAACGGCAGCCTCCCGCTCGACCTGCGGCTGGCGCTCGCGCGGTCGATCCTCCAGGCCCTCGCCGCCGTCCACGCCCGGGGATTCGTCCACGGCGACCTGTCGCCGCGCAACGTCCTCGTCGCGGCCGACGGGGGAGTGAAGCTCATCGATGTGGGGTACGGCGCGCTCTTCGACGAGGGCGTCCGCGACATCGAGGTCTCCGGCCCGGCCGAGGAGCAATCGATGGGCGTTGCGGCCCCGCTCTACGCGGCGCCGGAGCGGTTCCGCTCGGAGTTCCTGCGCGGCTGCGGCCGGCCCGCCGACGTCTTCTCGTTCGGCAAGGTTTTCTACGCGCTCCTCACGGGCCAGGCGCCCTTCGTGATCAAGCCGGTCTCCCGCGCGTGCCCCGCGCTCGGGACCGGATGGGACGACTTCCTCTTCTCGTGCCTCGAGGAGGATCCGACGCGCCGGTTCCCCGACGCGACCGCCGCCCTCGCCCGGTTCGACCACTTGTACCGGCCCGTCCCGCGGACGGGCGAGTACCGGGCGGAGTGCCCCGAGTGCGGCGCCCGGACCTCGGTCCCCGGCGGATGGTCGGGCGAGCGCTTCGAATGCCCGGGTTGCCGGCTCACGCTGGAGGTCCTTTTCTACGACGAGGCGGGCCGCCACGCTTCGACCGCCGTAGTTGTCGAGGCGCCCGTGCCCGGACGACCCGACGTCGAGTTCCTGGAGGATCCCGATCCGGCGGAGGCGGACGGCCGCGCCCGGAAATTCTGTCCCTCGTGCGGTCGGCGCATCTGGGTCGAGGCCCGGAAGTGCCGCCACTGCGGCCTCTGGGTGGACGAGGCGGCAAACGAGCTGGTGGCGGCGCGCGAGCGCGAGCGGGGCCGGGAGCGGGAGGAGGCGTCGCTCCGGCGCCGGCAATTCATCGTCCCCGCGATCGCGACCTTCCTCGCCTACTTCCTCTTCTGGGTGCCCGGGGTGCTCCTGAACTGGGAGTACCTGCGCGAGGCGGAGCACGTCCAGCGGGTGACGAACGTCTCGCCCCCCGGGCACGGGGCGCTCAAAGTCATGATGGTTTTCTTCACGTGGCTCCCGCTGGGCCTCATCGCCGGCATCTTCGGCACCGCCCTGCTGTCGGGCGTCCTCCAGGCGCTTTAAGCGGCCCTGGGATATTTCGCACCTTACAGGGCCGCTTACCCTGAGCGAAGCGCAGCGGAGTCGAAGGGTAGTCCCGCGCCGGGCTGATATACTCGACCGCCTGTGGCTACGGGATTTGGCTTCGACATCCACCGGCTGGTGGCGGGTCGGCCCCTCCTGCTCGGAGGGCTCAAGATCGACCACCCTCGCGGGCTCGAGGGCCACTCGGACGGCGACATCCTCCTGCACGCGGTGATCGACGCGCTGCTCGGCGCGGCGGGGAAGGGGGACATCGGCGACCGGTTTCCCGATTCCGATCCCAAGTTCAAGGGCATCGCGAGCGCGAAAATGCTCGCGTCGGTCCTTCACGATGTCGGCGAATGGCGGATCGTGAACGTCGATGTGACCCTGGTCGCCGAGGAACCGAAGTTGGGGCCGCGAAAGCGCGACATCGCCACCAACGTGTCGAAGCTCCTCGGCGGCGCGCCGGTCAACGTGAAAGCGAAGACGGCGGAGGGTCTGGGACCCGTGGGGAATCGCGAAGCCATCGCCTGCTTTGCGGTTGTGGAATTGACCAGAGGCGGATGACCGATGACCGATGACAGATGACCGATGACGTTCTGAAGTCCGAAGTCCGAAGTCCGAGGTCTGAAGTCTGATAACTATGAAGGTCTATAACACACTGACGAAATCGCTCGAGGCTTTCGTCCCGCTCCAGGCCGGCCAGGTCGGCATGTACAACTGCGGGCCGACGGTCTACGACTCCCCCCATGTCGGCAATTTCCGGACCTTCGCCTTCGCCGACACGCTGCGGCGCTATCTCGAGTACCGCCGGCTGAAGGTGACGCAGGTGATGAACGTCACCGACGTCGGCCACCTGACGCAGGACCAGGTCGAGGCGGGCGGCGACAAGAAGGAGGAG
>Ga0193713_1000593_pt1 | contig 12113 bp, 13 predicted proteins | sample H3a2metaG_FD_143054 | JGI IMG/M metagenome (GOLD analysis project Ga0193713, IMG submission 143054) | Soil microbial communities from a riparian zone of the East river system, Colorado, United States - H3a2 | ecosystem: Environmental > Terrestrial > Soil > Riparian zone | place: USA: East River... | reverse complement strand
ACGTCTCGGGCGAAGTGGCGCTCGACAGCGTGGGCGGCCTCGTTGGGCCCGGGGACCTCGCGGCTCAGGCCCGTCAGGCGTTCGCGAATCTCGAGCTGGTGTTGGACATCGCCGGTGTCTCACCCAGCGACGTCGTGCAGCTCAACGTCTACGTCGTCGGGCTCAAGGCGGCCGATTGGGCCACAATTCGTGGCGCCGGCGCGAAGTTCTTCCCGCAACGGAACCCCCCGGCGGGCACGGTGCTGGGGGTCGCGGCATTGCCGCGCGAGGGACTGCTCATCGCCGTGGATGCCGTCGCGCTGATAAGGGCGAACTTCCGGCCCTTGCGCGATGATCGCGGGGCGCCGCCGGAGGACTAGATTCATGGCGTGTATCGAATCGTCTGGGCGTTCATGGTGAAGCCGGGGAGCGCCCTCGCGTTCGAAGCCGCGTACGGGCCCGAGGGCGACTGGGCCAAGCTGTTCCGCCGAGCGCCGGGATACACACGGACCGAGCTGCTCAAGGATGTGGACACCGTGGGACGCTACCTGACGATCGATCACTGGCGCTCGCGTGAAGATTTCTGGAAGTTCCGCGAAGCATTCCGCGGTGAGTACCTGGCGCTCGACAAGCGCATGGCGGCGTTGACGGTCCTCGAGAAGCTGATCGGGGACTTCGAGACGAACGGAGCAGCCTAGTGTCGGGATACAGCAAGCGCGTCGCCCAACTGCCGATCTACCCGATGGCCGAGCTGCCCGCCATCAAGCGCCGGCTCATCGCGCAGGGTGTCGACGTCATCGACGTCGGGGCGGGCGATGCCGATTTCGCGCCGCCGCGCATCGCGGTCGAGACGCTCGCCCGGGCGGCCCAGGACCCCGCGATGAGCCGCTACGCCTTCCAGCTGGGACTCCCGGCGTTCCGCGAGGCGGCAGCGGACTACATGCGGCGCCGCTTTGGACTGACGATCGATCCCTTCACCGAGCTGCACCCGTTGCTCGGCTCCAAGGAAGGGATCGCGCACCTCGCGGCGGCGGTCCTCGATCCGGGCGACGTCGCGATCGTTCCGGTCCCCGGGTACGCGGTGTACCACGGCGGGACCGTCCTCGCGGACGCCGATCCGTATCTGTACGACCTGACGCCGCGCACCGACTTCCTGCTCGAGCTCGAGGAGATTCCCGCCGACACGCTGAAGCGGGCGAAGCTCGTGTACTTGAACTACCCGAACAACCCGACCGCCGCGGTCGCGTCGCGCGAGTACTTGGAGCGCACGGTGGCGCTATGCCGCCGTCACGACATCCTGCTCGTGTACGACAATCCGTACTGCGAGGTCACGTTCGACGGGTACGTGGCGCCCAGCATCTTCGAGATCCCCGGCGCCAAGGAGGTCGCGGTCGAGTTCCATTCCCTGTCGAAGAGTTTCTGCATGACGGGCTGGCGGCTCGGCTGGGCGGCGGGGCGCGCGGACCGGATCGCCGCGCTCGCGAAGGTCAAGAACTATGTGGACACGGGCGCCTTCCTGCCGGTGCAGGCCGCGGGAGCGGAGGTGCTGAAGCAGGCGGAGCGGCTCGCGGCGGGATACGCGGCGCAGTTCAAGGAACGGCGCGATGCGATCCTCCCCGCGCTGCGCAGCAACGGGTTCGAGGCTGAGACGCCGCGCGCCACGATGTACGTGTGGGTGCCGCTCCCCGACGGGCTACCGTCGGCGGCATTCCAGCAGCGGGCGCTCGAGGAGGTCGGCGTCGTGACGCTGCCTGGCAGTGCGGTTGGGGCCGGGGCCGAGGGATTCTTCCGGATCGCGCTCACGGTCGGGGCGCCGCGCCTCGTCGAGGCGGCGGAACGGCTGGGAAAGGTGCTCGCCGCTGTTTGAGAGTCAGGTACCGCGCCTGCGGGTCGGCCGCGCGTGGTGGATCACCGCGGTCCTGCACGTCGTCGCGGTCATTCTCTTCGTGACGGTCCCGTGGCAGGCGCCGCGGCGCGCCGACTTCGTCGTGCTACAGCCGGTCGACACGGTGGCGTTCACGCCGTATCGCACCGCGCGGACCAACCGCGCGCGCGGACCCACGGTGGGGACATCGCGCCGCGAGCCGCCGCCTCCGCCGGTCACGCCGCCGCCTCCCACGCCGCCACCCCTCACCCCGGCGGACACCGGCTCCACGCTACCGGCGTACGATCCCAACGCGTCCGCGCTGGCGCCGCACGTCGGTGATGGACGCCTGTGGGTGAGCCCGCGGCCCGGGCTCCCCGCGACGGTGGCCGACGCGTTGTACGGCGATACGGTGGGGCGAAACGAGCAAGCGATCGGGCGCCTGCGGGCGATGGTGGATTCGCTCAACCAGATCTACGATCAGATCCAGCGCGAGCGGCAGCGGCCCTCGTGGACGGTGGGGGGCGGGGAAGGCGGGATCCCGAAGTTTGGGATCGACTCGCAATTCATCCATATCGCGGGGATCAAGATCCCGACGATGGCGCTGGCGCTGCTCGGCAACTTCCTGCCGCAGGGCAACTTCGACGAGGAGATGCGGGGGCGGCAGCTGCAGGCGATGCGCGAGGACATCCTGCGCGCCGCCGATCGTGCCCAAACCTTCCAGGACTTCCGGCGCTACGTGCGCGAGCTGCGCGAGCGCAAGCAAGCTGAGCGTGAGGCGGAGCGCAACCGCCGCGGCCAGGATACCACGACGGTCGTGCCCTGAACGAAGAACGGGGGAGCCGACCGGCTCCCCCGCTTTGCGTTGTTCGCTGCTCGAAGTCCTACTGCTTCACCAGCGTGCCCCGAATCTCCCCGCCGGTGTGCGCCTTGGTGTGGATGTTCACGTAGGCCCGGCCAGCCCGGATAATGGCAAAGATCGAATCGGCCAGTGGAACGGGAGTAAAGGAACCCAACGTTGCGGTTCCCGTAAATCCCGCGCCAGTAGCAGGAGGGGCGAAGTCTACTCGAACGTTGCCTGCCACCGAGTCGGCGGCGCGGCGATGGATGTGGCCGAGGATGATGCTGTCGATCGGTGTATCGATGATCACCTGCCAGCTGATCATACTGTCGCCGAGGATAGTGACGACAGCGTGTCCAGTGGCGGTAGTCGTGACCGCCGTTGGCGCCTCGTTCGCGCCGTTCAACGTCGCAGTGAAAACCTCGAGTCCGGCGGGAATGCCGGTGGTGTCGTCCTTGCATGCCACGCCGATCGCGGCGACGGCGGCCAGGACGCTGAATACGCGCGATGCGCGCATAAGCCCTCCTTCGACTCCTGCTGGTGGAACCGCACGAAGCTTCGGAATCCTGCTCGGCCCTCCCTTCAGACGGTCTGCGGGTGGTTATTGAACAACGATCTTCGCGGCCATCACGTGCTGGGTGCAGTGATACGGGAACGCGCCCTGCGTCGTGAAGGTGTGCGAGAAGCGCGCACCGGTGAACATCTCGCCCGAGTCCCACGCAGGGGCGTCGGACGTTGTCGTATGGGGCTCGGTCCCCGTCGGCTCGCAGTTGACCCACGACACGGTTGCGCCTTGCGGGACCGCGATCGAGTCCGGGTAGTAGAGGAAGTCCCGGATGGCCACGAGGTAGTGCATCGAGTCGATGACGGTCACGGGCACTTGGCAGTCGGCGAGACTGGCAACCGGTCCGGCCGTCCGATCCGAAAAGCAGGCCGCAGCGAGTACCGCCACGATGGTGAAAGTGCCGAGTGCCCCTTTCACTTGACGACCACGACCCCGGTCATGAACGGGTGCGGCGTACAGTGGAAGGCGTAGGTCCCGGGTTGGGCGAAGGTGTGCCGCCAGGTCGCCCCGGCGGCGATGGGCCCCGAATCCCACGATCCGTCGTCCGCGGTGATCGTGTGCTCCAGTTGATCGCGATTCGTCCACTCGACCGTCGCGCCGGCGCTCACCTCGATACGCTGCGGCGCGAACGCCATGGCGCGCATCTCGACGGAGGTGCCCGGCTGTGCCCCCGTCGCGGCGGCGCCCGCACGCTTCGCGCGTCCGAAGTAGCGGCTCAGCGTGAACGGAATCGTGAACTCGAAGCCGCCGCGGACCTTGTCCCCGCCGCGGGAAGCGCCCTGCAGGGTCCCGGTGGTGGTGTTGCTCACCTGAAGCGAGAGCGTGTGCGGCGAATAGGGGATGGCGAGCTGCAGTGCCGCCCCCCACGCCGCCTGTTCACCCGGCCGCTTGTCGAGCAGGGTGGCGTAGTCTCCCGCCAATGCGATCCAGCGGTGCAGGCGTATGATCGCGCCGCCGCCGATGGCGTAGCGGGCCGTGTCGCTCCCATATCCGTTCGACAAGAACCGCCCGACGCCGATGAGCCGCACCAGGCCGAACGTCCGTCCCGCGGTGATTTCGGCGTCCGCGCTCTGCGCGGCCTGATTGTATCCCATCTGCAGTGCACCGCCGAAGCGCGCATAGCGCGCGAAGAGCTCCCACTCGTTGGGCAGCGTCGGCGCTACATCGGAGTTCGTCGCGTAGTTCATCCCGATGACGAGCGGGCCGGGGAGTCGATACGAGAGGAGAAAGGTGGGAGAGTTGCTGACTTTGCGGGCGGGGGCGTCGCTGACGGTAAATCGGTGGATGAAGTTGAACTGCAGCGTGCCTCGCTCGCCCAGCCAGCCCCCCGACAGGTTCGGAGTGCGGTCGAGCAGCGACTGCGCCGCTCCTCGTGCAGCGAGGAACGGCGTCACCGTGACGGCCACGGCGAGTGCGAGACGGCGCAAATGACGGGGCATGATGTGTTACTGTGTTACGTGCTTAGATACTAATGCGGCAGGGACGGTGTCAAGCCGACTGAACAGTTGACTCGAGGCGTTTCAAGGCCGCGGTTTTTCCCACCACAAAGAGCAGTTCATTCACCGGCTCCGACACCGTTCCACCCGTCAACGCAATGCGGATCGGCTGGAAGATCTTGCCGGCGGCTACGCCGCGTTGCTCGGCGATGGTACGAAGCGCATGCTCGAGCGACTGTGGCGTCCAGTCCACACTTTGTAACGCCGCGATGCTCGCCTCGAGCGCGGCCCGATAGCCCGCCGGGTCCTTGGCGATCTCTTTCGCGGCCTTGTCGTCAACGGTGACGAACTTCGCGTCGAGCCGCACGGCCACCTGACGCGCGATGTCGAGCGTGGTGCGCGAGCGGGCCTTCACGGCCGTGATCGCTCTCATCACGGCGTCCTGGGGCGCGTCGAGTCCCTGCGCGGCGACGAGCGGCTGCACGCTGGGGTACAGCTCGTCAGCGGTCTTTGCCGAGAGATACTGGCCGTTCATCCACTCGAGCTTGGTCGTGTCGAACACCGACGGCTTCTTGAGAATGCCCTCGAGCGAGAAGGCGGTGCGGAGTTCCTCCATGCTGAGAATCTCGCGGTCGCCGCCCGGGCTCCAGCCGAGGAGCGCCAGGAAGTTGCGCATCGCTTCGGGGAGAATGCCGAGGTGTTGGTAGTCGCCGACGGCGGTGGCGCCGTGGCGCTTCGACAATTTCTTGCCGTCGGGTCCGTTGATCATCGGCACGTGGCCGAAGATGGGCAGTGCCGCGCCCAGCGCGCGGTAGGCCGCGATCTGCTTGGGCGTGTTCGAGATGTGATCGTCGCCGCGCAGCACGTGCGTGATCTGCATGTCGATGTCGTCCACCACCACGGCAAAGTTGTACAGTGGTGACCGATCAGACCGCAGAATCACGAAGTCTTTGATGTCCTCGCCCTGAAAACTGATGCGGCCGTGGACCGCGTCGTCCCACGCGATCTCGCCCGGCGGGACGCGCAGGCGGATCGTTCCCTCATCGACGTAAGCCTTGTCTGCTGTGAGCAGCTTGTCGGCCATCTCCTGATGACGGCCGATGCGCGCGCCCTGGAAGATGGGCTGCTCGTCCCAGTCGAGGCCCAGCCACTTCAGGCCGTCGAGAATCACCTGCGTGTGCGCGTCGGTCGAGCGGGCCTTGTCCGTGTCTTCGATGCGCAACAGAAAGGTCCCGCCGCTCTTCCTGGCGAAGAGCCAGTTGAAGAGGGCGGTGCGGGCGCCGCCGACGTGCAGGTAGCCAGTGGGCGAGGGGGCGAAACGGACGCGAACGGTCATGAGTGTAACATAAGACTGACAAAACGAGGAGGAAGCGGGCGGCGGCCGTGCGCCGCCGCGCGGCACCGGCCTTGCGAGTGTGTACGGGACATGGCCAATTCGCGACGTCTCGCCGTGCTTTTTGCCCTAATCGCTTGCACTATGCTGCCGAGCTCGGTAGCGGGGCAGCGTCCGTTTGCCGCGACGGCATTCCCGCGGATCGATCAGATCCGGGTGCGCCACACCGTCCCGATTCGGGTGACCTGGCGTTCTCGCGATCTCGCGCTCGCGAGCGGCTTCGCCGCCGCCCTGCTCGCCGACGCCGCCCAAACAGGCCGCCTCGCCCGAGGCGGCTGGCGCGACTACCGTGAGAGCAATCCTCTGCTCGGGCCACGGCCCAGCGTCGGGCGAGTGAACACCTACACGGCCGTCGTGGGGCTCTCGGTGCTCGGCGCCGCGGCCGTGGCACCGAAGCGGCTACGGCCGTGGGTGCTGGGGATCGCGTTGGCGGTCGAAGCGTGCACGCTCGCCGCGATGTCGCAGCGGGGCGTCGCGATCAGGTTCTAGTCAGGCAGGGAACGGAGGAGGGGGGATTCGAACCCCCGATAGGGTTTTAAAGCCCTATAACGGTTTAGCAAACCGCCGCCTTCAGCCACTCGGCCACCCCTCCCGGGGTGTGTATTATCCCCACACCCTGTGCAAGGAGCAAGCCCGTGGCGCGGAGAACGCTGCTGAGTCTTAGCGTGGTCTCGCTCACGCTCGCCTGCTCCGGCCCCGATGGCGCCGCGCGGTCACCGTTCCCCTTCTGGGGACTGCGCGTCGGGATGCCGATCGACGCGGTCGAGCAGTTCCTCCTCCGTCAGGACAACGTCCCGTGGGGCCGGTGCGACACCCTCGCCACTGGACTCCGGCTCTGCTCGCGCTACGTGAGTTTCCCGGCGGGAAGGTTCGAGGCGCTGGCGGACGCCACAGGGCGGGTGGCACGGATGCGCCTCGACATCGCCGATCAGAGCGTCAGTGAGCTGATCTTTGACGAGCAGTTGGGCGTGATGGAAAAGGGCTGGTTCAAGGTCAAGGGCATGCGGGTCGACAACGGGGGCGTTTCCGATGCGCATCCGGTAGGCACCGTCGTGTTCTCTACCGCGCGCGGCCGCTGGACCGCGGCGGTCACCTTCGACGGGCATCGTTGCTACGGAGCGCCGCGCGCGTGTCCGGTGCGCGTCGAGATCAGCGATCACCGCGCGGGCATTGAAGGGATCCCGTAGCTATCCCTGCAGTTCGAACCCGATCGCGGCCGCCGCCGCCGAGTGTGTCAACGCGCCCACACTGATCAGGTGGGCGCCGGCCGCGGCGTACTCGGCCACCGTCGCCGCCGTGATCCCACCCGACGCCTGCATGGTCACCCCCGGTCCCGCCCGCCGCACCCACGCCGCGATCGTCTCGGGTGGGCGATTGTCTGCCAGGACGTGCGTGACCCCGGCCGCGAGTGCCTCCTCGAACTGCGCATCGGTCTCCACCTCGACCACGATCTCCATGCGCTTCGGTGCGCGGCTGAGCATGTCTCTGAGACTGCCCCTCGACTGCCGATCTCTGCTCCCCATCAGCACCCAGTGATTGTCCTTCCACATCACCGCGTCGGCGAGGGAGGCACGGTTGTCGACGCCGCCCCCCATCCGTACCGCGTACCGCTCCAGGTCGCGCAGGCCGGGCGTGGTCTTCCGGGTGTGCGTAATCTGCGCTCCCGTCCCGGCCACCGCGTCGACCAGGCCCCGCGTCATCGTGGCGATCCCCGTGAGACGCTGCAGGAAGTTCAGCGCCACACGCTCACCGGCGAGCAGCGTGCTCGCGCGGGCGCTGACGGTGGCGAGAACCCCGCCGGGCGTCGCGCGGGCGCCTTCGGCGACGATCGGTTGCAAGACCGCCTCCGCGTCGAGCTCGCGGAACACGAGCGCGGCGACGGGCAGCCCGGCCACCACGCAATCGGTCTCCGCCACAAAACGACCGGCCGCTCGTGTTCGCGCGGCCGGGCCCAGCAGTGGCGTCGTGACGTCGTCGATCGCGCGGTCCTCGGCGAGCGCCAGACGCACCGCCTCGAGCCCGAGATGGAACGGCGCAGCGTCAGCCAATCGCCAGCATGCGGTCGATTGCCCGCCGCGCACGCGCGGCCGTGTCGGCAGGGACCGTCACGACGTGCTTCAGGTCGCGCAACGAATCCCGCAGGTTCTCGAGCGTGATCATCTTCATGTAGCGGCACTCTGCCCCTGCCGCCGCCGCCACGAACTCCTTTTCCGGGTTCTCACGCCGCAGCCGGTGCAGCACGCCCGTCTCCGTCGCCACGACGAAGCGCCGCGCCGGCGAAGTGCGGGCGCGCGTCATCATCTGCTCCGTCGAAACGATACGCGTGCGTCCTGTGGCGACGTCGCCCTCCGCTTCGGCGTAGTACATCGCGCTCGTCACACAGCCGCACTCGGGATGCACCAGGAACTCGGCGTCGGGCAGCTCGGCACGTTTTTGGTCGAGCACCTCGCGCGTCAGGCCGGCGTGGACATGACACTCGCCCAGCCACACGTCGAGGTCGCGGCCCGTGACGCGTTTCAGGTATTGCCCGAGGAAAAAGTCGGGGAGGAAAAGGACGGGGACGTTTGAGGGCAGGGCATTGATGACGGCGACGGCGTTGCCGGACGTGCAGCAATAGTCCGACTCGGCCTTCACGGCGGCGCTCGTATTGACGTAGGAGACGACGAGGCCGCCCGCATGCTCGGCACGCCAACGGCGCACGTCCGCGACCTGGATCGTCTCCGCGAGCGAACAGCCGGCGCGCGGCTCCGGAATCAGGATCTGCTTGCCGGGGTTCGCGATCGCGGCCGTCTCGGCCATGAAATGCACGCCGCAGATCACGAGCACCGGCGCATCGATCGCGGTCGCCTGCCGGGCCATCTGGAGCGAGTCGGCGACGACGTCGGCCAGGTCCTGGATCTCGGGGCGCTGGTAATTGTGCGCCAGGATCGCCGCCCGGCGGCGGACCTTGAGGGAGTGGATTTCGGCGATCAGGGCGTTCATGCGCACGAATTGTAAACACTCAGCGCCCGGATTCCCACCCTCGCGCCGGTTGACGACCCGCGTTGCGGCTTGCATCCTGGAGTCATGCGGTTCCCCGCATTCGCGCTCCTGCTCGTCGCTGCCGCCTGCGAAGCCGGCACCGACGCGAACACGGCCGACGTCAGCGGCCACTGGGAGTTCACCGAATCATTCGAAGACATCGCCCACGGCATCAGCTGCGCCGACACGGGCTCGTACGAGATCACCCAGGTGGGGGACCAGTTCAGCGGCGGCTACGGTCAGCGCGGCGTTTGCCACACGCCGACGGGAACCGTGGACAACGCCGACTCCGGCACGGTGCGGAACGGTCGCGTCATGGGCCACACCGTCCGCTTCATGGTGACCGACAACTGCGACTACGAGGGGAGCGCCAGCGGCATGCCCCCGACAGCCCTGGCGGGCCGCGGGGCGTGTGTCCTTCAGGACATGAACCGCACGCTCAACTTTATGGGGACCTGGCAAGCCACGCGTTGAGCGTTACTCCCACCACCGGAAGCGTTGCGGCTCGAGCTTCGCCAGCCGATGCACGTTGTGGGCGAACCGTGTCACCAGTACCACGACCATCCCCACCAGCACCGCGGTCATGCCCCAATTCGCGACCCGCGAGAGCGACACGGAGCCCGTCACGCTGGTCGCTTCGTACACGATTACCGCCGTATTGAGCAGTACGAGTATGATCCGCACCTCGGTGGGCCCGATCCGGCCGTACGCCAGCCGGAAGACGCCGAACACCGTGGACTCGAGGTACACGTTGATCGACAGCGCGAGATACGCCACCACGAGTCCGAGCGCGATGCTCACGTCCACATACGGCGACAGGCCGATCCCGAGTCCGATAACGGCCGTCGAGAACGCGTCCACGATGTGGTCCAGGTAGTAGCCGTACTTGGGGCGCTGGGTCTGGCGCACGCGAGCGAGCGTGCCGTCGAGGCTGTCGCCGAGCCAGTTGATGGCGAGGCCGAGGCTCGCCAACCAGAGCCAGGCGGGTTGGCGGCTCGACAGGGCGTAGCCGGCTCCGGCCATGACGGCGCCGAATGTGCCGAGCACCGTGAGGTGGTTCGAGCGAATCGCGCGGGGGACGTGGCCGGCGAGCGCCGTCAACACTCGCTTTTCCGGGCCGGCCAGGAGGAACTGCATCTCACGGGGGGCGGTCACGGCTCCCACTCCATGACTTTCACGTCGGCGAGCACCGATTCCAGCGGGTTGAGGGTCACCTTCGTGGGCATCGCGGGGAGGGCGATCGTCGTCTCGGTGAGCTCCCCCTTGACCCGCACCCGCACCAGCGCCTGCCCGTCGGCGAACTCGATCAGCAGCGGGACGGGCATCGTGAAGTCGGCGGGCACGTCGGCCTGCCGGACCCGCACGTGCAGCGCGGCTTTGCCGTCGGGCTGCGGCTCCGCCGTCCACGAGAACGTGTAACTCGGCACCGCGGTGCCGTACACCCACTGGCGGAAGAACCAGTCCATGGGCTGGTTGAAGTGCTGTTCGACGACGCGCTGGAAATCCTCCGTGGATGCCCGCTTGCCGCGGTAGGTCTGATAGAAGTCCTGCATCATCGCCTGGAACGGCTGTTCGTCCATCGTGCGCAGGTTCAGCATCAGGTTGCGCAACATGTGCAAGACCCACGCGCCCTTCTGGTACACGACCAGGTCGTAGTTGCCATTGCGGCTTTCAGAAGCCCGATAGCCGAGTCCGATCGGGACCACCTTGTCGCGCTGGCGCCGGATCTCCTGGCGCGATTCGCGCAGCTGCCGGAAGTACTTGTCGTTGTCCTTCAGAATGATTTGCATGTACCACAGCCCCGAGAACTCCGCGAACCCTTCACCCAACCACGCGTCCCGATCGCCCGCCGGCTCGACGCCGATCCCCCACCATTGGTGCGCCATCTCGTGCGCCCGGAAACTCTCGTCCGACCCGTCGGTCGCCATGCTCATGTAGGTCGCCCACGACAGGTGGATCATCCCGGGAAACGCCTGGCCGTGGAAGTACGGGATTTCCGTGGCGTAATAATGCTGGAACAGCGGCGGGCCGAACATCTTGGTGAAGAATGAAAGGCTGTTCACCACGTCGGCGCCCACCTGTTGCTGCGGATTGCGCGACTGCGGGATGTACTGGTGGATGTACCGATGTGCTTCGGAATTGATTTGCACGGTGACCGGCGGGATCCGCGGATCCTTGATCTCGAACTCTTCGAACTCGCCGATGTTGAACGACACCTGCGTCGTCGGGAGCTCGGTCACCCAATGCGTCGTGACGACATTGCCAACGGTCTTCGAGTCGACGAGCCGTCCGATGCTGGCGAACGTGAAGGCCTTGGGCGTATGGAACGTCATGTCGAGTACGGCGGGCTGCTCGAAGCTGTAGCGCGGGTACCAGGTGCTCGTGGACTTGATGAACGCCCAACTGTCCATCATGGGCGGCATGTCGCGCCGCGAGGCGGACCACCACGGCGGCAGGAATTGCTCGAAGGTGGAGCCGAACCCGATCAAGCCCCCGTGATACACCATGCGCACGCTGTGCACGTCGCCCGGGCCGAGCGGCTGCGCGAGCCGGACCCACACGGGGGACGTCCGATCGGCGCGGAAAAAAGCCAGGGACGTGCCGGTCTCGTCCGCGATGGAATCGACATCCAGCTCGGGGTACAGAAAGAACCGAACCCAGCGCTGACGATCGCGCCGCCCGGTCATCCGCACCGTCGTCTTGGCGGAGAACTTGTAGTTCCCGTCGATCGTCGCGTCGATGCCGAAGGCGTCGACCTCGAGGGGCTCCGGGCGCTCGGTCTTCACCGCGACGCCGCCCTTGAGATCCTCCTGGCGCTGGAACTGGCACACGGTTTCCGTGCGCTGGCCCAATTGGCGACCGCGCCGCATCAGGAACACCTCTTCCGCTACGGTGGGGTCGACCTCGATCAGGACGGCCTCGCCCCGCACCCGCTTCACATAGGCCGTGAAGAACCCGTTGTCGGTCCCGTTGAGCAGTGCGGTCATCAGCGAGCCGTCGACAAAGCGGTTGCG
>Ga0193713_1000592_pt1 | contig 12123 bp, 5 predicted proteins | sample H3a2metaG_FD_143054 | JGI IMG/M metagenome (GOLD analysis project Ga0193713, IMG submission 143054) | Soil microbial communities from a riparian zone of the East river system, Colorado, United States - H3a2 | ecosystem: Environmental > Terrestrial > Soil > Riparian zone | place: USA: East River... | reverse complement strand
CCGCGCGTTCATGACGCGCGAGCCGTGCAAAGTATGCGGCGGCGCCAGGCTGAAACCGGAGATTCTCTCTGCCACAATTAAAGATCGACATGCGCGCGAATTGAATATTCATCAACTCAGCGAGCAAACGATCGAGGCGGCCGCGCGCTACGTTGCGGATCTCGACCTATCCGCGCAGCAGCGATTGATCGTGAATGAGGTCGTGCACGAAATTCAATCGCGCCTGCAATTTCTTCTCGAAGTTGGCCTCGGATATCTCACCCTAAATCGCGAGAGCGGCACGCTTTCCGGCGGAGAAGCGCAGCGGATCCGGCTAGCAACGCAGATTGGGTCTGGCCTGGCCGGAGTTCTTTACGTTTTGGATGAACCGAGCATCGGCTTGCATCAGCGCGACAATGCGCGCTTGCTAGGAACGCTACGGCGGCTGCGCGATCTCGGCAATTCCGTGATTGTGGTTGAACACGATGAAGAAACCATCCGCGCGGCGGACCACATCGTCGATCTCGGTCCAGGCGCGGGTCCGCGTGGCGGTGAGATCGTTGCTCAAGGGAGCATCGAAGAAATTCTTCGCGCGAACAATTCCTTAACTGGAGACTATCTTTCAGGACGCGCGCGCATTCCGATTCCAAAGCAGCGCGTCAGGCCACAATTAATTAATCATCCGCTATCAACCGACAACCATTATGATGGCTGGCTCACAGTGGTAGGCGCAGCGGAGAACAACCTCAAAAAAATCGACGCTTCTTTCCCTCTCGGCTGTCTCACCTGTGTAACGGGCGTGTCCGGCAGCGGTAAGTCGACGCTGGTGGATGATATTCTGCGCCGCGCTCTCTTTCGGCATTTTTATAATTCACGAGAAAAACCCGGCGCTTATCAGGCAATTCGCGGAGTGGAACAGATCGACAAAGCGATCGTCATTGATCAAAGTGCGATCGGCCGAACGCCCCGCTCCAATCCGGTGACTTACACCGGCGCCTTCGCGCCTATCCGCGAGTTATTCAGTCAATTGCCCGCAGCGCGGGTGCGCGGTTATGATGCGGGGCGGTTTAGCTTTAATGTCAAAGGCGGCCGTTGCGAAAATTGCGAAGGCGGTGGGTTGATCAAGATTGAGATGCATTTTTTGCCGGATGTTTACGTGGAATGCGAAGTGTGCCATGGCAAGCGCTACAATCGCGAGACGCTCGAGATCACTTACAAAGGTAAGAACATTGCCGACGTTCTCGATCTGACGGTGGATGAAGCGGCGCGCTTTTTTCGGAATGTGCCGAGCGTTTCCGAAAAGTTAAATTCTTTGCTGGATGTGGGCCTCGGTTATCTGCGACTTGGACAAGCCGGGACCACCCTTTCCGGAGGGGAAGCGCAACGCGTCAAACTCGCTACGGAGCTCGCGAAAAAAGCGACCGGCCGGACGGTCTATATTCTCGATGAGCCGACGACTGGATTGCATTTCGCCGATATCGAGAAATTGCTGCAAGTATTGATGAAGCTGCGCAACGCGGGTAACACGGTGATTGTGATCGAGCAGAATCTAGAGATGATTAAATGCGCAGATTGGATCATTGATCTCGGGCCTGAAGGTGGCGAACGCGGCGGTGAGGTCGTCGGGACTGGTCCGCCGGAACAAATTGTCGATCTTCCAAATAGTTTCACAGGCAGGTATCTGCGACCGATGTTGGAGCTGCCATGAAGAAGACCCCCAGTGCGGACCACTGCAGGCTCGACCTTTCATGGAATAGACGGGTGCGGAGAATCGCTTTGATCGGGTTGTCGATCTGGTTTTCCCAATCATTGCGCGCAGAAATTTCGCCTGTTCTGATGAAGGCGACAGGACCGTTAATGGAAGGCGTACCGGAAGTGGCCGTCGTACGTTTGCGAGCCTTGCTCGACAGCGGGTTGGCCGATGAAGAGTGGCGCGCGGTCGCCGCAAAGCTTGCCGAAGCTCAGGTGACCGCAAGGCAACCAGAGGATGCGCTGGTGTTGCTTGCGGATTCCAGACTGCGCGATCTTCCTGCAGCAAAGTTTTGGCGTGCGCAGGCCTTTGCCAGCTTGCATCGATGGGCCGACGCGCTGCCGCTCTACGAGGAACTGGAGGCGGACCAAAGTTCGTCATTTCGCGAAGCAGCCACTTTTGGAGCGGCCGAAATGTTGCGTGCGTTAGGAAGACAGGATGAGGCCCTGGCGAAGATATTGGTTCTCCTTCGCGACAAACAATGGCGTATCCGGGCACAATTGCGATCGGCCGAATTGTATATCGACAGGGCCGACGCCGCCAACGCGCGACGCATCCTTGATGAGATCCAACCCAAATCGGTCGCGGAACGGAAGGAGCGACGGCTTCTACGCGGACGTTTGGAGCTGATTTTGCAACGACCCGAGAGAGCGATCGGTGTATTTGAAGCGCTTCTGAAAAGACCGGAGGGGGCGACTCATGCCACCCTAATCGCGGCACTCTTTGGAATCGCCGACGCGCACTTGCAATTAAAAACACCGGAAGCCGGGGATGACGTCCTTGAGCGATTTATCGATCGTCATCCGGCGGATCCGGACCTGCCCGTTCTCTTCGCGAAGCTAGACGAACTCTACCGCGCGGAGCGCAAAGCGTCACGCAGCGAACTGGAAAAATGGGTGCGCAATCCGGAAGAACCACGGCGCGCGTTCGCCCGATGGCATCTTGCTCACCTTGAAGTTCGCGCAGGGCACCGAGATCGAGCTAGGCAATTACTCAGCGATCTACGCCATATCGAGGTAAAATCTCCTGCGTTCGCGCCCGCTCTATTAGAGTTTGCACAACTGGAACTGGAAGATCGACATTTCGATGAAGCCATTGCGATTTTGGACGATGTGCGCGTGCTTCATCCAGAAGCGCAATTGCTCGATCAAATCAATCTTCTCTCCGCGCAAGCGCAGTATCTGGCGAAACACTTTGAGGTGGCAACCGCGGCCTTCGAACAAATCGGGCATTCCACTTCGCCGTGGGCGAAGCTTGCACTTTTCAACGCATCCACGGGCTGGCTGCAACTCGGCGATCACGCCCGTTTTTTGGCCGATTACAATGCGCTTGAAAAGCAGGGCGGCGATGAAGAATCGCGGGCCAGCCTACGACTGGAGGAAGGTTTGATGCAAGCCGCGAAAGGAGATAAGAAAGCGACAGAATCGCTGCAGCAATTTATTCGCGATTTTCCCAAGAATCCCCGAGTCTCAGAAGCTTGGGTTGGTTTGGCTGAGCTGGCATTCCATTCCACGCCATCTCGTTTCGATGAAGCACGGAAGAACCTAGTTCGCGCGGCAAACTCAAGCCCAACGACAGCGGCGGCGGAGCGCGCCGATTATCTCATGATCTGGATTGAGGATTCGGCAGATGTCAACGAGACGAAAGTCATCGAACTTGCGAATCGTTTTCTTCAACAACATGCCGCCTCGTCATTCGCTGCAGAGGTTCGAATGAAGTTAGCGGAGATTTATTACCGGCGTCAGGATTTCGCAAACGCACAGACTCAGTTTGAAATTCTCGCGCAGCAGAATCCGGACGGCCCACGTGGCGAGAAAGCGCTCTTTTTCGCGGCGGAATCAGCCATGTCGAGCATGGGTAAGCATTCGCTTGAGCAGGCGATTGTGTTGTTTGATCAGGTCGCGCAGTTAAATGGCGACCTGAAATGGGCCGCGCGCAACGAACAAGCTGTTATCGAACGCAAGGTGGGCAAGCCGGAGGATGCGCTCTTATTGTACGACGAGGTGTTAAAAGGCGCGGCTGGAACATCCGAGAAGCAAGAGGCGCTTTGCGGAAAGGGAGACATCTTTTTCGAGATGGGCGGAAGCGACTCGAACAATTATCAGCGCGCGATCGAAGTCTATGACCAGTTGGCATCCGACAAAAACGAGGCAATTCACTGGCGCAACCAAGCGCTCTTTAAAAAGGGCCTGTGTTTGGAGAAAAACGGGGACCGAGCTGGCGCCCTTGCGACGTTTTACAAAGTCTTGGAGGATGATCTGCGCCCGGATCGGAGGCGCGAACTGTTTTGGTATTACAAAGCGGGATTCAATGCAGCGCGGCTGTTGGAAGACGATTCAAAATGGGAATCTGCTGCTGCTATCTACCAGAAACTGGCCGCATCCAGCGGCACCCGGAGTGAAGAAGCAAAGGCGCGCCTTAGCCGTCTGCGTTTGGAACATTTTCTTTGGGCGGATTGATTCCGAGAGTTTCGTAACTTGGCCTGATGGTCATTCAAAATGGCATAAAGCGCCGTTTTTTTGTCCGAAAGGAACTCCGAATAAGCTTGCACAACATTCGGAACGGGATCACAATTCAGGCATGAAAACAGCAAGTAGGTTCAGTCGCCTGTGCGGCTGGTCGGCTCGATGTGCAAGTGGCGTGCTCGCGCTCGCATTTTGCGCATCGGCATTTGCAGATCCGAACAAAAACGTAGTTGTGGCGCCAAATCAGCAGATCACCCAAAACAGGGTCATAAAAATCTGCTACGTGAAGACCATAGCGTCTGGCATTCCACATCCATGCAATCGGTTCGTGGGGTTAGATGCGACCACCGAAAGCCCGATGGAAATTATCGGGCGGTAATTCCGGCAAAAATCATTTTGGTGTGTTGGTGCGCTGCCAAGCAGCGGCAGCGCCGCTAATGGCTTTTTGTTTTCGCTTTCCAACTCATTAGGCCGCGAAGCCGCGTGCCTACTTTCTCGATCGGATGCTTTTCACTTTCCCGCAGCAGCTTCGCGGAACGCCGCCCGCCGGTTTTCATCTCCTGAATAAAATCGCGCGCAAATTTTCCTGAGCGGATTTCTCGCAGCGCCGCCATCATCTTTTTCTGCACCGTTTTATCGATAATCTTCGGGCCGACCGTTAACTCGCCCCATTTGGCAGTATCGGAAATCAATCTGCGCATTCCGGCAATTCCCGCTTCATGGATGAGATCGACAATGAACTTTAATTCGTGCAGACATTCGAAGTATGCGAGTTCGGGTGGATAGCCGGCACGAACAAGCGTTTCAAAGCCAGCACGAATGAGCGCGGACGTGCCGCCGCAGAGTACTGCTTGCTCGCCGAAAAGGTCTGTCTCCGTCTCCTCACGAAAAGTGGTTTCGAGCACCCCGGCACGCGTGCAGCCGATTCCTTTTGCCCAGGCCAGAGCTGTTTGCCTGGCGTGGCGGCTGGGATTCTGATGAATCGCGATCAGTCCGGGCGCACCACGGCCTCTCACAAACTCCCGGCGCACCATCAGTCCCAGGCCTTTGGGAGCGACCATCACAACATCGACATCTTTGCGGGGGACAATCGTGCGGTAATAAATTGCAAACCCATGCGCGAAAAGCAGGGTTTGGCCAGGACGTAAACTCGGAGCGATTTGTTGGGCATAGATCACTGGCATTTGCGTGTCCGAGAGCGCGAGAAAAATAATGTCTGCACGCTGCGCGGCTTCAGCTGTGTCCAGCACTTCGAGACCACTCCGCCTGGCCCGCACCCGGGACTTGCTGCCAGGGTACAGCCCGACAATAACACTGATCCCGCTGTCCCTAAGATTGAGAGCGTGAGCGCGGCCTTGCGCTCCGAACCCGATCACCGCGCATGTTTTTCTCTTCAGCCAGCGAAGATCGACATCTTTATCGGTGTAAATGCGCGCGGCCAAATTTAGCTCGGTGGCTTATCCAAAAACGACTTTGCCGTCGCAAGTAACGAGTTGTCGTCATTATCAGTTAATTCGCCAAGGAAGCGCCGAATTCGACGGAACGATTGACGCAAAAAAAGATCGGCGGCGGAGTGATCGGCGGAGGCCGAGTCTCCATTCCGGCGCGCGAACTGAAGCTCAGCGTCCCAACGGCTGAGAACACAGGTCGAGGCAAAAAGATCCATGGCTGCGTCAGCAATCCGCTCCTGGACAAGCTGCATGTCGAGGATCGGCTCGCGATAAGTGATCAACGCGCGATTGACGGCAAAGTTGAAGCGCCAAATCAAGCGGCCGAGTTGCCGCGCATTCGCACGAAGCTGCTCGCTTCGAACGGGCACATCAGGAACACGAATAGCCGCTCCAAGCCGATTCATCCCTGCAGCCCAGGCTTTGCTCATCCGATCCCGGGATGGTTTCATCACTGTATCGTAAATTTCCTTGAACTCCATTCCCGGCCCGCGCATGCCAACAAGCGCGATAAACGAAGTAAGCACTTCGTTGCTGCCTTCACCGATTTGGTTGATTCGGGCGTCGCGCAGCATTCGCTCCAGCGGAAGATCGACAAAGTAGGCCGAGCCGCCATAAATCTGAAAAACGTCGTTGACCACTTCCCAAAGCCGCTCGGTCGTGAAGACCTTGAGCATGGCCGTCTCAATCATGTAATCCTCCAGTCCGCGGTCAATAAGCGACGCAGTGATAGTCGTCATTGCTTCCATCGCATAAATGCCTGCCGCCATACGTGCGATCTTCTTTTTGACCAGATCAAATTCCCCAAGCGTTTTATTGAATTGCTTGCGCGTGTTCGCGTGGTCGATCGCCAGCTGCAGACACGTCTTGGCCGCGCCCGTGCAACAAGCGCCAAATGTCGTCCGCCCAAAATCGAGCACCGTCAATGCCACTTTCAGCCCTTTGCCCATCGGGCCGAGAATATTTTCTTTTGGGACTTTGACGTCGCGCAGCGAAAAGCGGCCCGTTGCGGTGCCCCGGATTCCCATTTTCGGCATTCGGGCTTCCAATATCGTGAAGCCCGGCATGTCCGGCGTAACCAGAAATGCCGTGATTGCCGTTTTATCTGATCCCGGCATCGGCGTGCGCGCCATCACTGTCAGCACTTGCGCAATTCCTGCGTTAGTGATGTAACGCTTTTCGCCGTTCAAAATAAAATGTGAGCCGTCCTGCGTTGGACGTGCCTGCAGTTGCACGTTTGCCGCATCAGAGCCTGCTTCACGCTCGGTCAACGCGAATGCGCCGAGTTGCTCGCCCGTTACCAATTTCGGAAGCCATTTTTGCTTTTGCTGATGTGTTCCAAAAAGCAGCAACGCACGGATACCGATCGAGTGGTGCGCATTTACGAAAACCGATGTCGACGCGCAGCGGCATCCGATTTCCTCCAGGAGTTTGCAGTTGGCCATCTGCGTAAAACCCCGTCCGCCGTATTCCACTGACGCGGTCGCTCCGAGCACACCGACGCGCCCGAGGCCGTCGATGACCTCACGGGGAATATCCGCTTGTCGATCTATCTCCGCAGGATCGAGATGTTGGTCGAGAAATTGCCGAAGTTCCGCAAGCGACTTGTTCAGCTCCGCCTCTTGCGCTGCCGGGATGCGTGGATAAGGCATCACCCAATCAGAAACGAAATGACCTTGGAAAAGACCTTTGGCAAAGCCAAGCGCCTGTGGCCCGGCGAAAAGGAGTTCCTCCGCCTGCTGAATTTCCTTTTGCCGTGCTTCGACTTTGTTCATAAAAATTTGCCGCCGAAGATGGCGGTCACGCACTGTAGCAAACACGTCCGCCCTGTCCACTCACGCGTTACGCGGCCGTCAAACACTCGAATTTCAACATTGCCCTAAACAAAAACCAATCGTCCAACTGCGCATAATGCGAATGGCGACGCGGGTGAGAGCCGGTAAATTGGAGCTGTTCAAGCTTCTCCTTAGCTGCATCCCTGGCTCGTGCCGCACTCGGTGCAAACGCCGCAGGCGCCGGCGCGGATCACCTTGTCGCTGCCGCAATGCGAACAGACGATGTCCATGAACATATTTCCAAGCGCCTCTTGCACCCGTTCGGCATGGCTGCTGCCGTTGCCCACTACTACCTGTGGTGAGCCATCGTTCGGTGAATGACTTATGATTACGTCGATCAACTCCTTTTCGCCTGTCCGCGCCAGATCGGAGACGGGTCGATTGAGCGCCTTTTTCTCCATCTCCGGAATTTCTTTCAACGGCAATTCCGTTTGGCCGCGTGTTGGTGACGTAGCTTCCTTGTAACCTTTAATGAACTGGCAGGCGAGCCAGCGGAACACATAGTCAGTGATGCTGGTTGCGTTTCGAATGTCGGGATTCTTCGTGAAGCCACTCGGTTCGAATCGTTGGTAGGCGAATTTTTTCACTAGGCTCTCCAAAGGCACGCCGTATTGCAGCGCAATCGAAGTGAGAGTGCCGACCGTATCCATCAACCCGCCAATCGTGCTTCCTTCCTTTGACATAGTGATGAAGAGCTCCCCCGGTTGACCATCTTCGTATAGGCCAACCGTGATGTAACCTTCATGTCCGGCGATCTCGAACCGATGCGTCAATGACATTCGCGTGTCCGGCATGCGATGCCGGATCGGTTTGTCAAGTTTGCCTCGCAGCATGCCGAGTTCTTCCTCTAGCTCGAGAATGCGCTTCTCTAATTGATCGCGCCCGATCGTGGCATCCAACGCAACATCGACGTCTTCTACCGTGCCCATGTGTTTTGTCTTGCGTGTATTAAGAGGCGCGGAACGCTTCGAGCCGTCGCGATAAATCGCGATCGATTTCAATCCCAGTCGCCACCCTTCCACGTAGGTGTTCATAATGTCGTCGACCGTGGCCGTTTCAGGCATGTTCACCGTTTTCGAAATCGCACCGCTAAGGAACGGCTGCGCCGCAGCCATCATCCGCAGGTGCGCCATGTAATTGAGGCTGCGTTCGCCTTTAAATGGCTTGAACGCACAATCGAAGACCGACAAGTGCTCCGGCTTGAGCCCGGATGAAATTTTCGATCCATCGGTGTCGGTGATATCCTCGATCGTATCGAACGCGTCGATGTGTGCGATGATCCGTTCGATTTCCTCGGAATTGTAATCCAGTTTCTCTAGGGCGGGTTTCACCGTCTGATTGACGATTTTGAGCATTCCGCCGCCGGCAAGCAGCTTGTATTTTACGAGCGCGATGTCCGGCTCAATCCCGGTCGTATCGCAATCCATCAGGAAACTAATTGTGCCCGTCGGGGCAAGCACGGTGACCTGCGCGTTACGATAGCCGTAGCGCTTCCCGAGCTCCTCTGCACTTTCCCAAACTTTCGCCGCTTCCTCTTTCAAATGCGCGAACTCTTCCGCATCCGAAATTTCCCTCACTGCGCAACGGTGCAAATCAATGACTTCCAGCATCGACGCGACGTTGTCCTTAGTCACCGGCTTGGGCACGCCGCTGGCGCGCGCATCATGATAACCGGGGAACGGCCCAATCGCCTGTGCCAACCGTGCGCTTTGCTCGTATGCTTCGCCGGTCATGATTGCGGTAATCGCGCCGCAGAGCGCCCGGCCTTCTACGCTGTCATAGCCGAAACCGTAGCTCATAACAAGCGAGCCAAGGTTCGCATAGCCAAGCCCCAGCGTACGGAAAATATGCGAATTCTCCGCGATTTCTTTTATCGGGTAACTTGCGTTGTCCACGATGATTTCCTGCGCGGTGATGAAAATGCGCACGGCCGCCTTGAATCGCTCAACATCAAAGTCGCCGTCCGCTGCCTTGAACTTCATTAAGTTGAGCGACGCAAGATTGCAGGCTGTGTTATCGAGAAAGAGATATTCCGAGCAGGGATTGGTGGAATTTTGCCGATCCGTGCCTTTGCACGTGTGCCACTTGTGGATGGTGGAATCGAATTGCATTCCGGGATCGCCGCAGACATGCGTTCCTTCGGCGATCTTGCGCAACAGGGTGCGAGCATCTTTGCGCTCGCACGGCTTGCCGTCGCGCACGCGTCGCGTCCACCACTCACGACCTTCGAGCGCTGCTTCCATGAACTCGTCGCTTACACGCACGCTTAGGTTTTCGTTTTGATACATGACCGAGCCATACGCGTCGCCGTTATAACTGCCGTCGTAACCTTGCTCGACCAAGGCCCAGGCTTTTTTTTCCTCTTTCTCCTTCGCGTCGATGAACTCCTCAATGTCGGGATGCCAATCTTTCAGGGTATTCATCTTCGCGGCCCGCCGCGTCTTACCGCCGCTCTTCACGACGTTCGCGACCTGATCGTAAACTTTAAGAAACGAAAGCGGCCCGCTCGGCTTGCCGCCGCCGCTCAACTTTTCTCTTGTCGATCTTAGCGAAGAAAGGTCAGTGCCCGTGCCGCTGCCATACTTAAAGAGCATCGCCTCGCTCATCGCCAGCCGCATGATGTCTTCCATCGTGTCGTCCACCCTTTGAATGAAACAGGCACTTCCTTGGGGGTATTCGTACTGCGACGCGGCACGCTCAGCTTTGCCCGTCTCGCGATTATAAAAATAATTGCCGGCTCCTGCCCCTTTGCCCACGCCGTATTGGTGATACAAGCCAACATTGAACCAGACCGGAGAATTAAACGCCCCGTGCTGATTCAGACAAAGCCAGGTCAGTTCGTCGTGAAAAGTTCCCGCGGCTTCCGTATCCGCGAAGTAACCATCTGCAATTCCCCAATCAGTAATCGTGCGCGTGACGCGATGAATCAATTGCCGCACAGAAGTCTCTCTTCCGCCTTTATGCGGATCGGTGCCGTTGCCGATGTCGCCGTAGAAATATTTTGAGACCGCTATCTTGGTTGCCAGCGCGCTCCAGCTTTTCGGGACCTCGATGTTCTCCTGCTTGAAGATAACCTTGCCACTGTCATCATTGATCTCCGCTGTGCGCCGTTCCCATTCGATTTGATCGAAGGGCGAAACGGCAGCATCACTGAAAACGCGCTTAAAACGTAGACCGGTATTTTTCTTTTTTTCGCCCCTGTTTTTTTGGCGCTCGGCCAGTTTAGACGGTTCATTAAGTGAAGCAGGCGGAATTCCGGGTTTAAGTTGGATCATGGCAGTGAAGCGGGTTGAGGTTCTGAATAGGTGCGAATAGTCGTGAACAGCGGAGCTAACAACCTGTGAATTCCAGTCAACAACAAGTAATAGCGCTGGCCGTCCAGCGGGCATACAATATGCAGTACTGAAGATACGCTAGGCAAGCCTAAAATTGTAACATTTTTCTAACCCCGTTTTGCGGAGACCCCCGGGCAAGAGATCACCACCGGTCATAACGAGATTTGAAGTCTGTTGCTTCCTCGGCACGCCGCCGTTTTGTGCGAGACCGGAGTTTACAATAACAGACGCGCAATTGATAATCAGCGCCGGGTACTGCCGCTTTGCGAAAATGGAAGGGTGGCTGAGTCCGGTTTAAGGCACTCGACTCGAAATCGAGCGTGGGGTAACCCACCGTGGGTTCAAATCCCACCCCTTCCGCCATTCCGCTCTTTTACTTATGAGGTTCGCCGTTAAAAGAAGCCTTTGATGGAACGTAAGTAAGAACACACACGTAGATAACGTGGATGTTGCGAGGATGCGTTTTTTTGCTGGAATTTTCTGAGGTGCATTGCCGGTTTGGCTTAATGCCCTTTCGATTCGCGGAGCGCGGGACGCTGAATAGATTTTTTGCAAGTGCTATCCCGAGCCGTCCGCATATCATCTCGCAGTCTTAGACGCTTTCCGCTCGTGGGCGCCATTGTTTGATTGACGAAGCAAGGGCGCTGCATCGCGTTTCGTTTCTATTTTGGTGAGACGCTTGCAGACCCGTTCAATCTCCGCGTTATCAAGCGGCTTATGTTTACCTGCGTTTGTAGCTATGGAGTCTGCTTCCCTTGCTGCGGGATAGCTTTGCCAGCGGCGTAGTGCAGCCAAGATCGTGTCACGTTCTGCGTTTGTGAGTCTAACTATCATTTGTCGAACCGCTTCTGACCCAGTACCTCTATCAGGCCGTGCGGCGATGTCACGCAATTGTAACATTTCATGAAGAGCATATTCCGAAATCGCCCGTCTAAAGTGAAAAGTCAGAACGAAAAATCAGAAAACGTCCACTGATTTTCCCCTTTGTCCGCCGATGTTCGTGAAGGCGGGAATAAAGCCGCCGGAAAAGTAACGGAAATGTTTCTTTTGTTGGCCTTCACAGGATTCGATCATAAGCGATATGGAAGCCATGCGTACCGAACAGAACAGCCTTGGGTTGGTCGAGGCCCCATCAGACAAGGTTTTGGGGGACGCAAACAGCCGGATGGAAATGTTCTCCGCCCCCGCAAGGACCGGGACGGCTTTGATCTAATCAGCGATCGGCTGCGATACGGCCCAATCTGGTACATAGAACCCGACGCAGTCCGCAAGGCGGTCGCGTACGCGAAGTACCGCTCTCGCTCGCGCTCG
>Ga0193713_1000590_pt1 | contig 12187 bp, 9 predicted proteins | sample H3a2metaG_FD_143054 | JGI IMG/M metagenome (GOLD analysis project Ga0193713, IMG submission 143054) | Soil microbial communities from a riparian zone of the East river system, Colorado, United States - H3a2 | ecosystem: Environmental > Terrestrial > Soil > Riparian zone | place: USA: East River... | reverse complement strand
GGCGTCTGCACGGTTGCCGACATGCGCAATTCCGACGATTGCGACCACCCATTCCGACGGATCGCGACCAGTGCAGCGCGGGTGCAGACGACGCCGTTGGATGATGGCGGTTGTGATGCCAGCCGCCTGGTGGTTGGTCAAGCACAGTGAGAGGCCGTCCCGGTAGTCAATAGGAGGGGCCCGCGCGCGACGCGGAGCGCCCTCACGGCTGGCGCAGCGGCGCGCGCGGGAGGTCCCTGTTGGCCCACCGGGGCGGGCGGGAAGTTGTGCACGGCGGTCATTTCTGGTCCCCTTTTGCTGGCTTGGTTGGGGAAGTTACAGTCCTGGCGGCTTCCTTTGCGGATGATCGAGCCTCAGTTTCGGCCTGCTCGGTGGCTTGGAGCTTGCGCATGGACGGCCCGTCCAATTCCAGCCGATAGGCGTTGTGGACAATGCGATCGAGGATAGCGTCGGCGAAAGTCGGGTCGCCGATGACGTCGTGCCATTTATCTCGGGGTAGTTGGCTGGTGATAAGCGTGGAGCCGTTGCCATGGCGATCCTCGACGATCTCCATCAGATCGCGCCGCTGGTTGGCGGTGAGCCGTTCCGGCCCCCAGTCGTCGAGGATCAACAAGTCGGCCTTGACCAGGGTACGAAACAGGCGCGTGAAGCGACCGTCACCGTGGGCGAGTTCCAGGTCGGCGAACAGCCGCGGCACGCGAGCGTAGACAACCGTGTAGCCGTCCCGACATGCCTTCTGGGCGAGTGCGCAAGCTAACCACGATTTGCCGATACCGCACGGCCCCGTTACGAGCAAATTGCGGTGCTCGGCGATCCATTTGCCTGCCGTGAGTTGCTGGAACAGCGCCTTGTCGAGCCGTCGTGGCGTGCGGTAGTCGACGTCCTCGATGGCCGCTTGGCTGTGGCGCAGCTTGGCGCTGCGCAGCCGGATTTGAAAGCGCCTGGTGTTGCGATTGGCCGCCTCGCGATCGAGCAGCAGCGCCAACCATTCGGCGTGCGAGAGCTCGGCGGCTTGGGCTTGGTTCTGCAACTCGACGAAGGCATCGGCCATGCCGTCGAGATTCAACGCCTTGAGCTGGTCAAGGGTGGGGTGGGTCAGCATTATGTTCTCCTCAATGGAAGTAACGAGAGCCACGGATGTTGGAGTGGGCAATCGGCGGCCCGTCCGCGGCAGGTGCGGGCCGTTTGGCTTCGAGGTTGTTCTTCAGGATCGAATTGACGGAAGTGAAGGAGCGCGCGCCGATTTCCAGCGCCCGGCCGCAGGCTGCCTCCAGCCGGTCGCGGCCATAGCTCTTGACCAGCCGGATGATGCCGACAGCGGCCCGGAATCCTTGCTCCGGGTGAGAGCGCTCGCGCAGGATGGTCTCGATCAGCGCCGCGGTATTGCGACCGATCTCGCCGGCCTGCCGCCTGATCCGCTCCGGCGTCCAGTCGGCATAGCGCCGATGGCTGCTCGGCATGTGCTCACGCACCGTGGTGTGCCGTCGGTCCGATGACGATCGCATATGAGCCGCGACCCGATTGCCGCGATGGAAGACCTCGATGGTGCGCGCCGTGATCCGTGCCCACACCTTCTCGCGCAACAACGTGTGCGGCACCGAGTAATAATGCCGCTCGACTTCGATGTGGTAGTCGAGGCCGACCCTGCATTCCTTCCATTGCGCGTAAACATAGGGCTCGACCGGCAGCTTCTTGAGCGCGGGGCGCTCGATCTCCTCGAACAGCGCACGCCGGCTGGTCCCCAGATGCCGCGTCACGCGATCGTTGAGCTGCGTGACCAATTCCCGGATGGCGACGTTGAGTTCGGCCAGCGAGAAGAAGCGCCGATTGCGCAGCTTCGCGATCACCCAACGAGTCGCAACTTGAACCCCAACTTCAACTTTAGATTTATCCTTCGGGCGGCGTGGACGTGCTGGAACTACTGCGGTGCCGTAGTGATGCGCCATCTCGGCATAGGTGCGGTTCACCGCCGGCTCGTAGAAGCACGCTTTCGTCACGCCCGACTTCAAGTTGTCGGAAACGATCTGCGCCGTGACGCCGCCGAAAAAAGCGAACGCCCGCATGTGCGAGCCGATCCAATCGACAAGGCGCTGCGTAAAAGTGGCTTCCGCATAGGTGTAGCTGCAGGCGCCGAGCACGGCGACGAACAGTTGACAGACGTGAACCTCACCGGTCGTCCCGTCCACCACCTCGAGGGTCGCGCCCGCATAGTCGACGAACAACCGCTCGCCGGCGACATGCAGCTGCCGCATGGTCGGCGACAGGCGCCCCTCCCAAGCGCGGTACAACTCACAGTACCTCGAATAGCCGTAACCGTCGGGATAGACGCCGCGATGCTCTTCCCACAACAACTGCAGCGTCACGCCCGGTCGGCGCAGTTCGCGATGGATCGCCGTCCAGTCCGGCTGCGGTCGTCGATCCTTCGCCGTGACCTTCGGCGGCGGATACAAAATCCGCTCCAGCGCCTCATCGCTCAGATTCTCAGGCAGCGGCCAGCTCAAGCCGGCCCGCCGTGAACGCCGAATGCAGTCGCCTGCCGCCGTCGCCCCGATCGATAGGCTGGCCGCGATCTTCCGTTTGGACATGCCGTCGGCACTTAGCCGCAGCACATCGCGTATCTTGCGCATGGGTAATCTCTGTCCTGGCATGCCCGCTCCCTCTCAAAGGGCCGTAGCAATGCCGATTCGAAGATCACCCAACGGTGCCGGTTACTCCCCCTCCACAGCCTGGTCGCGATCGCCCGGAATGGGTGGTCGCAATCAATCGGAACGCCTGGTCGCAATCAATCGTAATCGGTGGTCGCAATCAGCCGGTACGCCCACACCAGCGCGACGAGCGGCACCACCAAGCCCGACACGAGCCCCAACTGAGCGCCCACAGCGGCAGCGATCGTGCCGACGATAGCCGTATGCGCAGAACCACTTTCCTTGGAGAGCTTGCTTCGCACGGCAGCGTACTTTTTGTCCTTAGTGCAGAGCAGCAGGTTCATCTCATTAGTAACGCGGCGCCAGATGCTGGCTTGATTCATCACGACGCCCTTACGGACGATTCCGCCTCTCTGAATCTCGGCGATGCGCCCGACTTGCTCTCCGAGCTTGTCCAGGTCGCGGGTTCCGACGAGTGGTTCGGTGAAAAATTCATCACCTCTCATAGGGACGTTCTCGACAATCAACTCAATAAGCTCATGTCGTTTGAGCGACGTGAGCACATCAAAAAATTGCTGGTCCTCATCCATTGCTTTCCCCGGCTCGTTACCCTTCAGGCGTGTGCTATGTTACGCTGCATTGGCATCCAGATCGCGCAGAGTCTGCACCAAGGTTGCCGCGTCCGTCGGGCTGAACAAGCCTTCGACGCCGTTGCTGTCAAAATCTGTGAATGGGCTTTCGTACAGGAGCTTCGGGTCCATCACGCCGCGCGCAGTCAAGTGATCGATGATAAGATCGAGAAATTCAAGTTGGTCAGCGGTGAGAACTTTGCCGCCGATAAATCCCGCAAACGCTTGCTTCGCCGCGGCGAGATCGAGGCCAACCAGTGAGCGGACGAAACGACCAAGTCCACCGTCGGATCGAAGGGCGTCCAGCGACGCCAGGTCTTCGACAAAAATCCGCTCAATCTCCGCGAGGTCGCCCTTGGTGAGTGGCTCGTTTCGTCTGAGCTTCAAAATCGCAATATGATTTTCGTAAGGACGAAGGAACACCCTCGCCTTGCGACGAAAAGCGTCGAGATTGGCGCCGATGGGGATGCCCCGCACCATCATATCGGTGGACATGCCGGCGCGATCCTCGAAATCGGAATACACGATCGGCCGTTTCTTGAATTCGATTAGCTTGACCAGCCCGCGCAAGCGCCGGCGAATGGTCTCCAGTATGGGCAGCGTGATGTCCTGCCAAAAATCGTCGGTCTGAATTTCCAGGATCAGGGCCATCTCTGCCGCCACCATTGGCACGTTAGGCAGCGCCTCCAGCAAGGAGGCTATCTCCACGATCCGTTCCTTTAGACCTCGGAAAGCAGCATCGACCTGCAATAGCGCGAGTTCGGTCCTGAACACGACCAGATCAAACTGCTTGGCAACAAGATCGTCGTCGGTCGCTGCCGACGGAAGTCCGGCAACTTGCTCGATCAGTTCGTGCTTGGCATCGGCATTGAGCAGCGACCACGCTGTGGCTGCTGCGTATTTCTCGACAAATCGACGCTTCGGCCGGACTTGTCAAGACTCATTCCCGCGATCTCATTCCGTAGGTCAGCCGCAAGTCGCTCGCGTATTTCATTCAGCGCCGCGGCGCGGTCCGCAGCCGAACCCGATTCGGCAACGTGAAGCATAGGTGTCGGCGACTGCGAGTATTCGTCCGATGGTGATTGTGCCGGTGGCTTTCCGTCAATCTCGGCGATGACAGCAACTCGTGCCGCGAACAGGCGTTTCGCGAGCGATTCCGTGGAGGCGCCGTCGGTCACCTCCGGGTTCTCGTTGAAGAACTCGAAGTTGCGGCACCAGTCGAAAATATTGAAGTATTCCTTGTGCTGGCCGGGCCCGAACAGATCGGGACAGAGCCGTGTGCCGCGCCCGATCATCTGCCAGAACTTGGTCTTCGATCGCACCGGCTTGAAGAACACGAGGTTGACGATCTCCGGCACATCGATACCGGTGTCCAGCATGTCCACAGAAATCGCAATGTGCGGCGCCTTGGCTGGATTAGAGAAATCGTCGATCAACGACTGCGCATAGGTTACCTCGTGGGTGATGACCCGCGCAAAATGACCAGCGAGATGTGGATAGTTCGCATTGAAACGTTTCGAGATAAAGTCGGCATGCTTTTGGTTCTTGGCAAAGATGACGGTCTTGCCGAGACGATCGCCGTCATCAACTTTCAATCCGTAGATCATCAAATGCGCGAGCACGCGGTCGATTGTGTCAGCGTTGAAGAGCCATTTGTTAAGCGCGGGCGCATCGACCGTTCCTGGGACGGTGCCGTCCTCGTCCCATTCCAGCGCGTCCCAGGCTTCCTTTTCATCGTCGGATAATTGATCGTAGCGAATACCTTGATCGAGAAAGTCTGTTGTCAGCGACACAGCTTTCGGCGGAACAAGGAACCCGTCTTTCACGGCTTCATCGAGTCCATAAACATCGGTCGGGACGCCGGTTTGAAGGCCGAACAGCCGGTAGGTGTCCCGATCGACTTCCCCCTTCGGCGTCGCGGTGAGGCCGACCAGCAAACTGTCGAAATACTCAAAGATCGCCTTGTATTTGCGATAAACCGAGCGGTGCGCCTCGTCGATGACAATGAGATCGAAATGGCCGACGCCGAAACGTCGGTGGTCGGCGTCGGCCTCATCGATCAGGCTCATCATCGTCGGATAAGTGGAGACGTAGACCCGCCCCTCCTGTGTCTTATCTTCAATCAGGTTGACCGTGGCCGCGCCAGGCAAATGCGCCTTGAAGGCGTTGGCGGCTTGCTTCACGAGCGCCTTGCGGTCCGCTAGAAACAGAACGCGCTTGGCCCAGTTCGCCCGCATCATCAGATCGACCAGCGCGATCACCGTGCGGGTCTTTCCGGCGCCGGTCGCCATCACGACTAGCGCTTTCCTTTGCCTGTCGCTCTCGAACGCCTCCGCCACCCGTCGGATGGCCCGATGCTGATAGAAGCGTTCGACGATCTTGCGATCGATATCCTCCGGTGCAAGCGCCTTGCGCGTGGTCCGGCGCTGGATCATCAGTGCCAGTTCATCCTTTTTGAGAAATCCCTGGATCGGCCGCGGCGGATGCCGGATGTCGTCCCAGATCCAGTGCTCGTAGCCGTTCGAATAGAAGATGATCGGCCGCTGGCCGTATTGCGCCTCAAGACAGTCGGCGTAGAGCTTGGCCTGCTGCTGGCCGATGCGCGGGTCCTTGCGCGTGCGCTTGGCTTCGACCAGCGCCAGTGGCTTGCCATCGTCGCCGCGTAGCACGTAATCGACAAACCCTGCGCCGGGCACGTTCGGCATGCCCTGAACTTCGACCTCGACCGTATCCGCCGCATCGGGATCGAACCCGGCCTCGCGCAGCAGAAGGTCGATGAAAAGGTCGCGGGTCTCGGCCTCGCGATAATCGTGTGTATCGACGGCGGCCCGATTCGCGGCCTTCGCGGCAGCGATCTCGGCCTGCAACGCCCCGATCTCGGCTTGGAGCGCCGCCCGCCCCTCCTCGCTGACGCGGCGTGCTTCTTCGGCGGCTTCGCGCGCCCGCACGCTCTTGGTGAACCGCCGGGCCGCTTCCCGCAATTGCGCGAGCGTCGTCGTTGGCACCTGAGACAGCCGCGGCAAAGCCTCGATCGAAAAGCTCGCATCCGGTGAGGGCTTGGCGCCCCGCGCATAGGTGCGCGTCAGCCAATACGCGACGTGGAAGAACTCGCGCAATGCCGTCGCAGCTTGCATGGCGGAAACCGGTTTGCCGTGCGCGGCGGCGTTACCGGTATCCTTAACGAAACGCGCTTTGGCCGAAAGCGTCGGGCCGATGAGGGTTCGAAAAGTGGGCTCGGCGAGGTGGGCGGCAAGTGTCGGCTCGTAAGGATTTTTCAGCGTCCGATCATGCCGATATAGCCAGGTAACCGCGGTCTCCAGCGCGAGGCGGCAATAAAACGTCGCGCCTCGCGGGTCGGCATGGGCCAAATTTTCGGCACGCGCTACATGTTCGTAAACTTCGGCAAACTCGACCGAAAGAAATGCGAACTGCGAGCTCATCAGACGCCCGCTTTTCGAGCAATAAATTCATTCATACACTGTGCGAGGGCGCGTCGCCGATCTGCAAGAAATTGCTTGTATTGCGGTACGGTGAGACGCGAGACATCGGTTGGCACTTTTTGCGATTCCAACGCTCCTACACCCTGCTTCTGAACGATTTCCACCATGTACTCAGAAGGGGGTTTCCGACCCAGACGACGATTTGTCTGGCCGGTAATGAAGGCCATATTTGCAATTTCATTGATCTGGCCGGTTTCGTAGCCGTGCTCACGCAGCAGAGCTTTGGGGTAGACATGATGCCATTGAATGAAATGGAGTCGGCCTTGATGGGTCAGAGACAGGCCCAACCCGCTAAACCAGTCTTTCGCTCCGCCATCCTTTAGAGCTAGGTAGGCGAGCGAGAAGAGAGGGCTATTGGCACCCCTACCCGCGAGATCCCCCGGCTCGATGTTCAGGCGGCCGAACTGCCGTTTCAAAATGTCCAAAAGTTCGGAGGACTGGCCGTTGTTAAATACAATTTTCAAATCTTCATTAAGGAGTGTCTCTGTCGAGCCGCGAGAGTAACGGCCGCGCGCATTAGCCACGAAAAGCCACCGCAAGAGTGCGGACTGCTCCTCTTTACCAATTTTATTGTCACGAACGTGACTGATCGCAGCAATCGCATGAAGGAACATCGGCGACGACAAGAGGCTTTCGTCCTCAATTCCTCCATTTGCTTTTAGGAAATTTATCGCAAAGCTCAAACCATTCTTAGCCTCGATCCAACCTCGCCTGAGCGCGTCAACGGGCGTTGAACTGACGGCACGGAAAAGACATTGACGTGTCGCAAAGACCACAATTGCGCGCACGAGTTGGCCGAGATCAATGGTGAAGTTGCTCTTCTTTTCGCATTCCTCTTGGAAGGCTTCGAGTTCCTTGAGGAGATTGGGCCAGCGCGACGTCATCTGGGCTAAGGCGAGGTCCGATGATCGAAGCTTTGCGCCAAGCGAGTTGACTCGAACAAAAATCTCTGTGACTTCTTCGTAACTCATACGTCGTTCAAGCACGTGCACAACGTAATTGTACTTGGCAATATCTTTCAGCCTGTTCAGACGCTCGTTGTAGCGAAAGCCACGAGGATCATCGTAGGATGTTACGCCGGCTCGCTTTAAGAACTCGCCGGTGTGCGATGCCTTGAATACGGCGCTAACGGAAACCCAATTCGGCAGGGCAGCTAAGCCCCTGCTCGCGACAACAAAAGTCCGCCGGTTGAAACGTTCAGCCAAGACAGAGGCCGTGTCGGTCTCATCCTCAGGATCATCAGCGTCATCCAGCAGCTCATCATCGGGTGTGATTGGACTGTCTTCATCGCTTTCAACTTCGAGGTCGTCTCCAGGCGGCCCGTCGGGATGGTCGAGATTGAATAGGATATCGATTGGTCGTTTCCGTCCGCGCACGCTGACTTGCTCGCCATTGAGGACGGCTGTCAGTGATGTGAGACGCTGTTGCCCATCAAGCAACAGCTTACGCCCCGCAAAAGCAGTCGTGTCCTGTGTTATTGCAAAATCGCGGGTCGGGACGGGCTCGTCGGTTTCCCAAACGAGGATCGATCCCGAAGGGTATCCGCGATACAGCGAATCAAAAAGGTCTCTAACCCTGGTGGCGCGCCAGACGTAGTGCCGCTGAATTTCGGGGAGCCGTAGCTCGCCTCGCTTGTACATATCAACAAGCGTGGCAATGGGTATGTTCTGTTGCTGCAATTATATGCTCCAAGTCCTCAAACTACAATCATATCAACAGATGTCAGTGATTAGCAACTTCGCGTTGCAGCGCAAATGCCGAGCCGCTTTTTTAGAGTTCTCCTCGGAACGCGCGACGCTGGAGCGAGGCGAACAGCGCGTTAAGCTTTGCAAGATGCGCGCGGTGGGAGACCTTGAGGGCGTCAATCTCGGCAACGCGGGCGGCGAAGGCTTGTTGGAGGTCGATGGGAGGGACACGCAACTCGAACATTCTGCATGCCGGCAATGGAATGTGTTTAACGGTTGAGCCGGATGCTGCTCGATTAAATTGCCTTCTCGCGAAATCCTGAGTGAATGCCCACAATAGGTAACTCGAAGTGAGCTGGATCTCATCGGCCCGATAGAGCATAAGCCGCTGCCCGAGAAATACCATGTCATCAGTTGCGAGAGCGCCAACTTCGCCAACCGGGGCTTCTCGCGTCAGAAGCACATCACCTCGTCGCGGAGTGGCTCGGCGGTTCCACCGCATGAACGTTGCTTCATCAACGCATCTAAATTCGGTAAGGTCGACGACACCGTTTCGAACGTTGGTAGTACGGATCATTTTGTAGGGTGTGGTAATCTCCGAAATTGGTGCCGTGCGGTTCACGCAATCGACGATCACGCTGCAAACTTCATCAATGCGTCGGGTTGACCATCGCCGCGGGTTACTCTGGGCGTCACCGAAGAGTTTGACAAAGACCATTTGCGGCAGCCGTTGCAGCCGCTCTAGCGCCTCACGCCGCTTGCGACGCAGGTCGTCGGCCTGATCGAGGATCGCCGCGATCCGTCGCTGCTCGTCGAGCGGTGGCAGCGGCAAGAGCGACTCGGCGATAATTCGATCGCTTATGGCAGGGTAACTCGCCCCAGTGGCCTTTCGGACCATTTCTGAAATGAACGCAGGACTTTTGACCCACTGAAAGAGGTACTCTGGACTTACCACTGAGGCGTTCGCGCGAAGAACGCAGAAGCCGGTGGATGCCGTTGTCCCTTCGTGATTGTCGTCTAGCTTTGCTACACCGTTGAGATTTGGACGAACTGTCGAAACAAGGATGTCACCGCTTCTTACGAGTTGACGCGCTCTGCTCGGAGCATCTTTAAAATTGATACTCTGAACAGAGCGCACGCGCTTTTCATCATTATCAACAGAGCTCAGATCGATATATGGAAACGTCGCGTCTCCTGCTTCCGACGTTGGGTTCCAGCTCTGAATCGTAGAGACGACATCCCCGATCTTAGAGAATCGCAGATTCACCCACCATCTCCTCTAGGTTCTTCATTCCATCAGCGATCTCGGCTTCGATACGCCTGAGGTCAGCTAGGATCACTACCGGGCTCTCATGGGAGATCTCCTCATGTTCTACTTCGCGATAACGATTGAGCGAGAGTTCGTAACCTTCTGCCGCAATATCGTCCTTGGGGACACAAAAGCTTTGCGCTGTGCGCGGCCGTTCGCGTTCATTGCCGTCCCGCGCGGCGAAGCGTTTAACCAGATCGGGTAGATCATTCTTCGTCGCCTCACCCTTGCTCAGCTCAGCCGCTGGCGTCGGCCCGAGTTTATCATCGGACAATAGCGGCTGGCGCTTGTCGTCGAGCGACCAGCCATCGGCCTTGACGTCGTAAAACCAGACATGATCGGTGCCGCCGACTCCGGTGCGGGTGAACAGCAGGATCGCGGTCGAGACGCCCGCATAGGGCCGAAATACGCCGGATGGCAGTTTGATCACCGCGTCGAGCTTGTTTTCCTCCACTAGAATTTTTCGCAGGTCCTTGTGTGCTTTTGACGAGCCGAACAAAACGCCATCCGGCACGATCACCGCGGCACGGCCGCCGATCTTGAGCAGCCGCAGGAACAGTGCCAGGAATAGCAGTTCGGTCTTCTTCGTCTTGACGATCCGTTGGAGGTCCTTGGCAGTCACCTCATAATCAAGTGCGCCGGCGAACGGCGGATTGGCGAGCACCAGCGAATAACGGCCGGCGTCCTCAGTGTGATCCTCGGCGAGGCTGTCGCGGTATGCGACGTTGGCGTCCTCGACGCCGTGCAGCGCCATGTTCATGGCGCCAATCCGCAGCATGGTCGGGTCGAAATCGAAGCCGTTGAACAGGCCTTCGTGGAAATGCCGCCGCAGTTTCTCGTCGCGGAACAGGCCCGGATGATGCTTGCGCAGATATTCTCCGGCGGCTACCAGGAAGCCGCAGGTGCCGACCGCGGGATCGCAGATCACGTCAGTGGGCGTCGGCTTGGTCAGCTCCACCATGGCCGCGATGATATGGCGGGGGGTGCGAAACTGGCCATTCTGGCCGGCCGAGGCGATCTTGCCCAGCATGTATTCGTAGACGTCCCCCTTGGTGTCGCGATCGCCCATGTCGAGTTTGTCGAGCTTGTCGACCACCTTGGCCAGTAGCGCCGGGCTCGGCATCTGGAACCGGGCATCGCGCATATGGCCGGCATAGGCGCTCCCCTGGCCGTTGAGCGCCCGCAGGAATGGAAAGACGTGCTCGTCGATGATGCGGAACATCTCGCGCGGTTCAAAATTCTTAAACCGCGACCAACGCATGTTCTCGTATGGCTCGCCGCGCTCATCCTTGCCATCCGGAAAGATGCGCCGTTCCAGCGGCGTACCGAGCGTGGTGGCCTTGCGCTCCTCGACCTCCTGCATCTCGTCGAGCCGCTTGATGAAGATCAAATAGGTGATCTGCTCGATAACCTGGAGCGGATTGGCGAGGCCGCCCGACCAGAAATCATTCCAGATGCCATCAACTTGGCTGCGCAATTCACCTGTTAGCATAAGTCCTCCGTATCGGGCGGTTGCTGTCCGCACGACTTCAGTACTGCGCTTGGTGCTGTTAGCTCAATCGGCTGATTGTGCTGTGGCTGACATTATACGACCGCGCAATGTCCGTTAGCACCTCTCCCGCCTCGCGGCGAGCGATAGCCTCCCGTCGCTGATGCCCGGTCAGCTTGGGCTTGCGGCCGAGGATCACCCCTCTCGCCTTCGCCCGCTCGCGGCCCTCCCCGGTTCGCGTCCGGATCAGTTCCCGCTCAAACTCAGCCAATCCGCCTAATACCGTCAGCATCAGACGACCATGCGCCGTCGTCGTATCCGCCCAAGTATCTCTGAGGGATTTGAAACCAGCCCCTTTTTCGGCGATGGAGCCGAGCAAATTCAGAAGATCACGAGTTGATCTTGCCAAACGATCGAGGCGCGTCACGACCAACACGTCCCCTTTTGCAAGAACCGCCATCAAACGGGCGAGCTGCTTGCGGTCTGACCGAGCACCACTGATTTTTTCCTGAAAAATCTTCTCGCATTTTACGGCTTTAAGCTCAGCTAGCTGGGCTGTTAGAGATTGGCCGTCGGTGCTGACGCGAGCGTATCCGTAGTGCGCCATATCCTCCTCCATTTCGCATGTATATTAAGCACAGCTCAAGCACCTGAAAAATAAGGGTCAAGCATTTTGTGCATAAATCATGATTTATGCACGGAACGATCGATGTCCGTTATGCGGGGTCGAGCGGACTCTCAGTGAATGCATCGCCACTTCTCAGTTTGACCCGAAGCCGACTCCGCCAGCTGCTATTTGACGCAGCCCTGCGGCCCTGGCTGGCGGGAACCGAATGCAATTCGATCAATTAGTGCACCACGCTCATCGGCTTCGGGGCGGCGTGGCCCGTCGCCCCCTCGCCCGACTGATGGCGCGCTGCTTCAATTGCC
>Ga0193713_1000589_pt1 | contig 12187 bp, 9 predicted proteins | sample H3a2metaG_FD_143054 | JGI IMG/M metagenome (GOLD analysis project Ga0193713, IMG submission 143054) | Soil microbial communities from a riparian zone of the East river system, Colorado, United States - H3a2 | ecosystem: Environmental > Terrestrial > Soil > Riparian zone | place: USA: East River... | reverse complement strand
TTTGGCTTCAAGCTGATTTGCGACGTCTTTTGCGATCTCGCTTTGGGTTAGAAACACGTTAGCCAGATCCTGATCGTATTCCTCCGCCCAAACTTGATTGTCGGTACGAGTATCTATTAACTGGGCGTTCAAGTGAATCCTGCCCGCCTCCCAGCGGACGCTTCCCTTTAGCACATGAGAGACGTTCAGTGTCCGCCCGATTTGCCGGGTATTACGTGCGCCATGATATGCCATGACACTCGTGCGGCTGATTACTCTGAGCTGGGCCACCCGGCCGAGCTTGGTCAAGATGCCGTCTTGGATAGCATCGGCAAAAAAAGCGCTCTCCTTAGTTTGGCTCAGATTTTCAAACGGCAGTACCGCTATTGCAATATTCTCTGGGCGGCGAAGTAACTCACTTTCCCAAGTCATTATCCCGATGCCTATTCCGAGGGCCAACAAGAGCACAGCCATTCCCGCAGCAGCCGGATTGCGTCGCGACCAGCGGCACACGTGCACCGGGACCGAAACCGGTCGCGCGATGATGGGCCGGTCTGCCAGCCAGCGTTCAAGGTCTTCGGCCAGATCCTCGGCCGAGCAATAACGCGCGTTCGGTTCGCGCTCCAGACATTTGGCGCAAATGATTTCCAGATCGCGGTCGAGCGCTGGCGCGAAAGAGCGCAGTTTTGGCGCCGGCTTTTCAGCAGCTTGTTGAATAACAGCGAGCACGTTGTCACCCAGGAATGGGGCCCGGCCCGTCAAGAGATCGAACAAAATTGCCCCGAGGCTGTAAACATCTGTGCCAGGCCTCAAACTCCGTGTTGAGCCCTCGGCTTGTTCGGGTGCAACATAACCCGGTGTGCCAAAAATCGTGAGCGTGTGGGTAACATTACTCCCCGTATCGAGCCATTTGGCCAATCCAAAATCGCTCACCAAAGGTTCGCCACGCCCATCGAGCAAAATGTTTCCGGGTTTTAGATCACGATGAAGAATTCCTTGAGCGTGCGCGTAATGGACAGCGCGTGCGACCTTCGCCATCAGCGCCACGCTGCGCAATGGTTCGCTCCGTAGGGAGAGTGCGGCGTCGCGCAAGCTGCCACCTGCAGCGAATTTCATGCTGAAAAACGGAAGTCCGTCCTCGTCCTCGCCAACTTCGTAAATAGGGAGGATGTTTGGATGATCCAGACTCGCCGCGGCTAATGCTTCGCGCCGAAAGCGAATCAGTGTTTCCTGCGAATCAGCCTCGTATGCTAAAATCCGTTTCACCGCGACGATACGCCGCGAATGCCGTTGGCGGGCACGATAAATAACTCCCATCCCGCCATGCGCGATCTCGTCGAGAATTTGATAATTGCCGAGCCGCCGATCGGGATCGCGCACATCGATCTCAGAGAGCACGTCTTCCAGCGTTTCATTATTAGAAGTTTCTGCGCCCAAACCCCGACACAGCAGACAATTCAGACAAAGGCCGCGTGCAACGCGCGATGTTGATCCACATTCTGCGCACGGGATCGGCTCCCCTCGGAGCGGTGCCCAAGCAGGAGTACCTCCGAGGTTCATGATAACGTCGAAAAAGCTTAAAACGGACGCGATGTATTCGGAATCGTTCCCCGCATCTCCTCCATGTCCTTCTACGGAAGCCGCCGAGCGAAGTTCAGTACAAAGTTGAAAATCGTCCAAAAACGCTCGTCGCGGAGGCCGTGAAGAATGCTCACCTTCGCGCAGCAGTTCCCCCAACGACCAATTGTGATCTTTGCAAGGCAGTTACTGCGAACCAATTCGCCTTCGGATCAGCCGGACGAAGATCAATACGTGTGACGCGATAATAAGTGGCACCAGAAATGTCGGGAGAAGACTGAGCGGAAGTTCCCGCAGCGCGTGCATCGACTGCCAGTCCTTTAAGCCAAACCGGAGCACACTCGAGACAACAAAAACGATGTCGATAAGGCCTAACGTGTTCCAGCTAAGCAAAACCGTCTTTGCAAATTGAGTGTGCATAGAGCTAACCAAAGCCACCGCCAGGACACCAATAACGATGTCGCCCCAACCCGCCGGTGTTGCGAAAGCGCAAGGCAAAAGGCGGCGCTGACAAAGCACCAGAAAGTACGCGCCAGCAAATAACCGTGTCAGGTGAAGTACCACCAGCCAACGAAGATCGATATTCAATACACACACTCTGATTGTCCTGACTTTCCAACACGCGAGAAGGACGAGCGCGGTCAATGTCCAAACTGTCGCCGCCACCGTTAATGCGCTTGCATTCTGAAACCAGCCAGCCAGGCCTACCGCGAAGCATAGCCAACCAAGAAGAACAAGGGTGACGACCCTGTTCGAATTATCCTTCATGACAGTACGCAGCTAAGGCGTCGTTTAGGATAACATTTCAGCCACCGCCGCTTCACAGTGGATCTCTGTCGTGTCGAGAAACGGAATCCCGTTGTGTTCTGAATCACGCAGAATCAGGGGCAATTCTGTTCCGGCGAGAATTACACCGTCGGTGTCGCTGTTTGCTTTCATGCGATCAACGATTGCCAGCAAACCAGCGCGCGTCTCGGGCAAAAACTTCCCCGAGACTAATTCTTTGAAGTATTTGTCGTGGATATAAGCCTGATCCTTCGCGTCCGGCAAGAGAAGCTCGATTCCCTCTCGCGAGAAGACCTTCGGATAGAAAGTTGCCTGCATCGTGTAGCGCGTCCCGAACAAGCCGAGCCGCTTCAACTTCCGCGCTTTGGCTGCCGCGCAAGTCGCTTCGACGATACTGATCAACGGGATCGGCGACTTAGACGCAACTTCATCGAAAACAATATGCGGCGTGTTCGCTGAAATCAGACCGAAGGTTGCACCAGCCTGCGGGAGTTTGCCGATTTCCTCGAGCAAATACTCAGCCATACCGGCAAGATTGTTTGCGTCCATGAAATCGAGTCCCTTCTTCATGTTAATGCTGTTGATGATGAACTGAGGATAACTGCCATCCCCCGTCCGCTTCCGGTAAAGCGCGATGATTCTCCCGTAATAATCGATCGTGCTTTCAGGGCCGAGGCCGCCAATGATTCCGAGAGTCTTCATTTGTTAACCACGAATGCACACGAATAAACATGAGTTCAGAAAATGACGAAATCCAAATGACGAATGTCGAAGGAATGACTAAATGCCAAATGCCGAACAGGCACCGCCCCTTCATTCTAGCTTTCGTCATTAATTCGTCATTCGACATTCGTGCTTCGACATTTCACGGTAGGTGTTGATTCGTGGTTAGATGAAAAACAGATCGGCGCTGCATTTTGTCCTCATCATCGGCATCGCAAATTTCTTCGCCGATTTTACCTACGAAGGTGCGCGCGGAATTATTGGTCCGTTTCTTGGCTCGTTAGGCGCGAGCGCGGCGATTGTCGGGTTGGTTGCAGGCTTGGGCGAACTGATGGGCTATGGTTTGCGGTCTGTCTCAGGATATTTCGCGGACAAATCGCATCGACATTGGGAGTTCGCATTCCTGGGATACACGATCAACATGCTCGCGGTCCCCGCGCTAGCGCTTACCAGACAATGGCCGCTCGCAGCCAGTCTCGTGGTTTCGGAACGCATCGGTCGCGGCATTCGCAAGCCAACTGTAGAAGCGATGCTTTCGTACGCCGGTAGATCAATTGGCGCCGGCTGGGTATTTGGACTGAATGAAGCACTCGATCAGGCAGGCGCGACGATCGGGCCCTTACTCATGGCGCTGATTCTTTATCTTGATGGCGGATATCGAACCGGTTTTGCCACGCTGTTCATTCCAGCTTTGCTTTGTCTCGGGACTTTGGTCCTCGCGCGGCTTCTTCACCCGCGGCCGCACGAATTGGAAAAAGGCACTGCACAGAGCTTCACGAAAACTAACCTTACGCGAGCTTACTGGATTTATCTCGCGGCGGGTGCGTTGCTTGCCGCTGGATTCGCCGATTTCGCATTGATTGGTTTTCACTTTCAAAAGGCGAACGTCGTGCGGGGAAACTTGATTCCCGTGTTTTATGCAGTTGCGATGGCGGCCAGCGCTCTTGCATCTATTCCCTTGGGCCGGCTATTTGACAGACTTGGTCCGAATGTGTCGTTGTTCGCTTTTTTGATTTCCGCCGCGGCTGCGCCGTTCGTTTTTCTAGGCACATCGGTCTTCGCATTGATCGGAATGATTTTTTGGGGAGTCGGAATGAGCGCGCAGGGTTCGCTGTTTCAAGCGATGCTTACCGGCGTTATTCCGTCACAGAAACGAAGCACGGCTTTTGGCTTGTTTGATACCGGATACGGAATTGCATGGTTTTTAGGAAGCGCAGCCATGGGCTTGCTATACGACCAATCGATCCTAGCTGTGGTGCTGTTCTCGGTCATTCTTCAACTTGCTGCTATTCCCGTTCTTTTTATCGCGAATAAGAAGGGCTAGCGTTTCCTCGTGGATCCCTACGCAAAACCAAAGGAACGAAAAATCGGTGCGCTGCGACCGAAGATTACGCACTTGTCAAGTTCCGCAGAGCGCCGGACGCGAAGAGAACGCCAGGCAGAGAAAGAAGCCGTGGCAGCTGAGCGGCGCGCAATCAAAAAGGCAGCGCGACGACATATGAAACAGCAATTGCTCGAAGAATTGGATGCTACTGATTTGTGACAGCCGGGATTACCAATCCCGGCTACAGCAAGATTGCTTTGCGTTTTGCGATTCGGCGGCAGGTATTAGAGTTCGCCTCATGCGTAAAGGCGATCTGTTAGTTGTTGCTCCCATATTACTCGTGATAACACTCGCTGTTGGCCACGCCCAATCGCCCTCCCAGCGTAACCCGGATGTTTCAAACAAGGCACTGATCACGAAATCAACGCCCGAGATAAGCACCGATGCATTTGCGAATCAAAGCGCGAACGCAACTGACGCGCTTCGCAAGATGGCGGACGATTATTATGCTTGGCGGAACGAAAATTATCCAGTCCGCAGTAGTGACGTCGGACTTCATACATGGGACGACCGGCTGACTGATTATTCGCCGGCAAAAATCGCAGAGCGCGCGCAACACGTTCATTCGCTTCTGGAGAAGGTGCGCGCAATGAAGACAGATAATTGGCCGAAGAACAATCGCATCGACTGGATCCTGTTCCGCGCCCAATTGGAGAATGTCGAGTTTGGAGATCGCATTCTGAAATTCGAGCGGACAAATCCACAGGTTTACGTCCGCGAATGCACGGACGCTATCTTTTCCCTGCTGAAAAAGGAATACGATACGCCGAGAAAACGCGCGCTTGCTGCCACTGCGCGTCTCAAAGAAATGCCTGCGCTGTTGAAGCAAGGCCTGAGTAATTTGCAAGGTCCAGTAAAACTTTATGCGCAGCTGGCGATCCAATCGGCGCGCTCAATCGATCCCCTTTTAGATAAAAGTTTAATGGCGCTGGATGTCGGGCTCGCACCTAACGAGCACGATGACTTGATCAAAGCGCGCGACGCCGCCCTTACTGCTGTGCACGGCTACGCCGATGACCTGGAGAACCGCCTGCCGAAAATGGTCGATTTCGCGCCGATGGGCGAAGCAAACTATAACTATTATCTCAAACACGTTTTGCTTCTTCCGCTCGACGCCACACAGGTAGAGATGATTGGGCGAGCAGAGCTCGCGCGTTATCGCGCCCTCGAGGCGCTCCTGCCTGATCCGAAATTAGCCGATCCAGATCCGAAACGGGCTGCTTACATTCCGCCGGATCAGGAATCTTTCCTGAAAGCGTATGAAAGCCGCGAAGCAGAAATGATCAGCTTCTTGAAGGAACACAATCTTGTATCTTTGCCGGACTATCTCGGGCCGTTTCAAATTCGACAATTGCCAGAAGCTTTTAAGCCGACCAGCCCTGGCGGTTTCATGAATCCCCCCGGTGTTTATGACAAGGACCCAACCGGATTCTTTTTCATTCCCACCTACAATCCGGAATCGAAGAATTTTTATATTCGTGCGGCGATTGAAGATCCACGACCGATCCTCGGGCATGAAGGTATTCCCGGACATTTTCTTCAACTCTCAATTGCCAATCACTTAAGCGACGAGATCCGCCGCCAGCATGACGACTCCGTGTTCATCGAAGGCTGGGCGCTTTACGGCGAAGAGATGTTGATGCGCACTGGTCTCTATTCGAATAACTCGCCTGCGCAGGGACAAATCCTGCGTCTGTCGCGCTATCGGGCAGCGCGCATTGGAGTTGATGTGAATCTGCACACCGGCCGATGGAGTTTCGAAAAAGCCGTCAAATATTTCATGGACGCAGGCGGACTGGATCGAGAGGCAGCGGAGGGTGAAGCGGCAGGCGCAGCTTCCAGCCCAACGCAGAAGATCAGCTATATCACCGGCAAATGGCAGATCATGAATCTGCTCGGCCGTTACAAGGACCGACAAGGCGAAAACTTCCGGCTCGGTCAATTCCACGATGATCTGATCAAAAACGGTAGCCTGCCCGTGTCTGTCATCGAATGGATCTTACTCGATGATCCGACCGCGCTACAGCAAGCAACGAAATAAGAGCAGACAGTTTTCAAGACTTTTCAGGTCTTGATATGCAAAAGCCGATAGGCGCAGCATCGTAAACCTAACGACGCGCCTTATGAATCCGAATGCGGCGAAAACTCTCATTGGTGGGCAGGTATTTCTTTGCGCTGCGGCCATTGCCATCACGAGTTGTGGCACCGCGACTTTCAGTAAAGGCGGAAGTGATTCGCGCATCGAAGGCCTGCGAAATTTTGAACTCCCATTTATCGACGAGTTCGCCGTACCCGGCAAACGCTTCAATGCTGCCGCATTCGACGCCAACGTAAACGAAGGCAATGAGAAATTTCAGCAGGCCATTGCACGAAGAAAAATTCACCGCGCGTCGCCCAGTACTGGTCGATCTTAAAGGGCAATTTCACGCCGACGCAGTGCATCTGCGAAGCAAACCAGCCGCGGCAACGTCACTTCGGCGCTGGCAAGAGAGATGAAGAAAGACGTTAACAAGATTTACGATCATGCCCTCGCCCGGTAAACCTAAGCGCAAGAAATCTTCCAGGAAGAAATCAGACCTCGACTCGGCGCTCGACCAGGTCACTCATGAATCGGTCGCGGCTTCAATGAAGGAATTTCAGGATTTACTCGCGCAAGCGAAAGGCGACACCAGCGAGCTAATCCGACAAAACGCGCATGAACTTGAAGAGCGCCTCGTTCTTTTGAAAAAGAAAAAGATCGACAAAGAGGACTTCGATTTCTTCGTAGAAAACCAAAAGCGGAATCTCAGGGTCTTTGTCGACAGCCAGCCGGCGCAGTCGCAAGAACGCGCTGAAAAATTAACACTCCATATTCTGGAGATAGCTGCCACGAAAGTTGTGCCGGTGTTGATCATGATAATCTAGTGTCGCTACACAACCCTGCAGTCGAGGGAAACCCACCAACGGCTGCCGTTTTGTTACGCAGCACAGGCATTTCTCCATTTCGCACGAAGTGCTTTGGGAGTGCGATGCGTCTTCGCATCGCTTTAGCATCGATTGCGCGCTCCCAGAAAGCGACGCGAGGACGCGTGCGCACTCCGAAAGCTTCGCGAAACAGATGATAAGTTCAGCGAGAACGCTTCATGAGTTGACGCAACCGATCGTGCGGAAGCGCTTCGACGTGATGATTGTCGCGGCCAGTCATAGAATCGTTATCAACTAACGCGTTTACGACCGCTTCTTCGGTTGCCTGCACCACTCCGGTAAAAATCGGATCCATCAGATCATTGGGAACTGTTTGCACTTGATGTGTAACTTGATCCGGATTCACGACGTTCGGATTCGCTGTTGAAAATGCGATGAACAAATCACCGGAGCCGTTCCCGGAAATTGTTCCCGTCCGGGCGAGGCCGAGCGACACCCGGCGCGCAAGCCGCTTCAACTGATTTGGCAGCAGCGGCGCGTCAGTCGCAACCACAGCGATGCACGAACCGCTTTCCTGTTTATAAACGTCGCCGGGAATTTCTTTGCCGACCGGGACGCCAGCGATCGTGAGTTGTGGGCGCCGACCGAAATTTGCCTGTAGAAACACGCCGACGATAAAACTTTGCGGTGAACTGTTTTTGTCGGCACCTTCCGGCCGAATATCAACCTTGCGCGATGCGGTCCCGTTTCCGCCTTTGAACTCGTAACAGATCATTCCCGTTCCACCGCCCACGCTCCCCTCCTCCGGCGCGCCGTCATGCGCGCTGTCGAGAGCATGCCAGACATCCTCCGGCTTAACATGAAAACCGTTGATGTCGTTGAGCCAGCCATCCCACGTCTCGGCAACTACAGGCAGACTCCACCAGTAGCCGGTCGTATCAGCTGCGCCGTGCTTAACGCGCCAGGCAATGACTGCGTCGCGCGCCACTCCAACGCTGTGTGTGTTTGTAATGATGATCGGCCCTTCGAGAAATCCGCTCTCATCAACCCACGCAGTGCCGGTCATCTCGCCATTGCCATTTAAGCTAAAGAACCCGGCGTAGACCGGATCATTCAGCGAAGCGTGCCCGCGCGGAAGAATGGCAGTAACACCGGTGCGCACCGGACCTTTGCCAACTTCAAGTTTTCCTTCGCCGCTAATCAGCGTCGTATAACCGACTTCGACGCCGGGGACATCGGTAATCGCGTTGAATTTTCCTGGCGTGCCTTCAAATGGAATCCCCAGATCGCGGCCGCGAACTGTCTTCCGTTCAATACCAGGTGTGGCTGGCGGACGCTTTATTGGCTCGCGCGCAGAGGAATCGAGCACGATAACCAACAGGAGTGCGACCCAAGAGAGCTGCTTCGTTGTCATTGCCCATCCATCGACCCCGAAAGCGTTCGGGGTCAACTATCAACTACCAACTATCAACTTTCCCGTTTAGATTGAGCGCGTGAATTACGAGGTTTTCGCCAGAAAATATCGGCCGCAAACGTTCGATGATTTGGTCGGTCAGGCGCATGTCTCTCGTACGTTGAAGAACGCGGTCGCGCAAAACCGCCTCGCCCATGCCTATCTGTTTGTTGGTCCGCGCGGTGTGGGCAAGACATCGACTGCGCGAATTTTGGCGAAGTCACTCAATTGTGTGAAAGGACCCACCATCACGCCATGTGGCGAATGCGACAATTGCCGAGAGATTGCCGCGGGCAATAGCCTCGACGTAATCGAGATTGACGGCGCCAGCAACAACAGCGTGGAAGATGTGCGACAACTGCGCGAGAACGTTCGATACGCTCCCGCCAAGGGCCATTACAAGATTTATCTGATCGATGAAGTGCACATGCTTTCGCCCGCGGCGTTCAATGCACTTCTAAAGACTCTCGAGGAGCCGCCCGCGCATGTGAAATTTATTTTCGCGACCACTGAGCCGCAGAAAATTCTCCCAACCATTCTGAGCCGTTGCCAGCGGTTTGATCTCCACCGCATTCCGGCAAACCTGATCGCGAAACATCTGCAATTCATTGCGGGGAAGGAGAAAATCGCGCTGGAGCACGCCGCTGCGCATGCGATTGCACGCGGCGCAGAGGGTGGCTTGCGCGATGCGGAATCGATGCTCGATCAGCTGGTTGCATTTTGCGGGGAGAAAATCACCGAGAACGATGTGCTCGATGTTTTCGGATTCACAAGCGAACAAACGGTTGCCGATTTGACAGGTCGGATTTTGCGGGGTGAAACTCCGGGCGCGATCGATCTGCTGCATCAGCAGAGTGACGCCGGCAAGGACATGATGCGGCTCATGTCGGACTTGATCGCTTACCTGCGTGATCTCCTCGTATTCAAGGCAAAGCCTGATGCGCTTAAGGAAGATGTCGAGCCTGATGTGCAAACATCACTCGCGAGGCATGCTGAGCTAATCACGATGGGCCATTTGCTTGAATTGCTTGACCAATTTGCCGCCGCCGAAGGCCGCATGAAGTGGGCTCCAAACAAAAAGCTGCATCTGGAAGTGGCAATCATCAAGGCTATCCAAAGCCTGGGACAGGCAACATTGGATGAAGTAATCGAAAAACTCGGCGAGCTTCGCAACGGTGGGGGCGCGCGACCGCAGGCGCCGTCCGCGCAACCTGTAGCCGCGGACGCTGACCGCGGTCGTGAGGAATCGCGCACTGCGAAGGCCGGGGTCAGCGACCCCGGCTACAGCGAGACCCTGCCGCGCGTAGCCGAAACTTCACCTGATGCGAACGAACTGTGGCAAAAGATTCTTGCAGAAGTTCCTGCGCAAAAAGCTTTCGTGCGAAATTCTGCGTCGGCCGCACACGTCCTCGGAATCGACGGGCGCAATTTCCAGATCGGCTTTGCGCCTGGCGACAAAGCGATGATGGATATCCTGGGTACACAAGCTAATCGCAAACTTCTTGAAACGTTGCTGCACGAGGTCACCGGAAAGGACTGGAGTCTGAGGCTCACCATAAAGGAGGATCTTGCCACCAGGCAGGCACCGGCTTCGCAGCATTCTCAGCCGGAACATTTCAAAGAGGATCCGCTTATTCAAGAAGCCATCGGGCTGTTCAATGCTCAAATAAGCCAGGAAAGGTAGGGCGCGACCGCCAGGCGCGCCGCAATGCGAAAACCATGAACATTAACAAATTAATGAAGCAGGCGCAGAAGATGCAGGAGCAAATGGCCAAAACTCAGGCCGAGCTGGAGAACAAGACGGTCGAAGTAAGCGCGGCTGGCGGTAAAGTGAAAGTGACAGCAAACGGCGCAGGTGACGTTCTCACCATCAAGATCGACAAAGAAGTTGTCGACCCAAACGATGTCGAATTTCTCGAAGAAATGGTTCTTAGCGCGGTTCAGCAGGCCGTGGAACAAGGCAAGGCGCTCGCGCAATCAGAAATGACGAGAATCACGGGCGGGCTCGGCATACCTGGATTGCAGTAATGACGAAATCCGAATGACGAATGACGAATGACGAATTAATGGCGAAGCCCGAATGACAAAATAGAGATCGGCCGTCTTCTTCGGCCTTCGTCATTTGGTCATTCCTTCGACACTCGTCATTCGTGCTTCGTCATTCCGATCATCTCCGCGCCAAAGTAGGGCTGCAACTTTTCGGGGATCCGCACCGAACCATCCGGCTGTTGATAGCTCTCGATTAAGGCTGCAAACAATCTGGGCAACGCCACGCCAGAACCATTCAACGTGTGGCAGAACCGGTTTTTCCCGTCGCGGTCTTTGAATCGAAGATGCATTCGGCGCGCCTGGAAGTCTTCGCAATTTGAGCAACTTGATACTTCCAAATAAGCATCTTGTCCTGGCGACCAAACTTCAATGTCGTAGCTCTTAGCCGCCGCAAAACCCAAATCCCCAGTGCAAAGCTCGACGACTCGATAATGCAAGCCGAGCAGTTGTAGCGCGCGTTCCGCATTTTCTGTAAGCGATTCTAGTTCGTCGTACGATTTTTCCGGCGTCGTAACTTTGACCAGCTCCACCTTGTCGAATTGATGCACGCGGAGAATGCCACGGGTCTCGCGGCCCGCTGCGCCTGCTTCGCGTCGGAAGCACGGCGTGTAAGCAACAAACTTCCTGGGAAGATCGTCAACGCTCAAAATTTCATCGCGATGGAGATTTGTCAGTTGAACTTCCCCAGTCGGCGCAAGAAAGACCTGGTTCTCCTCCAAACCGTACATGTCCGCTTCAAACTTTGGGAGCTGCGACGTGCCGAACATGCAATCGCGCCGGACCAGAAACGGCGGGCTGATTTCGATGTAATCATGCTCCCGCGTGTGCAAATCGATCATGAAATTAATGAGCGCGCGCTCCAGCCTCGCGCCCGCGCCGGTGAAACAAATAAAACCGCTGCCGCTCAATTTTGCGGCCCGTTCCATGTCTAAAAGGCGCAGTTTCGCGCCGAGAGCGACATGATCGGCGGGTTTGCTTAATCGCGGTTTCTCGCCCCAAGTGCGCACGACACGATTGCCGGCTGCGTCTTTGCCAATTGGAACACTTTCGTGTGGCAGGTTTGCGATCCGAAGAAGCAAATCATTTTGCTCGTCTTCAGCAGCCGTCGCCCGCGCATTTACATCGGCGACCTGGTCGCCGATTTGTCGAACATGTTGCTCCAGTTCGCACGTCGATTCGCCGCGCGATTTTTTGCCACCGATCTCTTTGCTCAATTTTTTGCGATCGGCGTTCAATTGTTGCAGCGCCGTTTCGGTCTTCCGGCGCTCGACGTCCACGCGCAACACGTCGTCGATTCTGGCTTCGTCTCCCCCGCCCCGCGTCGCAAGTCG
>Ga0193713_1000588_pt1 | contig 12198 bp, 14 predicted proteins | sample H3a2metaG_FD_143054 | JGI IMG/M metagenome (GOLD analysis project Ga0193713, IMG submission 143054) | Soil microbial communities from a riparian zone of the East river system, Colorado, United States - H3a2 | ecosystem: Environmental > Terrestrial > Soil > Riparian zone | place: USA: East River... | reverse complement strand
CCCCCATCCGGATCATGGAGCTGAATCCCTTCACGAACTTGAACTCGGCCTTCCGGAGCAGGTTGTCGTCCTTGCCGAAGTGGAGCGTCGCTTCGACCCGCTTCAGCTCGAACATCTTCATGGTCACTCCCGCCGCGTCCTTCGTTTCGGTTTCCTCCTCGACGATGTCGGACGGGAAGCTCACCTTGAGGGTGACGCATTCGACATCCCCGACCTTCTTGGTCCCCTCCTCCTTCTTCACCTCTTTCAGCTTGGCCGCCATCTTGGCCAGGCGCGCGAGGTCGAGCGCCCCCATCGCCTCGGCCGCCAGACTTCCCGAAGGGGATTGCGAGCCTGTCCAGACCTGGCGGTGGACGGTCTTCGAGCCCTTGCGGAAAAACTCGTAGGCGTTCTTGTCCTTCTCAACCCGGACGTGGGTGATTCCGTCCGACCCGACCGTGCCGGCGCACTTCCCCTCGGGGCCGACGGAGAGCCCGGCACCCACGATCATGACGCCGCCGAAGGGGGAATCCTGGTCTACCGAGCCCGTGAAGGTGAAGCCGCCCGCCGTGGCGGAGGTCTCCAGGCCCTTCTTGAGCAGGTCCTTCGCCTCGCTCGATTTCGGCGCCGCGGCCGCCGGAGGAGCATCCTGGGCCGATGCTCCGACCCCCGACATCGCCGCCGCGAGCACACCCGCCACCAGCCAGTGCTTCATTTTCTCTTCTCCTGAAATCGGGATGTTCTACGGCGGCGGAAGGGCGGCGTTAGCGCCGCCGGATCGCGCGCCTCAGGAGGGTCGCCAGCCCCGCGATGAGGAGGGCCTCGACCCCGAGCAGTCCGCAGCGGCCGCCGCCGGAGGAATCGCCGCTCGACGGATTCCCCCCGGGCGGGGGAATGACGGATCCGTCCGACTGGGCCATGTACAGGTTTCCGGTGAGCGTGGTGTAGTAAAGCGCGCCGTCCGGCCCCTGCTCCAGGTCCACGGGCTGGTTCAACCCCGTGACGAAATCGAAAGGCCCGCCGGTGATCTGTTCGCTCGCGGGATTCACCTGGAGCCGGCGGATCCGGCCGTTGTTGTAGTCCACGTAGAAGAGGTCGCCGACGTACGGAATCGTCGAGCCGGTGTAGAAGAGGAGGTCGGTGATGGCGATCGTGGCCGTGAACGTGAAGACCGGGTCCGTGTACGAGGCGTTCGTGTTCGGGCCCGTGTCATTGGGCCACCCGTAGTTGGCGCCCGGCGTGATCACGTTGATCTCGTCGTCGGTGCCGGGCCCGTTCTCCGAGACGTAAAGCGCGCCCGTCGTAGGCCGCCAAGTCAGGCGGAAAGGATGTCGGTGGCCGAAGCTGTACACCGGGTTCGAGGCGAACGGATTCGTGGCGGGAATCGACGCGGGCACCGTGGAGGCGTCGAACCGGAGCACCTTGCCCCGCATGCTGGCGACGACTTGGGCGTCGGAGGCGGCCGAGCCGTTTTCCCCGACGACCGCGTAGAGATACCCGTCCGGGCCGAACCGGATGCCGCCGCCGTTGTGGTTGATGCCGAGCGTCGGGAGGTTGTCGACGAGGGTGACCGGGCTCGTGCCGGTGTCTCCCACCGCGGTGTAACGCAGGATGCGTTGCACGCTGGACGATTGCGTGACGAACACGTAGACGTAGCCGTTCGAGCCGAAGTTCGGATCGATGCACAGGCCCAGCAGTCCGGTCTCGTTGTCCCCGGTGTAGACGGGAGAGACGGTCGCGAAGGGCGTAGATTGAACCGCGCCGTTCTTATAGATCTTGATGATTCCCGTGTACTGCTCGCCGATGAGCAAACGGCCGTCGGGAGTGAAGACCAGCGCCACGGGGCGCGCGAGCGTGGCGTCCAGCAAAGTCTCCGTAAATCCCGCCGGGACGGATTGACGAAAGGGCGCGGGTTCAAGCCGGCAAGGGACCATGGTGAGGACCGATGCGACCAAAGCAATGCGCATAATCATGCATGAATTATACCCGACCGGTCGCATCAGCGGGGCCGGCGCGTCAACCTGAGGGGGTCGAACAGTCGGCGCGCCTCCGAAGCCGTCACCCAGCCCTTTTCGACGGCGAGATCCCGGATCGTCATGCCCCGCCGCATCGCCTCCTCCACGAGCGCCGCGGCCCGGTCGTACCCGACGCGCGGGGCGAGCACCGTGGCGAGAGCCGGGCTTCGCTCCGCGAGATCCCGGCACCGTCGCGCGTCCGCCCGCAGACCGTCCACGCACTTGGCCGCGAAAAGACGCGCGGCCGAGGCGAGGAGGGCGATCGACTGAAGGAGATTGTGGGCCATCACCGGGACCATGGCGTTCAGCTCGAAGGCGCCGCCCTGTCCGCCGAGGGCGACCGCCGCGTCATTCCCGACAACCTGCGCGCCCACCTGGACGACCACCTCGCAGATGACCGGGTTCGTCTTGCCCGGCATGATGGAGGACCCGGGTTGGAGCGCCGGAAGAATCAGCTCGCCCAGCCCGCCGGCGGGGCCGCTCCCCATCCAGCGGATGTCGTTTGCGATCTTCACCAGGGCGGTCGCCAGCGCCCGCAAGGCGCCGCTCAGGCGGACCAGGCCGTCCCGAGCTCCCTGCGCCTCGAACGGATTGCGCGCCGGGCGGAGCGGCAAAGACGTCTCCCTCGCGAGCAGCGCGATGACCCGCCGTCCGAAGCCCGGCGGCGCGTTGATTCCCGTCCCCACCGCCGTGCCGCCGAGGGGCAGCTCGCGGAGCGATTCGGAGGACCGCCGGAGGTGCTCCCGCGCGGCGGCCACCTGCGCCGCGTATCCCGAGAATTCCTGGCCGAGACGGATCGGGACCGCGTCCATGAGGTGCGTGCGGCCGAGTTTCACGACGCGATCGAAGCGCCGGGAGGCGCCGCTCAGCGACGCGCGGAGAATTTCGAGCGCCGGGAGGAGATCGCGCTTCATCGCCAGGAGCGCCGCCACATGGACCGCGGAGGGGATCACGTCGTTCGACGACTGGCCGAGGTTGACGTGATCATTGGGGTGTACCGCGCGTCCGAGGTGCCGCGAAGCGAGAAGCGCGATCACCTCGTTCGCGTTCATGTTCGTGGAGGTTCCCGAGCCGGTCTGGAAGACATCCACCACGAAGGCGTCGTCGTGGCGGCCCTCGGCGACCTCGCCGGCCGCGGCCGCGAGAGCGCGCGCGAGCGCCTTGGGAAGCGTGCCCAGGTCTCCGTTGATCCGGGCTCCGGCCTGCTTGATGCGTCCGAGGGCCTCGATGAAGACCCGGGGGAATCGGAGACCGCTCACCGGAAAGTTGGCGATGGCCAGCCGGGTCTGGGGTCCCATCGGGAGGCGGGCCCTGGCCATGGATTCCTCCTCGTCAGCGGCGCGGGACGATGAGGAGCCGCCCGGCCTCCGCCTGCACCGCGGCGCCCAGCGGCACGACCAGCGCCTCGAGGACCTCGAAGATGGGCGCCCTGTCGACGGCGAGGGTAAGGCGGCGGTCTCGAATGGCCGCGGCCAGCGCGGGATCGAACGCGACCGGAATCTCGCCGAATTCCGCGATGCGCGCGGCAATCTCCGACAGCGCCGCGGGGCGGATGAAGCTGATGCTGATCGTTTCGCGCGCCGCCCGGGCGAAGTCGCGTGCGTCCTCCGACGCCGGCACCAGGTCGGCGTCGGCCGGGTGGAGCCGATCGGGCGCGTGGCGGTCGAGAATTCGGTTCACGAAGGCGAGCAGGCGCTGCCGCCGCGCCGGGGCCGCTCCCGTCAGGGCTTTCTCCAGAATCGGAATGGCCCCCGTTCCGGCGTCGACAATGGTCTGCTCCGCTTCCGTCCGCCGGTCCACCAGGTCCGCATCCAGCTGGCCGATCGACTTTTCCACCCGGGACTGCAGCTCCGGCCCGCCATTGACCGGGGACGTCGAGCCCCAAAGCCAGGACCGGCTGGCGATCACGATGATGCTCCCCCGGGCGTAGTAGTCGAGCCCTTGCCTCCACAGGAGGCGATCCAGGACATACCCCAGGTCTTCTCCCGGCGAGCGCGCCGAAAACCGGAGCGCGGAGAAGGACTCCTGCTCGACGGGATTCACGAGCCCGGTGGACAGCCCCTGCCGGCGAAGCTTGTCGAGGGCCGACTCAAGCGACAGGTCGGAAATCTGGATCGAGGCGTTCATGGTCCGCAGCTTCCGGATCGCCTGCGCGCCCCGCTCGTCGCCGACCCGGCGGAGAAGCCCGATCTTGACCTCGTTCGCGAAGAACCGGATGGGCTGAAATCCCCCTTCCGGGGCGGAGGAGTCCCCCACTCTCTGGATGTACCCCACGGCGGCGGGACCCATGGCGACGAGGCGATCCACGATCCGGGAGCGATCGTCCGCGGATGTGCGAGGCGACGTGTAGTTGGCGACGTCGCTTCGGACGCGCTCTTGGACTCCGTCCTGGAAGAGGAAGGCCGAAAGGGTCAGGGCCGGCAGCAGGGACGCGATCACGGGCGCATTATACGACGGGTCGGGTTACCTCGGGCCCTGCGGTCCCCAGATCGCGCGATAGATGAGGAAGCTGAAGAAGCCGATGGCGGCGGCGTAGGCGATCGCGGTGAAGACGGCCAGGAGGGGATCGTTTTCGGGATTCGAGGAGCAGCCCGCGAGCGCGCCGGAAAGGAGCCCGGCGACGGCGCAAAGGCAGGCTCGACGAATCATGGCCATCCTCCTGGAGCTCACCGTCTCCGGTGGCTTTGCACGAGCACACTAGCGCCGACGTAGGCCAGAATGATGCTGACGAGGTAGAAAATGGTCCACAGCGTGTCACCCACCGCGGACGTCTCGCCGGTGCCCGAACATCCCGCAAAGAGGGTGATCGTTGCAGCGAGGGCAATCCATCGGCGCGCACGACTCATCATTAGTTCCCCCAACCCGGGCGGGCGGGTCCGAAGGCAATCGCGAGACTCTACAAGGGAGACGAAGGAAGTGTCAACAAACCGTGCAGGAGGGAAAAAAAGGAACGGACTTATTCCGCCTTACGCAGCGCCGAGTCGAAAAGAGCCCGGAATTCCCAGTTCGCGGGGGCCTCTTTGAGGGCCTGGCGCAGTTCGGCGGCCCCTTCCGGCTTCCGGCCCAGCTCGACAAGGGCCCAGCCGCGAAGTCCCCGGGCGAAGGGAGACTCGGGGTCTTCCTTCACGGTCCCCTCTAGGTTCCCGCCGGCGAACGCCTTGAGGGCGCGCTTGAGGGACGTGAGGGACTTGTCCGGCATCTCGGTAATGTGGGCTTTCAGGGCCCGGCGGTGGTCGTCGGCCTCTCCTCCCTCGATCCGGATCCGGATGATATCGGCGGCGATCCGGACCGCCTCCGCGGAGGACGAGACGGCCGGCGGAGCGTCCGAGTGGCGGGTGGCGATCACCGCCACGAGGGCGGCCAGGACCCCGATCCCGGCCATGATGGCCATCGACAGGAATTGGCGGCGGTCCATGGGCTGTCGATAGTAGCGCGCGCGCCCGCCGCCATCAATCGCCCACTTCCTCCAGGTCGAAGGTGACGGGTCCCGCGGAGTCGGCCACGGCACGGCGCTCCGTCCCTTTCCGGCCGACCGTGACGACCAGGTCCCCGTCGAGAAGACGCAAGCCGGGCCGCCCGCACAGGATGCGGAACTTCCTCACTTCATTCTCTTGGCCTCGTGGGACCCGGATTCCGATGCGGATGATTTCCCCGACGCCGACCTGTCCCGGCATCCGGATCGCCGGGGGAGCGCGCCGTCCGCTCGGGGACGCCGGGGCCGGAACCAGGACCAGGACGCGTTCGCGCGGAGAGACGGCCGCGTCTCCGGCGGTGAAATCGAGGCGCCCGGCATCCACTTCGGCGTGAATCCACTGGGTCGGTGGCGACGGAACGGGCGGCGGAGGCGCGGGTCGGGGAGCGCAGGCCGCGGCGAGCGGCAGAATCAACCAGAATCTCTTCATTGCTTGCGCTCCACGGGGCATCCCGATCCCCACGGGGCGGCCGCCCGGGCCGACCCGGCGTTCGCCGCCTCGCGTCGCCACGGCTCGGTCGCGCGCCGGAACCGCTCGGCTTCGGCCGCGCGGACTTCCGCCTCCGATCGGAGGCGCGCCCGGGCGACGAGTTCGGAAAGGTCGTACTCCTCCCGCAGGCGTCGGAATTCGGCGTCGAGCCGTTCCACCTCGGCCCGGAGCCGGCCCTCGAGGGCGGGGTCGGTCGCGATCGCGGCGGCCGACTCGAGGGCCGCCTGCGCCTCTCCCATGCGTCGGGCCGTTTCCTGCAGGGCGAACGCGGAGGCGAGCGAGGCGACCACGATCCGGCGGTCCGACGGGGGAAGCAGCGCGACGCGCTGGACTTCGAAGGCGGTCGCGGGAGGGGATCCCGGAGGCACGAGCGTCGCGTCCGTCGCATGGGAGGGGTCTTGAATCGCCTTCATCCATCCCTCCTCGAAACCGCGGCGCACGCGTTCGAAGAGCGCGGCCACCGGGCGCACTTTCACCGATCCGTTCACTCCCTCGTCGCGCCACTTCGCGCCCCCGGCGACTTCGCCGAGGAGGCTCTCCGATTCCGCGCGAAGCCCGAGGACCTTCGACACTTCCTTGACCAGGTCGATCTCCTCGACGCGGCCGCCGGCCAGCCCGCGCAGGTCGCGTGCCAGCTGGCACTGGCGCATGGCCTCGTCCAGCGAAATACCCTTGGCCTGGAGCTCGGCCAGGCACTGCTTGATCGCCCGGGCGCGCATGCCGTCGGTGACGCCGGACGAGGCGGCCTCGATCGCGCGGCATTGGTTCAGCTGGAGGGCCAGGACGTCGTTCGCGACGAGCTTGTAGTGCTTCATCGCGTCGCAGAGGGTCGGCGACATCTGGCAGGCGAGGACCATGGCCGAGCTCGCGAGCTCCGCCTTGGCGCTCTCGATCAGCGCCCCGAGCATCTCCTCGCGGAGACTCTTGGTGAAAAGGGAACGGTACCCCGCGGCCAGGTCGAAGCGTCCGCAGGCGAAGTCCGGGGCGATCTTGAAATCCACCGACGCCTTGCTCGGAAGGATCGTGCACCGGTCGGTTTCCAGGGCGGGGCCGAGCCGGAGGTCGATCCGGTCGCGGCCCACGGTCGACTTGACGGGAAGAATCTCGCCCCCCGCCCGTTGCAAGGCGTCCTGGGGCGGAATCAGGAGGAACAGGATCGCGGCAATCATGGCCGGTCTCCTCCGCGCCAGGCGCGCTCGACAAGCGCCCGATCGGTCAATCCACGGAAGACCCGGCCTCGCACGACGAGCGTCGGCGTCGCCGTCACGTCGTATCGGGACCACAGGGCGGGGGATTCTCCGACCCGGAGGACGGTAACCGGCAGGTCTCGAAGCAGGGAAACTTGCGCCCTCGAGTACGGGCAATCATCGCGCGTGAAAAGAAGGAAGCTGTTGTCCCGATCCTCCTCGGAGGCGGCGACTTCAAGGGCCTCGAGGGCTCGATGGAGTCGCGCGAGCCGGCCGCGCTGCCACTCGAGGTACCGCCGGGCGTTTTCCGCGGTCGGGACCTCGAGCAGATCCCTGGCCGGGCCCGGCGGGGGCGGCGTTTCGCCGAGCCAGACTCCGCCCTGCGAGGATTTCGCGGCGCGATTCCAGAAGTCCACATCCCTCGAAAAGAAACGGCGCTCCGCCGGAGCGGCCGACGCGGCCAGTGCTACGAACAGGGAGATCAGTCGCATGCGATCAACTCCTTCCAGTCGATGCGGGTGCCTGATGCCCGGTGCGCCCGCTTCCCGGTTCGGACGACGCACGGTGTCGACCGCACGCCGAACCGACGCGCGAGGTCGAGTCCTTCCACATCGATCACCGGAATGTCCTGGCCCAATTCGGCCACGGCTTCCAGGAACTCTGGAGCGGGTTCGAACGGCGCGCGCGGCCATTGGTCGAGGAGGAAGACGGGCCTGAACCGGTCCGCACCGGCGGCCTTTCGCGCCTCGCGGATCACGCGGGCGAGGTCGGGGGTGTCGAGCGTGAAGAAAAGGCGGAGCGTCGGCGGCTCGGGGGCGGGAGCCCGCGCCGCCAGCACGAAGAACGCCGCGCCGAGCGCCGCCGACATGCGCCTCATGTCACGGCGTGCGCCGCCGGGGCCAGGAGCCGCAATTCCCGCGGATTTCTTTGCGGCTTTTCAGCCGCGGCGGGCACACCGGTCGGAACGGCCCGCTCACTGACAGTCAATCGACCGGACGGCACTTTTTCAGGTCGCATCTCTCCGTGAGGTGCGCCCCCGGCGCTTCAGGCGTCGGGTGCCGCCCGGGCGGCTCGAACCCGGCTCCCCGCATCCAGGCCGGTCGGGGGGGAAGCAATCATGCGATCCCCCGCCGGCGGGGATTGCGAGGAGTTCGCCATGATGGACGAGAAGAAGGCGGCCCGCTGGCTGCAGCAAGCCCTCGCCCTCACCTTCGTCGTGAGCGCCGTGGCCAAGCTGTTCCTGGTGCGGTACCTCCTGGCCCATCTGAGCTGAGGGATTCCGCCGCCCCGCGGCCGAGGACTCCGGTCCTCGGGGCCGCCCCCGGGTTCCGCCGGGGCGGCGCCGATGACCGGGTATCCGCGGGCCTTCGGGCCGTACGAACTCCTCTCGGAGATCGCGCGGGGAGCCAGCAGCCGAGTTTTCCGCGCCCGTCCCCAGGATGGAGGCCCCGAGGTCGCTCTCAAGATGCTGCGGGAGGACGAATCGGGCGCCGGAGCCACGGTGCGATTCCGCCGCGAGGCGCAGATGGCGGCGCGGCTCCGACATCCGAACATCGTGCCGGTCCTCGACGCGGGCGAATCGGAGGGGCGATTCTATTACACGATGCCTCTCATCGAGGGACGGCCGCTCGCCGCCGGCGCCGGATCCCCGCCGCCGGCCCCGCTTCTCGAGAAAGTCGCGCGCGCCGTCCATCACGCCCACGAGCGGGGCGTCATCCACCGGGACCTGAAGCCCACGAACATCCTCGTGCGCGACGACGGCGAGCCGATGGTGACCGACTTCGGGATCGCGCGAGACCAGCGCCGAGCCACCCAGCTCACGACCGCCGGCGAGCTCCTGGGGACGCCCGCCTACATGGCTCCGGAGCAGATCGCCGGGATGGCCCACAAGGCCGACGCGCGCACGGACGTTTACGCGCTCGGCGCCGTTCTCTACTTCGTCCTGACCGGGAGACCTCCGTTCGACGCGACTTCGTTCGTCGAGCTGTCGGCGCAGGTGCTGCACGTGGAGCCGCCTGCTCCGCGATCGCTGGCGGCCGGAGCCGATCCGCGGCTCGAGGCCATCTGCCTCCGGTGCCTTCGGAAAAATCCCGCGGACAGGTACCCCTCGGCGCTGGATCTCGCGGCAGCGCTCGCGTCGGTCGCGCGGACGGCCACTCCCCCGCGACGTCGATTGGTCCCTCTCGCCGTGGTGCTTGCGACGACGGCGGCGGCGGGGTCCTTCCTCGCGGGCGGAGCCCGGGAGGAAGGTTCTCCTCCCCGAATGGTCCGGGCCGGAGAGTCGTGGGTTGACCGATGCGAAGTGACGGCCGCGGAGTACTCGGAATTCGTCGCGGCGACGGGAAGGCGGCCTCCGCCAATCTGGCGCAACGGCCGGCCGACCCGGGGTCGCGAGAAGCGGCCGGTGACGTTCGTGAGCCGTGAGGACGCGGCCGCCTACGCCGCGTGGGCCGGGAAACGCCTGCCGACGGTGGAGGAGTTCCGGGCCGCGTCCGCCGGGGTCGAGCGCCTCGGCGCGGAGGACATCATCTGCGCCCCGGCCGCCCTCGACATCGGGCCCGGGGACGCCGATGGAGGTCGCGACCTCAGCGCCTGCGGGGCGCTTCACCTGGCGGGCAACGTCGCGGAGTGGACTTCCACGGAATCGACGTCCGGACCGCGGCTCGGGGTCGTCTTCGGCGGCCACTGGAAGGCGCCTTGGGCGCAATGCGTCCGGAAGCCGGAGGAGGAAATCCCCGTCGATACGCGGGAGGCGACCGTCGGATTCCGCTGCGCGAAGTCGGCGAAATGAATCAGGCCCCGTCGATGGCGGACCGGATCGCGACGACCTGGCGCAGGAGCCGCTCGAGGTCGGCGAGTTTGACGGAATTCGGGCCGTCACAGGGGGCGCGGGCGGGGTCCTCGTGGATTTCGAGGAAGAGCCCGTCGGCGCCCGCGGCCACACCGGCGCGCGCGAGGACCGGTATCATCGACCGGTCTCCGCTCGAGGCCACGCCGCCCTTCCCGCCGCCGGGAGACTGCACGCCGTGGCCCGCGTCGATGACCACGGGATATCCCAGCGATTTCAGGTGGGCGATCGACCGCATGTCGACGACCAGATTGTTGTAGCCGAAGGTCGTCCCGCGCTCCGCAAGGATCAGCTTCCGGTTCCCCGCGCGGACCGCCTTCGCCACGACCTGCTTCATGTCCCAGGGCGCGAGGAACTGGCCCTTCTTGAGGTGCAGGGGCCGGCCCGTCTTCGCCGCCGCGACGATCAGGTCCGTCTGCCGGGAAAGGAATGCCGGAATCTGCAGCACATCCACCGCGCGGGCTGCGGCGCGGGCCTCCTCCGGCGAATGGACGTCGGTCAGGACCGGCACCCCGGCGCGATCGCGGACGTTCTTCAGGATCTTCAATCCCGCGCGGAGCCCGGGTCCGCGGAACGATTCACCCGAAGTCCGGTTGGCCTTGTCGTAGGAGCTCTTGAAAATGTACGAGACCCCGAGGCTCGCGCAGATCTGGGCGATGGCCTGGGCGTGTCGCAGGGCATGGGCCCCGCCTTCGAGGACATCGGGCCCGCCGATCAGAAAGAGGGGGCGGCCGGCGCCGATCTCGAAGGAGCCGATCCGGACCGGAGCCATCATGTGCCCCCGATGGCGTCGTCGATCCGATCGAAGAGATGGCCGAGCTTGTCGCGCTTCGTCCTCAGGTAGTCGGCGTTTTCGCTCGTCGGGGGAAGCTCGATCGGCACGCGCTCGACGACCTCGAGCCCGTACCCCCGGATCGAGATGATCTTCTTCGGGTTGTTCGTCATGAGGCGCATGCGCCGGATGCCGAGATCGAGGAGGATCTGCGCGCCGATGCCGTATTCGCGCAGGTCCGCCGGAAGCCCGATCTTCGCGTTCGCGTCGACGGTGTCCATCCCCTGCTCCTGCAGGGCGTAGGCGCGGAGCTTGTTGATCAGGCCGATGCCGCGGCCCTCCTGGCGGATGTACAGGAGGACCCCTTTCGACCGGGCGATCTGGTGGAGCGCTCCCTGGAGCTGGCCGCCGCAGTCGCACCGTTTCGAGTGGAAGATGTCGCCGGTAAGGCATTCGCTGTGGACGCGGACGAGCACCGGCTCCTCCTGGACGACGGTCTTGCCGTTCGCCTCCTCTCCCACGCCGCCGGCACAGAGGGCGAGATGGAGGTACTCGTCGATGAGGGACCGGTAGCAATGCAGGGTGAACGTCCCGAACTCCGTCGGCAGGTTCACCTTCACCACGCGCTCGATCAACTTTTCCTGCTGGCGCCGCCAGGAGATGAGGTCGGCGATGCTCGTCATTTTCAGGCCGTGCTTCGCGGAAAACTCCGCGAGCTGGGGGAGCCGGGCCATCGTCCCGTCGGGATTCATGATCTCCGAAAGGACGCCCATGGGTCGCAGGCCCGCGAGTCTGCAGAGATCGACCGCCCCCTCCGTGTGGCCCGAGCGGACCAGGACGCCGCCGTCGCGCGCGCGCAGGGGGAAAACGTGGCCGGGACGCACGAGGTCGTCCGGCCGGCACTGGTCGTGGGCCGCCGTCAGGATCGTGCGAGCCCTGTCGGCGCTCGAAATCCCGGTGTCGATGCCGGCGCGGGCGTCGATGGAGACCGTATAAGGCGTCCCCCGCGCCGATGTGTTTTCGCTGACCATCGGGGGCAAGCCCAGCCGCTCCGCTCGCGCGTTGACCATCGCGAGGCAGATGACGCCCCCCGTGTGAAGGCGCATGAAGTTGATGGACTCGGGCGTGACCATTTCGGCGGCCTGGACGAGGTCCCCCTCGTTCTCCCGGTTCTCGTCGTCGACGAGGATGATGGCGCGGCCCGCCCGGAGCTCGTCCAGGATTTCAGGGATCGGGGCGAACGGACGGTCCATTTCCGCTCTTATAACAGACGAGGTCCGGGGGGTCAACGCGACCGGACCCGGACGCGGAGATTGGACCGCACCTCGCGGACGCTCGCGACGCGCCGGGCCATGCGCTCCGCCTCGGCTTTGTCCGACTCGTCCGTGACGGTCCCATCAAGCGCCACCACGCCGTCCTTGCAGGAGACCAGGAC
>Ga0193713_1000587_pt1 | contig 12209 bp, 12 predicted proteins | sample H3a2metaG_FD_143054 | JGI IMG/M metagenome (GOLD analysis project Ga0193713, IMG submission 143054) | Soil microbial communities from a riparian zone of the East river system, Colorado, United States - H3a2 | ecosystem: Environmental > Terrestrial > Soil > Riparian zone | place: USA: East River... | reverse complement strand
GGGCGCTCGAGCATCCAGGGCGATGTCCGATTCACCGAAGTGCTGGAGAAGATGGGGGCGAAGATCTCGATGGGCGACGACTGGATCGAATCCGGCGCACCGGCTCGAGGAAAACTGAAAGCCATCGACGCGGACTTGAACCATATCCCCGACGCGGCGATGACCGCCGCGGTCGCGGCGCTCTTCGCCGACGGCACCAGCACCATCCGCAACGTCGCCAGCTGGCGCGTCAAGGAGACCGACCGCATCGCCGCAATGGCGACCGAATTGCGCAAGCTCGGCGCGGCGGTCGAGGAGGGCGCGGACGCCCTGCGCGTGACGCCTCCGGCCGCCCTGCGGCCCGCGACGATAGCCACCTACGGCGATCATCGGATGGCGATGTCCTTTTCGCTCGCGGCGCTCGGAGGGATCCGGGTGCGGATCGACGATCCGGACTGCGTGGCAAAGACCTTCCCGGAATACTTCGAAGCGCTTGCGGCCATCTCGCGGCGGACTTCCGCGTGAGCGCGGTGCCCGTCATCGCCATCGACGGCCCTTCGGCCGCGGGCAAGGGCACGGTTGCAGAAGAGGTCGCCAGGCAGCTGGGGTTCCATTACCTCGACAGCGGTGCCCTGTACCGGCTGGTGGCGCTGGCTGGCGTCAAGGCCAGGCTCGCGCCCAACGATGAACCGGGCCACGTGCGGCTGGCGGGCGCCCTGGAGCCCCAGTTTGGGCTGCGGGAGGATGGTTCGGAGCGCATACGGCTGGCCGGGGAGGACGTCACGGCGGCCATCCGGAGCGAGGAAACCGGTGCCGGAGCCTCACGGGTCGCCGCCTGGCCGGCGCTGCGCGCGGCCCTGCTCAGGCGCCAGCACGCCTTCGCCCGGCCGCCCGGGCTGGTGGCGGACGGGCGGGACATGGGCACGATCGTGTTTCCCGGCGCCCCCCTCAAGATCTTCCTGTCCGCGACGGCCGAAGAGCGGGCGCTAAGGCGTTATAACCAGTTGAAAGGAAAGGATTCTGCTGTTAACCTTGCCGCCCTTTCGCGTGAGATAGCAGCCCGGGACAGGCGGGATGCGTCCCGCCCCGTCGCGCCGCTGGTGCCCGCCGGGGACGCCGTCATCATCGATTCCACGCCGCTCACGGTGGCACAGGTGGTCGATGCGGTCTGGCGCCTGGGTGTGCAGCGCGGAATGTGGAAGCCTGGAGCGGACCGTCCCTAGGGGCCGGCGTTCCAGACTGGACGGGTCAGGCAAGGACGCCAAACCCGATCGTCAATAAACCCGCGGTGGTGCCGGATGCGCCAGCGGCCAGCCAAGCACGCCGCAAGCGCGTGCGAGAGTAGACATGACCGAAAGTTTCAGCGAGATGTTCGAGCAGAGCCTGGCGAATCAGCGGATTCGCCCCGGCATGATCCTGATGGGACTGGTAGTGGATGTCGGTCCCGACGTCGTCATCATCAACGTAGGCCTCAAGTCCGAAGCGGTGATACCGCTCGACCAGTTCAAGAACGAGCGCGGCGAGATCGAGGTCAAGGCCGGAGACCAGATCGAAGTGGCGCTCGACGCCGTCGAGGACGGCACCGGCGAGACACGCCTGTCGCGCGAAAAGGCCAAGCGCGCCCGCACCTGGACCCGCCTCGAGCAGGCCTTCAACGACGGCGAGATCGTGACCGGTATCATCTCGGGCCGCGTCAAGGGCGGCTTCACGGTCGACATCGAGACGGTGCGCGCCTTCCTTCCAGGCTCGCTGGTCGACGTGCGTCCGGTCCGTGACACGGCCTACCTGGAGAACAAGCCGCTCGAGTTCAAGGTCATCAAGCTCGACCAGAAGCGCAACAACGTCGTGGTCTCGCGCCGCGCCGTCGTCGAGCAGGAATTTTCGGCGGAACGCAGCGCGCTGCTGGATAATCTCCAGGAAGGCGCGGTGGTCAAGGGCACCGTCAAGAATCTCACTGACTATGGCGCCTTCGTCGACCTCGGCGGCATCGATGGACTGCTGCACATCACCGACATGGCCTGGAAGCGCGTCAAGCATCCTTCCGAGGTGGTCAAGGTCGGCGATGAAGTCGACGTGCGGATCCTGAAGTTCGACCGCGAGCGCTCGCGCGTTTCGCTCGGCCTGAAGCAGCTTGGCGCCGATCCGTGGGAGAACATAGCCCGGCGCTATCCGCCCAACACGCGCGTGTTCGGCAAGATCACCAATATTGCCGACTACGGCGCGTTCGTCGAGATCGAAGACGGCGTCGAGGGGCTGGTGCACGTCTCGGAGATGGACTGGACCAACAAGAACGTCAATCCCGCCAAGGTCGTGCAGACCGGCCAGGAAGTCGAAGTCATGGTGCTCGACGTCGACGAGGAGCGGCGGCGCATTTCCCTCGGCCTCAAGCAGTGCGCGGCCAATCCCTGGAAGGAATTTTCCGAGAACCACAATCGTGGCGATCAAGTTTCCGGGCAGATCAAGTCGATCACCGACTTCGGCATCTTCATCGGGCTCGCAGGCAACATCGACGGCCTGGTGCACCTCTCGGATATCTCCTGGGATGTGCCTGGCGAAGAAGCGGTGCGCAATTACCAGAAGGGCCAGCAGGTCGAGGCGATGGTGCTGGCGATCGATCCGGAACGCGAGCGCATCTCACTCGGCATCAAGCAGCTGGCGAAGGATCCGTTCTCCGGCTACATCACCGACAATCCAAAGGGAAGTGTGGTGCGCGGCACGGTGCGCGAAGTTGACGCGCGTGGCGCGATTATCGACCTCGGCAATGGCATCGAGGGGCAGCTGCGCGCATCGGAACTCGGACGCGATCGCATCGAGGATGCCCGCCAGGTGCTGAAGGTGGGCGACGAGGTCGAGGCAAAATTCGTGGGCGTCGATCGCAAGACGCGCTCGATCTCACTGTCGATCAAGGCCAAGGAAGTCCACGAAGAGGCGGAGGCGGTGCAGAATTACCGCTCGGAACAGCCGACTTCTGGCACCAGCCTGGGTGACCTGTTGAAGGAACAGATCAATACCCCAGGCCGCGATTGATCCAAAAAAATGATGGAGCAGGGCAGGGGCTGGCATGACGAAGTCCGAACTCATAGAAATCATCACCACCAAGCAGAAGCACCTGCCGGCCAAGGACGTCGAACTCGCTCTCAAGCAGATGCTTGAGATCATGAGCGACGCTTTGGCGCAGGGCGATCGGATCGAAATCCGCGGCTTCGGCAGTTTTTCCCTCCATTTCCGGCCGCCGCGCCAGGGGCGTAACCCGAAGACGGGTGAAGCCGTGGCGCTGGACGGCAAGTACGTGCCGCACTTCAAGCCCGGCAAGGATCTGCGGGAGCGTGTGAACGAGGGCACGGACCGGCCGATTCGCGATTGATACTTCCATGAAGTCCGAGATCAGGACCGCCGTGTTTCCCGTGGCCGGCCGTGGCACGCGTTTTCTGCCCGCCACCAAGGCGAGTCCGAAGGAAATGCTGCCGGTCGTCGACAAGCCGCTGATCCAGTATGCGGTGGAAGAGGCGCTCGCTGCGGGCGCACAGCGCCTGGTGTTCATCACCGGTGCCTCCAAGCGCGCGATCGAGGATCACTTCGATTCCGATCAGGAACTGGAGAAACTGCTCGAGTCGCAGGGCAAGACCGATCTGGCGCGCCAGATCCGCAGCGTGCTGCCAAGCTTCGCGACCTGCATCTACATCCGCCAGTCCGCTCCGCTGGGCCTGGGCCACGCGGTGCTGTGCGCAGAGGCCGCCGTGGGTCGGGAACCCTTCTTCGTCCATCTGGCCGATGATCTCATCGATGCGGATGTGCCCTGCCTGAAGCAGATGGCCGCGACCTATGCCTTTCATCGGGGCAGCGTGCTCGGCGTCGAGGAGGTGCCGCGCCGGGACACCGACAAGTACGGCATCGTGGAAGTCGAAACCGCCCGCGTCCCCGTCAGCCGCATCCGCAGCATTGTGGAAAAGCCCAAGCCCAAGGTTGCACCCTCGACACTGGCGGTCGTCGGCCGTTATGTACTGACGCCGGGCGTCTTCGATGAGCTGCGCCAGCTGGGCCGCGGCGCCGGCGGCGAAATTCAGCTCACGGACGGTATCGCCCGGCTCCTGGCCCGCGAGGCCGTGTATGCGCACCGTTTTGAGGGCAAGCGTTACGATTGCGGCAGCAAGCTCGGCTACCTGCAGGCGACGGTGGAGCACGCACTGGCCCACCCCGAGCTGTCACGGGCGTTCCGCAGTTATCTGATCCGGCTTGCGCACGGGCTTGCGGGTGAGAGGGCGCCGAAACCCAGGGCCCGCGCGGCCAATCGCAGCGGACGGCGTGCGCGATCGCGGGCGCGCCCCAGTCGTTAAGCGCCTGCATGCCATCCTTCGATGCGGTCTCCAGGGTGGATGCCCATGAGCTGGGCAATGCGGTTGACCAGGCCAAACGCGAACTCGACAACCGCTACGACCTGCGTGGCAGCGGGGCGCGCTTTGAGTTGCAGGATTTTCTGATCACCGAGTTCGCGCAGAGCGAGTACCAGCTCAACCAGCTGCTCGACATCCTGCGCCTGCGCCTGGCCGCGCGCCACATCGATCCGCGCTGCGTCGAACTGGGGGAGGTGCAGGTGAACCTGGCCGAGGCGCGCCGCACGATCACGATACGGCAGGGGATTGAAACGGCCCTGGCTAAACGACTCGTGGCGGGCCTCAAGGAAGCCCGCCTCAAGGTCGATGCGCAGATCAACGGCGACAAGCTGCGTGTCAGTGGCAAGAAACGTGACGATCTGCAGAGCGCGATGGCGCTGCTGCGCAAACACAGCAGCGAGCTGCCCCTGCAGTTCGAGAACTTCCGCGACTAGAGCCCGGCGGCCAGTTCAATCACGCGGGCCGCGAGCTCAGCGCGGCACACCAGCAGGTCCGGCAAGCGCGTGTCCGCCTGGTTATAACGCAGCGCCCGGCCATTGAGCCGGGACACGTGCAGGCCCGCCGCACGCGCTACGGCCACCGGCGCGCAGTTATCCCATTCGAACTGTCCGCCCGAGTGCAGGTAGATGTCCGCTTCGCCCCGCACTACGGCCATGGCCTTGGCGCCGGCCGAGCCCATCGGCACCAGCTCGGCATCAAGTGCCGCCGCCACCGCAACCGCTTCGGGGGCGGGGCGCGTGCGGCTGACGAGCAGGCGCAGGCGCGCGGCCGAGCGCCGCGGCGGCGCCCGCACGTCGGCACTGCTCAGCGTGAGGGGCAATCCAGGCAGCGCCACGGCACCGATCGTGGCGTCGCCGTCAATGGCGAGACCCACATGCACGGCCCAGTCCGCGCGTCCCTCCCCATACTCGCGCGTGCCGTCCAGCGGATCGACGATCCAGACCCGGCGGGCGCCGAGGCGGGTGGTGTTGTCGGCTTCCTCCTCGGAAAGAATGGCGTCGTCCGGACGGTGTTGCCGCAGGCCGGCCAGGATGAAGGCATTGGCCAACCGGTCGCCGAGCGCACCGAGGGCCTCACCACTGAAAATCGCTCCGAGGCGCAGATCCATCAGCAACTGACCGGCCGTGGCGGCGAGCTGGCGCGCGAGTTCGCCGTCGTTCATGGAATGAGCCGCTTCACGATCAGCTCGGCGGCTTCCTCGGGCGTGAGCCTCGCGGTATCGATGTGAATCTCGGGAGCGCCGGGAGCCTCATAGGGACTGTCAATGCCGGTGAAATTCTTCAGCTGGCCGGCGCGCGCCTTGCGGTACAGGCCCTTCACGTCGCGCGCCTCGGCCGTCGCCAGCGGCGTGTCGACATGAATCTCATAGAACTCCCCGGGAGCGATCATCTGCCGCACCATGTCGCGTTCGGCGCGGAACGGGGAAATGAATGCGGTGATGACGATCAACCCTGCATCGGTCATCAGCCGGGCGACTTCCGCGACGCGGCGCACGTTTTCGACCCGATCGGCATCGGAAAACCCGAGGTCGCGGTTGAGCCCGTGGCGCACGTTGTCGCCGTCCAGCAGGAAGGTATGCCGATGCATGCGCACCAGCTTCTTCTCCACCAGGTTGGCAATGGTTGATTTGCCGGCGCCGGAAATGCCCGTGAACCAGAGCACCGCGGCCTGCTGCTTCTTCAGATCGGCGCGCACCTCGCGGGTGACATCGATTCGCTGCCAGTGAATATTTCCGGAGCGGCGCAGCGCGAAATGCAGCATGCCGGCGGCAACGGTGGCGTTGGACAGCTTGTCGATGAGGATAAAGCCACCGAGGTCGCGGCTTTGCGCGTAGGGCTCGAATACCACGGGCCGATCGGTCGAAACATTGCCCACGCCGATCGCATTGAGCTCGAGGGTCCGGGCCGCCAGGTGTTCCAGCGTGTTGACGTTGATCTCATACTTCGGGGCCTGGAGCTGCGCCGTCACGGTCTGGGTGCCGATCTTCAGCCAGTAGGGCCGGCCCGGGAGCATCGGCTCGTCCGCCATCCACACGATCGTCGCTTCGAACTGATCGGCCGCTTCCGGCGGCTGATCGGCCGGCGCAATCACATCGCCGCGCGAACAGTCGATCTCGTCCCTGAAACTCAGCGTGACGGCCTGGCCGGCCACGGCCTCCTCGAGTTCGCCATCGGCGGTCGTAATGCGGCTGATCGAGGAACCGATCCCGGAAGGCAGCACCCGAATGGCAGCGCCCTTGCGGATGACGCCGGTCGCGATCAGGCCCGCGTAGCCGCGAAATTCCTGATTGGGCCGGTTGACCCATTGCACCGGCATGCGAAACGCCCGTGCCTGGTCCGCGTTGGCGTCCAGTTCAACGGACTCCAGGTGCTCGAGTAGCGTCGGCCCGACGTACCACGGCATATTCGCGCTGCGTAAGGCAATATTGTCGCCACCGAGTGCGCTGATCGGAATGGGCGTGAATTCCGTGATGCCGATGCCGGCCGCAAAGGCGCGGTACTCCAGGATGATGGACCCGAATCGTGCTTCGGCATGCCCGACCAGGTCCATCTTGTTGACGGCCAGCACCACGTGGCGGATGCCGATCAGCTGCGCGAGGTAACTGTGGCGGCGGGTCTGGGTCAGCACGCCCTTGCGCGCGTCGACCAGGATGACGGCCAGTTCGGCGGTCGAGGCGCCCGTGACCATGTTGCGCGTGTACTGCTCGTGGCCCGGCGTATCGGCAACGATGAATTTTCTTTTCTCCGTGGCAAAGTAGCGGTACGCCACGTCGATGGTGATGCCCTGTTCGCGCTCCGCGGCCAGTCCGTCGACCAGCAGGGCGAAATCGATATTCTGGCCCTGCGTGCCGATGCGCCTGCTGTCGGCCTCGAGTGTGGCGAGCTGGTCCTCGAAGATGATCTTGCTGTCGTACAGGAGCCGCCCAATCAGGGTCGACTTGCCGTCATCAACGCTGCCGCAGGTGATGAAGCGCAGCATGGATTTGTGCTGATGCTGATGCAGATACGCGTCGATGTCCGCGGCCGCCAGTTCGGAGGCGCGGTAGCGGCCGGCGCTCAAAAGTAACCCTCCTGCTTCTTCTTCTCCATGCTGGCCGACTGGTCGTGATCGATGGCCCGGCCCTGGCGTTCGGAGGTCGTCGTCAGCAGCATTTCCCGGATGATGTCCGGTAGCGTCGCCGCCTCGCTCAGCACCGCGCCGGTGAGCGGATAGCAGCCGAGCGTGCGGAAGCGAATCGAGCGCATGACCGGCTTCTCGCCCGGCCGCAGCGGCAAACGCTCGTCATCGACCATCAGCAGCAGGCCATCGCGCTCCACGGTGGGGCGCTGCGCCGCAAAATACAGCGCTGCGATCGGAATGTTCTGCAAGTGGATGTACTGCCAGACGTCGAGTTCCGTCCAGTTCGACAGCGGAAATGCCCGGATACTCTCGCCGCGCGCCTTGCGGGTGTTATACAGCCGCCACAGTTCGGGTCGCTGCCGCTTGGGATCCCAGCGGTGATTCGCCGCGCGGAAACTGAAGATGCGCTCCTTGGCGCGGCTTTTTTCCTCATCGCGCCGCGCGCCGCCGAAGGCCACATCAAAGCCATGGAGGTCCAGTGCCTGCTTCAGTCCCTCGGTCTTCCACAGGTCCGTGTGCAAAGATCCGTGCTCGATGGGATTGATGCCGCGCGCCTTCGCCTCCGGGTTCTGGTGGATGAGCAGCTGCATGCCGGATTCCGCGGCCACGCGATCGCGCAGCGCGTACATGTCACGGAATTTCCAGGTGGTGTCGACATGCAGGAGCGGGAAAGGGGGCGGGGCCGGATAGAAGGCCTTCCGTGCCAGATGCAGCATGACGGCCGAATCCTTGCCGGCCGAAAAGAGCAGGACCGGCTTCTCGGCCTCCGCGACAACTTCGCGGAAGATGTGGATGCTTTCTGCTTCTAGCCTCTGAAGATGCGTCAGCTGCATTACAAATCGCTGATAGACCCCGGCAACTTCCGTGGCTGCAGCCCGCACTCCCGTGACTCCGGACTTTCCCACCACCAGCGGCCCGCGCGAGGATCCTGCCCCGGCTCAATGGCGCGGGTGCAGGGCGCGCAACCGATGCTGGGATAGCCGACATCGTGCATCGGGTTGTAGGGTAATCGCCTGGCGCGAATATACGTCCAGACCTCATCGCTGGTCCACAGCAGCAGTGGGCTGAGTTTCTGCATGCCGAAGCGGGCATCGAATTCACTCGCCTCGGTGAGCGCACGGGCCGCCGATTGCTCCTGGCGGACTCCGGTGACCCAGGCGCCATACCCGGCGATGGCCCGCCGGAAGGGCTCGAGCTTGCGGATGCTGCAGCAGGACTGACGTTCCGCCAGGCCCCGGTAGAAGCCGTTGACGCCGTGGTCGGCGACGTAATTCTGGATGGTCTGCGATTCCGGATAAACGACGCGGATGCGCCGTCCGTAATGGCGTTCAATGCGCTCGAGCAGTTCCAGGGTGGCTTCAGGCAGGCGGCCGGTGTCGACCGTGAAGATATCGACCTGCGGTGCGTGCCGGAAAATCAGGTCGGTCAGCACCAGCGACTCCGCACCCAGGCTGGTGGCATAGACGACGCGGCCGTAGTCCAGGACCGCGCTCTGCAGCAGCTGCACGGAGGCCCGGGTTTTCTGCGCCACGGCGCCCTCCAGATCATCGGCAATGGCGATCGCATTCATGGAAATCATTGTCCACGGAAGAACCATAACATTGTTGATATGAGCATTGAGGCGCCTCGCGCCCAGTGGGCCGCTGGCGGCCCGGGTGTCGATCACGGAGAATTCCGGCGCGTGAAAAAGACACAGATCGTGGTGGTAGGCGGGGGCGCCGCCGGGCTGGAACTGGTCACGCGGCTCGGCGCGAAATACGGCCGGGAGAGCGGCCAGATCACCCTGGTTGAGAAGTACCGGACGCACATCTGGAAGCCACTCCTGCATGAAGTGGCCGCTGGATCCCTGGACGCCAATCTCGATGAAGTCGGGTATCGCAGCCATTGCCACCGCTGGGGCTACCATTTTTTTCTGGGAACCCTCGAAGCCATCGATCGTGCCCGGCGCGAAATCGTCGTGGCGCCACTCCTCGACGTGGACGGTCGTGAGCTGATCGGGCGCCATCGCATTGCCTACGACTATCTGGTGATCGCCATCGGCTCGGTGACCAATGACTTCGGCACCCCCGGGGCCTCCAGCCACTGTCTGTTCCTCGACAGCCGTGTCGATGCCGATGGCTTTCGCGACCGCCTGCTCAACCAGTGTCTGCGCGTGTCACGCGCCCTGAGTGAAGATCCGGCGGCCGATGCACAGGTGCGGGTGGCCATCGTCGGGGGCGGGGCCACCGGCGTCGAACTGGCCGCGGAGCTCTACAACGCGGCCTCCGCCCTGCATGACTCCGGTCTGGAAGACTTTGACGAGAGCCGCCTGAAAGTCACCCTCCTGGAAGCCGGCCCACGGATTCTGCCGGCTTTGCCCGAGAAACTGGCGAATGCCGCGCGCGAGGAACTGGAAGCGCTCGGGGTCATCGTGCAGACCGAGGTGCGGGTGATCGGTGTCACTTCCGCGGCGATCCGTACGCAGTCGGGTTCCGAGATCGTGGCGGACCTCAAGGTGTGGGCGGCGGGTGTGCGTGGCCCGCAGATCCTGCAGGATCCGAACATGGGGGGGCTTGAAACGACCGCCAGCTGCCAGCTGCTCGTACGCCCGACACTGCAGGTCACGCGCGATGACACCATCTTTGCGATCGGCGACTGCTGTTCCTGCACCTTGCCGGGCGCCGCTCGCCCGGTACCGCCACGCGCCCAGGTTGCGCACCAGATGGCGGCGAGGACGTTCGACAATCTCGCTCGCCTGATGAGGGGCAGGGCGCCGCGCGCCTTCGTGTACCGGGATCACGGATCACTCGTGTCGCTGAGCCGCTTCTCCACGGTCGGGAGCCTCATGGGCAACCTGATTGGCGGCCGCATGGCGATCGAAGGGCGGATTGCGCGCTTCGTCTACAAGTCGCTGTACCGCATGCACCTGTTTGCCATCCACGGCCTGATGCGCGGCCTCGCGCTCATCCTCATCGGGCATGTCTCACGGATACTGCGTCCGCGCCTCAAACTGCACTGAGGCTTTCAGGCCTTTCCCGCCGCTCTGACGGCGGACACGGCAGCGCGCAGCGCGAGCAGGTAGCTGTCGATCCCAAAGCCGCTGATCTGGCCCTTGACGATGGCAGCGAATACCGAGGTGTGCCGGAAGCTCTCGCGGGCCTGCACATTCGACACGTGCAACTCCACCACCGGAACGGTCAGCATCGCCAGGGCATCGCGGATGGCAATGCTGTAGTGCGACCAGGCACCGGCGTTGATCAGCACCGCATCGACCCCTTCCAGCTTGCACCGATGGATGCGCTCGCACATCGCGCCCTCATCGTTGGTCTGAAAGCTGTCCACCTGTACGGCCAGTTCCTTGCCCAGGGCCTGCAGGCGCGCATCGATCTCCTCCAGCGTAACGGTTCCATAGAGTTCCGGCTCGCGCTTGCCGAACATATTGAGATTGATGCCATGAAGCACGAGGATCTTCATCGTCCGTCCTTGTAATCAACCCATGCGGCAGGATCATAGCCCAGCCACCAGGCCGGAGTTGAGGGATGAACCTCCGCCGCTGCAAAGCGGAAGGCCACATCGGCGGCCTCCTCGAACCACAGCAGCGTACCGGCGGGAACCGGCTCGGACCGGCCCGCATCGGTCATCAGATCGCCGGCGATTCGCGCAAACAGGCCGCGCTGCAGGGAGGCGGAAATCCAGGGGATGCCCGGCAGTGCGCGCAGCATCTCGCCCTGGCCGTGGGTGATCATGAGATTCAGATCGCTCGTGGGGCCGCAAAGTGGCGTGCAATGGGCCGGTGCGCCTCCATCAAACGCGAGTGGTTCCGTATCGGAAGTCAGCCGGTGCGTCTCCTCGTTGATCCGCAGCAGGATGCCGGCCCCCTCGATGACTGCGATCCTGCGCTGCACGCCGGCAAAGGCCGAGAAGGGACCTGCGAACTCGATGGTGGCGAGGCTGATGCGCAGTTGCCAGGCGAGCGGATCGGGCCAGGTGTACAGCTCGCGCGTCTCCCCGCCCCCGTTCCGCCAGCGCTGCGGCGTGACTGCGCGGGCGATTATGCTGGCGCTTGCTCTCATAGCCGGAGCCCAATCATGCGCTGTCGGGCTGGTCCGAGCAGTAGGGCGTGATGGCTTCCGCCTTCAGCGTCGGCAGTGTCGTGACGCGCCGGATCACGGGAATGTACCAGCCGATGCACGCGAGCAGGAGCGAGCAGATACCGGCAAACCCCAGTGTCACGCGCAAACCGAAATGCTCTCCAAGCCAGCCCCCGATCAGTGCGCCCGGGACCGCCGGCAGCAGGATCAGCCAGCGCATCGTGCTGGTCATGCGACCCAGCATGCGGCCGGGCGTGACGGACTGGCGCAGCGACAGGAAGTTGATGAAGATGAATACGGCGCCGACGCCAAACAGCAGCAGCATCAGCGCGTAAGCGGCGACGCCGATGGCGCCGACGGGGGCCAGCGCCAGCAGCAGCCAGCCCGCGCCGCAGATACCAAAGCCCAGCACCAGCGTCGGCCCGGGGCCGACGTGGCGCGCGAGGCGATTGCCAATCGCGCTGGCGGCGACGGTGCCGATGCCGAGGGCCACGTAACTCAGGCCCACTCCGCGCTCACTGAGACCGAGCTGGCGTGTCGCGAACAGGATCTGCACCACGGTGGCCGCCTGATTGCACAGCTGCCAGGCGCCGACACAGCAGGCCATCGTGACCAGCAGCCGGTGGCTGCGGACGAAGTTCAGACCGTC
>Ga0193713_1000586_pt1 | contig 12231 bp, 9 predicted proteins | sample H3a2metaG_FD_143054 | JGI IMG/M metagenome (GOLD analysis project Ga0193713, IMG submission 143054) | Soil microbial communities from a riparian zone of the East river system, Colorado, United States - H3a2 | ecosystem: Environmental > Terrestrial > Soil > Riparian zone | place: USA: East River... | reverse complement strand
GGGTTCAACAAGGAGCCGCTCAAGAGCGTCATCACGGGCGTCGAGGCGTTCCAGAAGGAGCTCGAATCGGGGCAGGCCGGCGACAACGTCGGCGTGCTCCTCCGCGGCATCGACAAGGAGCAGCTGGAGCGGGGCATGGTGATCGCCAAGCCGGGGTCGATCACCCCGCACACCGATTTCGAGGCCCAGATCTACGCGCTCTCGAAGGACGAGGGCGGCCGGAACACGCCCTTCTTCAAGGGCTACCGGCCCCAGTTCTACTTCCGGACGACGGACGTGACGGGCGCGGTCGAGCTCATGCCGGGCACCGAGATGGTGATGCCCGGGGACAACGCCCAGGTGAGGGTGAACCTGATCAGCCCGATCGCCATGGACAACAACCTCCGTTTCGCCATCCGCGAGGGCGGCAAGACGGTGGGCTCGGGCGTCGTGACCAAGATCGTCAAGTAGGGTGACCCATGGCTCGGGAGCCGATCTTCCTGGAGTGCACGGAGTGCGGGACGCGTTACTACCGCACGACGAAGGACAGCAAGAGCCAGGCGAAGCTCGAACTGAAGAAATTCTGTCCCAAGTGCCGCAAACGGGTGCCGCACAAGGAGCGGAAGAAGTAACGCGACCCGGGTGCGTCGGATAGGACCGTAGGTCAACTGGTAGACTACCGGTCTCCAAAACCGGGGGTTGTGGGTTCGAGTCCCACCGGTCCTGCCACCGGTTCGGGACGTTCTCGGAGCGGAGCATGGCCGGCGGGAAAGAATTGATGGACGATCGGGACGTCGAGCGACCCGAGCCGGGTCCCCGGCCGGAGTCCGCGGCCGCCCCGACCTCGAGTCCGATCCTGGACCGGCTCGCGCTCTTCACCGCCCTCGCGGCGGCGTTCTGCGTGGCGGGGACGGTGTACTTCCTCCCCCCGGCGGATATGTTCCTGACCCGGGCGCTGATCGCGGGCAGCCGGATCGTGAACATCATGCTGTTCGTCGCGGCGGCGGTGTTCGCCGCGCTCGCGTGGTTCGTGCTGACGAGGCTGGCCCCCCGGCTCAAGTACGTGAAGCCGGGCCAGGGCCGCTGGGCGCGGCTGGCCGGGTACTTGGGAATCGGGGTGATGGCGCTCTTCGGCGCCGTGTCGCTCCACCGGCTGCCGGGATTATCGAGCGGATGGTACGGCGGGCTCGACGGGCTCTGGAAGTCGAAGGACCTGTTCGGGCAGGCGATCAAGCTGCGTCCGGTCTTTTTTCCGGCCGCGGCGTTTTTCCTGTGCGCCATGACGGGGTTCCACCTGTTCGTGAACCGCCCGAAGTCGGCCGAGTTCCTGATCGAGACCCAGGGCGAGATGAAGCGCGTCTCGTGGCCGACCCGGCGGGAGTGGGTCGGCTCGACGCTGGTGGTCCTGGTCCTGGTGGCGTTCCTGTCGTTCTTCCTGTACTTCACGGACTACGGATTGTCCAAGCTGCTCCAGAGGATGAAAATCGGATTCTGATGACCGAAACGACGGACAAGAAGTGGTACGTGGTGCGCGTGCAGAGCGGCCGCGAGGAGCAGGTCGCCGAGGCGCTCAAGCGCCGCGTCGCCTCCGCGGGGCTCCAGGAAGCGATCACCGACGTCATCGTGCCCATGGAGAAGGTGACGGAGATCCGGAGCGGGCGGAAGACGGTCCGGGACAAGAAGCTCTACCCCGGCTACATCATGATCGAGATGGCGATCAACAAGGACTCGTGGTTCCTCGTGCGGGAGACGCCGGGCATCGGCGACTTCCTCGGCCTCAAGGAGCCGATCCCGATGGCCGAGCACGAGGTGGCCAAGATGAAGTCCGCCCAGATGGACGACCAGGAGGACCGCCCGAAGATCAAGATCGACTTCGCGAAGGGCGACAGCGTCCGGATCAAGGAAGGCGCCTTCGAGAACTTCGACGGGATCGTCGAGGAGATCAACCCCCAGAAGGGGCTCGTCAGCGTGACGATCACGATTTTCGGCCGCGCGACGAAGGTGGACCTGGAATATTGGCAGGTTGAAAAGACTTAGGAGGAGCCGAGCTGATTGCTGACCGCTGATTGCTGATGGCTTCGGAAGCTGATCGCAGATTGCCGACGGCTTCCGACGCTGATCGCTGAACGCTGTCGGCCGAGGGCTGAAAGAGATGCCTCCCAAAAAAGAAGTGATGGTGAAGATCAAGATCCAGTGCCCCGGCGGGCAGGCGACGCCGGCGCCCCCGGTGGGGCCCGCGCTCGGCCAGCACGGGGTCAACATCGGCGAGTTCGTGAAGCGGTTCAACGATGCGACGCGGAAGGAAGCGGGGCTGATCGTGCCCTGCATCGTGACGGTCTACAAGGACCGCACGTTCGACATCATGTACAAGACGCCGCCCGCGAGCGTCCTGTTGAAAAAGCACGCGAACGTCGTGAAAGGGAGCGGGACCCCGAACAAGGAGAAGGTCGGGTCGGTGACCCGCGCCCACCTCGAGGAGATCGCGAAGGTCAAGATGAAGGACCTCAACGCGTCGACGATGGAAGCCGCGATCCGGATCATCGAGGGCACGGCGCGCAACATGGGGATCAAAGTCGAAGGTTAGAAGCCATGAGAAAACACGGCAAGCGGCACCGGAAAGAGGCGGAGCGCCTCGACGCCCGGAAGAAGTACCCGGTCGACGAAGCGGTCGCGCTCCTGAAGACCATGGCCTCGCTCAAGTTCGACGCCACGGTCGACATCGCCATCAAGCTCGGAATCGACCCGAAGAGGAGTGAACAGGCGATCCGCGGCTCGCTGGCCCTGCCCAAGGGAATCGGCAAGTCGCGGAAGGTGATCGTCTTCGCCGACGGCGACGAGGCCCGGCTCGCGCAGGAGCTCGGGGCGGACGAGGTCGGCATGGAGGACCTCGCGAAGAAGATCGAGGGCGGCTGGCTCGACTTCGACGTCGCCCTCGCCATGCCGCGCACGATGAAGGTGATCGCGAAGCTCGGCAAGATCCTCGGGCCGCAGGGCAAGATGCCCTCGCCGAAATCGGGGACGGTCACCGAGGACATCCGGACGGCCGTGCGGGAGTTCAAGGCGGGCAAGATCGAGTTCCGCGCCGACGCGGGCGGCAACGTCCAGGCCGCCGTCGGCAAGATCTCGTTCAGCGAGGGGGACCTGAAGGCGAACATCGAGGCGTTCATCGACCACATCCGGTCGCTGAAGCCGGCGACGGTCAAGGGGCACTACATGGTGGGCGCCACGGTGAGCCCGTCCATGGGCCCGGGGATCCGCCTGGCGATCGAGGCCTAGGGGGCACACAGCCATGTCGAAGGCGTTGCGTCGGAGAATGGTGGACGAGCTCGTGAAGAAGTACGAGCACCAGAAGAACTTCGTCCTCGTGAACACGCAGGGGCTGACGGCGAACCAGACCGTCGAGCTCCGGCGGGACCTCCGCGAGGGCAAGGTCCGGATGTCGGTCCTGAAGAACTCGGTCGCGCACCACGCGTTCGAGAAGCTCGGGCTCAAGGACCTCCAGAAGCACCTGACGGGGATGAACGCCCTCGTCGTGGGGCCGGACCCCGTGGTGATCGCCAAGAAGCTCACCGCCTTCCGGGAGAAGGCGGAAAAGGCCTCGATCCGCGCCGGGATGATGGAGGGAAAGCCCCTGACTCCGGCGGACCTCACGGCGCTTTCCAAGCTGCCGGGCCGCGAGCAGCTCCTGTCGATCTATGCCGGGACGCTCCTGGCGGCGGCCCAGAGGTATGTCAGCACGTTGAACGAGGCGGTGCGCCAGTACGCGGGAACGCTGCAGGCGCTCGCCGACAAGGACACGGGCAAGTAACGGGAATTGACCCACTTTAGTGGCGTTGGAGGAAGCGATGGCGAACGTGCAGGGTCTGGTCGAGGATGTGTGCAAGCTCTCCGATGAGGAGCGCATCCAGTTCCACAACGAGTTCATGGCGAAGCAGAACCTGTTGTGGGTCTCGACGGCGGTGAAGGCCTTCGAGGAGAAGTTCGGCGTCAAGGCGGCCGCGGGCGGCGGCGTCATGGTCGCGGCGGCCCCGGCCGGGGCGGCGGCGGCTCCGGCGGAGGAGAAGACGGCGTTCGACGTCGTCCTCAAGAGCGCCGGCCCGAACAAGATCAACGTCATCAAGGTGGTCCGCAGCGCGACGAGCCTCGGCCTCAAGGAGGCGAAGGACCTCGTCGAGAAGGGCGGATCCCCGGTCAAGACGGGCCTTCCCAAGGCCGAGGCGGACAAGCTCGCCAAGGAGCTGAAGGACGCCGGGGCCGAAGTCGAAATCAAGTAGCCGGAGGACTCCGGGCGACCGCCTCCCGCTCCGGCGCGGCGGCGGTGTTCCGTTTTTGGCCGCGGCGACCTAGTCGGAGAATTTCATGGTCGAAACCATCCAGTTCGGCCGGTTCAAGGAGAGCTTCCCGATCCCCTCCCTGACCGACCTGCAGGTCCGCGCCTACGTGCGGTTCCTCCAGGCGGCCCTCCCGCCCGACCGGCGGGACAACATCGGGCTCGAGTCCATCCTCCGCGAGACCTTCCCGATCAAGAACTACGACGGGAGCATCTCGCTGGAGTACGTGAGCTACGAGATCGGCCAGCCGCGCTACAGCTCGGACGAGTGCCGCATGCTCCGCCTCACGTACGGCGCCCCGCTCAAGGTGCGCCTGCGCCTGCTGAAGCCCCAGAACCCGATCGAGGAGGAGGTCTACCTCGGGGAGATCCCCCTCATGATCGGCGGCGGCGCCTTCATCGTGAACGGCGCCGAGCGCGTCATCGTCAACCAGCTCCACCGCTCGCCGGGCATCGACTTCATGGAGGAGCGGGTCGGCGACCGGAAGATGCACTCCTGCTGGATCGTGCCGGAGCGCGGCTCGTGGATCGAGATCGCCGTGACGAAGAAGGACGGCGTCTCCATCCGCATCGACCAGGGCGGCAAGATCCCGGCCACCACCTTCCTCCGGGCCTGCTCGCCGGAGTTCTCGACGAACGAGGACATCCTCCGCGCCTTCCACGAGACGCTGGAGATCAAGCTGGCCTCCGCCCGCGAGGAGGAGCTCATCGGCAAGGTCGTCGTCAAGGACGTCTCCGACCCCCGCAAGAACGAGAAGCTCATCCAGAGCGGCCAGCGGTTCCCGAAGGGGATGCTGCAGGTCCTCCAGGACGCCGGCGTGAAATCCCTCGACATCATCGCCCACCTCGACGACTCGCTCATCCTCAACACGATCGAGGAGGACGAGACCCACTCGCACGAGGAGGCGCTGCTCCGCATCTACTCGCGCCTGCGCCCCGGGACCCCGCAGACGACGGACAAGGCCCGGCAGCTCTTCTACGAGCGGTTCTTCGACGCCCAGCGGTACCGCCTGGGCCGCGTCGGCCGCTTCCGTCTCAACCGCAAGTTCGGGATGAACATCCCCGAGTCGGAGATGACCGTCCAGAAGGAGGACGTCGTCAACTCGATCAAGTACATCATGAAGATGCGGAAGGGCGAGGGCGTCCCCGACGACATCGACCACCTCGGCAACCGCCGGGTGCGGACCATCGACGAGCTCGCGGGCGAGGAGATCCGCAAGGGCTTCCTCCGCCTGAAGCGCTCCATCGTCGAGCGGCTCAACATGCAGGCGCAGGAGACGCTGTCGCCCAAGAACCTGATCAACTCGAAGACCGTCTCGAGCGCGATCGAGTACTTCTTCGGCCGCAGCGAGCTCTCCCAGGTCATCGACCAGACGAACCCGCTCTCCCAGCTGACCCACGAGCGCCGGCTCTCGGCCCTCGGCCCGGGCGGCCTGAACCGGAAGCGCGCGGGCTTCGAGGTCCGCGACGTCCACATCAGCCACTACGGCCGCGTCTGCCCGATCGAGACGCCCGAAGGCACGAACATCGGCCTCATCTCGTCGCTCGCCATCTTCGCGAGCGTCGACGACTACGGCTTCCTCACCGCGCCCTATTTCGAGGTGAAGAACGGGAGGATGACCGAACGCGTCGTCTTCCTGCGCGCCGACGAGGAGGTCGACAAGGTGATGGGCCCGGCCGACATCGAGCTCGAGAAGGGGGGCAAGCTCCCGGACACCCGCGTCATCGCGCGCGTCAACGGCGAGTTCCAGTACGTCGAGACCGACAAGATCCAGTACCTCGACGTTTCCCCGTCGCAGATCGTCGGGGTCTCCGCGGCCCTCATCCCGTTCCTCGAGCACGACGACGCGAATCGCGCCCTCATGGGATCGAACATGCAGCGGCAGGCCGTGCCGCTCATCCGCACCGAGCCGCCCATCGTGGCCACGGGGATGGAGCGGTGGGTCGCCGAGAACTCCGACATGCTCGTGCGGGCGGAGGAGGGGGGCGTCGTCAAGCGCGCCACCGCGACGGAGATCGTCGTGGGCGACAAGATCTACCGCCTCCGGAAGTACTACGGCCTGAACGAGCGCACCTGCCTCAACCAGAGGCCCGTCGTCCGCGAGGGCGACCGGATCCAGAAGGGGCACGTCATCGCCGACGGCCCGTCGATGAAGAACGGCGAGCTCGCCCTCGGGCGCAACATCCTCGTCGCCTTCATGCCCTGGGACGGCTACAACTTCGAAGACGCGATCATCATGAGCGAGCGCCTCGTCCGCGAGGACTACTACACCTCGATCCACATCGAGGAGTTCGAGGTCGAGATCCGCGAGACGAAGCTCGGCAAGGAGGAGTTCACCCGGGACATCCCGAACGTCTCCGAGAAGATGCTCAAGAACCTCGGCGAGGACGGCGTGATCCGGCCCGGGACCCGCGTCAAGCCGGGCGAAATCCTCGTCGGCAAGGTCGCGCCGAAGTCGAAGAGCGAGCTCACCCCCGAGGAGAAGCTGCTTCACGCCATCTTCGGACGGGCCGGCGAGGACGTGAAGAACGAGTCCCTCGAGGTCCCGAGCGGCGTCGAGGGGACCGTCATCGACACCCGCAAGTTCTCCCGCAAGACCAACCTCTCCCCGACGGAGAAGAAGAAGATCCGCGAGGAGACCAAGGAGATCGAGCGGACCCTGTACAAGCAGATGAACGACCTCATCGAGCGCGCGAACGAGGAGCTCAAGGAAATCCTCGGCAAGCCGCCGGTGAAGGGGTTCGAGTACGGGCCGCGCGGCTCGGTGAAGGACCTGCGGGCCCTGAAGGAGAAGTACGACCTGGCCCACCTGGACATCAAGGGCAAGAAGCAGCAGGAGGAGTCGACCGAGGTCCTCCGCGCCCTCTTCAGCCAGGTCGAGCAGCTCGAGAACGAGAAGGACAAGCGGATCAACCAGCTGACGCGCGGCGAGGAGCTGCCCACCGGCGTGCTCGAGATGGTCAAGGTGTACGTCGCCACGCGGCGCAACCTCTCCGTGGGCGACAAGATGGCCGGCCGCCACGGCAACAAGGGCGTCATCGCCCGCATCCTCCCCGAGGAGGACATGCCGTTCCTCGAGGACGGGACGCCCGTCGACATCGTGCTCAATCCGCTCGGCGTCCCGAGCCGCATGAACGTGGGCCAGATCCTGGAGACCCACCTCGGCTGGGCGTGCAAGCGCCTCGGCCTGCGGGCCATCTGCCCGCCCTTCGACGGCCCCAAGGAGTCGCAGATCGAGGAGCTCCTCGAGAAGGCGGGGCTCCCGAGGGACGGCAAGGTCCAGCTCTTCGACGGCCGCACGGGCCAGACCTTCGACGAGAAGGTGACGGTCGGGGTGATCTACATCATGAAGCTCCACCACCTGGTGGACGACAAGATCCACGCCCGGGCGACGGGCCCGTACTCGCTGATCACGCAGCAGCCCCTCGGCGGCAAGGCGCGCGCGGGCGGCCAGCGGTTCGGCGAAATGGAAGTCTGGGCCCTCGAGGCCTACGGCGCGGCGAACGTGCTCCAGGAACTGCTCACCGTGAAGTCGGACGACGTGGACGGGCGCACCAAGATCTACGAGTCCATGGTCCGCGGCGAGAACATCCTGGAGCCGGGCACGCCCGTCTCCTTCGAGGTTCTGACGAACGAAATCAAGGGCCTCGGCCTGAGCCTGAAGCTGGAGAAGGGCAGGGAGCTGTAGTGCACCGACCCAGAATCCACAATCCAAAATCCGCAATCGTCCCCTTCAAACAGGGAGCGCGTTAAATGGACCTGCTTTACGACCGCATCAACGAGTATTCCTCGGTCAGCATCCGGCTGGCCTCGCCCGAGGAGATCCGCTCCTGGTCCTACGGCGAGGTGAAGAAGCCCGAGACGATCAACTACCGCACCTACCGCCCCGAGAAGGACGGCCTGTTCTGCGAGCGCATCTTCGGGCCGGAGAAGGACTGGGAGTGCTTCTGCGGGAAGTACAAGGGGATCAAGTACAAGGGCATCGTCTGCGACCGGTGCGGCGTCGAGATCACGCAGTCCCGCGTCCGCCGCAAGCGGATGGGGCACATCAACCTCGCCGCCCCCGTCGCCCACATCTGGTTCTTCAAGACGATCCCGTCGCGCATCGGCTCCGTCCTCTCGATGAAGACGAGCCAGCTCGAGCGCGTCGTCTACTACCAGGACTACATCGTCACGGCCGTGAAGTCGAAGAAGTGCCCGCTCAAGGAGAAGCAGCTCCTCACGGAGGAGCAGTACCGCGAGGCCAAGGAGCGGTACCGCGACGAGTTCGACGCCGACATGGGCGCCGCGGCCGTCCGCACGCTCCTCCAGAAGGTCGACCTCAAGACGGCGAGCGAGGAGCTGAGGATCGAGCTCCGGAAGACGACCTCCGCCCAGAAGATCAAGGACCTCGTCAAGCGGCTCCGCACGATCGAGATGCTCATCGAGAGCGGCAACAAGGCGGAGTGGATGATCTTCACGGTCATCCCCGTCATCCCGCCCGACCTGCGGCCGCTCGTCCTCCTCGACAGCGGCAACTTCGCCACGAGCGACCTGAACGACCTCTACCGCCGGCTCATCAACCGGAACAACCGGCTCAAGAAGCTGCTCGAGCTGAACGCGCCGGACGTCATCATCCGGAACGAGAAGCGGATGCTGCAGCAGTCGGTGGACGCGCTCTTCGACAACACGCGCTGCCGCCGGCCGGTCCTCGGCTCGAACAACCGGCCCCTCAAGTCGCTCAGCGACATCATCAAGGGCAAGCAGGGGCGGTTCCGCGAGAACCTCCTCGGCAAGCGCGTCGACTATTCGGCCCGCTCCGTCATCGTCGTCGGGCCGAAGCTCAAGCTCCACCAGTGCGGCCTGCCCAAGAAGATCGCGCTGGAGCTCTACCAGCCCTTCATCATCCGGCGGCTCAAGGAGCTCGGGAAGGCGGACACGATCAAGAGCGCCAAGAAGATGCTGGAGCGGCGCGACGAGGGCGTGTGGGACATCCTCGAGGAGGTCATCAAGGACCACCCCGTGATGCTCAACCGCGCCCCGACGCTGCACCGCATGGGCATCCAGGCGTTCGAGCCCCAGCTCGTCGAGGGGAACGCGATCGAGCTCCACCCGCTCGTCTGCACGGGCTTCAACGCCGACTTCGACGGCGACCAGATGGCCGTCCACCTGCCCCTCTCGTACGAGGCGCAGATCGAGACGAAGACCCTGATGCTCTCGACGCAGAACATCTTCTCGCCCTCGCACGGCAACCCGATCATCTCGCCGACCCAGGACATGGTCCTCGGCCTCTACTACCTGACCCTCGACCGCGACGGCCAGGCGGGGGAGAACAAGAGCTTCAGCAGCCCCCAGGAGGCGATCCAGGCCTACGAGATGCGGAAGGTCCACATCCACTCGCTCGTGAACGTGCGGTTTTCCGGCGAGCGGGAATTCCTCCTGAACAAAATCGAACTGAAGCGGCTGAAGGACACCCGGGTCCGGACGACCGTCGGGCGCCTCCTCTTCGACGAGATCCTCCCGACCGGGATGCCGTACTTCAACTACGCCCTCGACAAGAAGGGGGTGCAGGACGTCATCAACCGGTGCCACCGGGCCTGCGGCAAGGACCTGACCCTCGCCCTCCTGGACAACTTGAAGGAGCTCGGGTTCCGCACCGCGACCATCGCGGGCCTCTCGTTCTCCAAGGACGACATGCGGATCCCGCCCGAGAAGGAGAAGATCGTCAAGGAGACGCAGGTCGAGGTCGAGAAGATCGAGCGCAACTACCAGCGCGGCGCCCTGACCCCGGGCGAACGCTACAACTACATCATCGACGCGTGGACCCACTGCCGCGAGCGGGTCACGGAGGCGATGATGGCCGGCATGCGGACCGACACGCGCGACGGCAAGCCGTACCTCAACCCGATGCGCATCATGATCGAATCGCAGGCCCGCGGCAGCCAGGACCAGGTCCGGCAGCTGGCCGGCATGCGCGGCCTGATGGCCAAGCCCTCGGGCAAGATCATCGAGACGCCCATCCTCTCGAACTTCCGGGAGGGCCTCTCGGTCCTCGAGTACTTCTCGTCGACCCACGGCGCCCGCAAGGGCCTCGCGGACACGGCGCTGAAGACGGCCGACGCGGGCTATCTCACGCGCAAGCTCGTCGACGTCTGCCAGAACGTCGTCGTCACCTCGAACGACTGCGGGACGCTCAACGGCATCACCAAGGGCGTCGTGTACAAGGGCGAGAAGGTCGAGGTCAGCCTGGCGCAGGCGATCTACGGCCGCACGGCGCGCGACAAGATCAGCAACATCGTCACCGACGAGGTCATCGTCGACGAGGGCGACCTGATCACGGACGAGATCGCGAAGAAGATCGAGCAGCTCCAGTTCTCGCGCGTCCGGGTCCGCTCCCCGCTGACTTGCGAGTCGTCCCTCGGCATCTGCGCGCGGTGCTACGGCATGGACCTTTCCCAGAGCAAGGTCGTGGAGGAGGGGCTGGCCGTCGGCATCATCGCGGCCCAGTCGATCGGCGAGCCCGGGACGCAGCTGACAATGCGGACGTTCCACATCGGCGGCGTCGCCATCAAGACGGCGGAGGAGTCCAAGATCTTCTCCAAGGTCAAGGGCGAGGTGCGCCTCGTCAACGTGAAGGTGGCGGAGACCCGGGAGGGGACGGTCATCGTCGTCAACCGGAACGGCGAGCTCCTCATCGTCGACGAGAAGAACCGCGAGCTGGAGAAGTACATCCTGCCCGCGGGGTCGGCGCTGAAAGTCCGCGAGGGGAGCAAGGTCAAGCCCAAGGACATGCTGGCCCAGTGGGACCCGCACAACGTGCCCATCATCGCGGGCAAGGACGGCAAGGTCCGGTACGAGGACATCCGGCGCGGCGAGACGATGCAGGAGGAGAAGGACCCGCGGTCGGGCATCCTCCGGCGCGTCATCATCGAGCACAAGGGCGAGTTCCACCCGCAGCTCGTCCTCGAGGACGAGAAGGGCGTCATCCAGGAGGTCCACCCGGTGCCCGAGAAGGCGCACATCGAGGTGGCCGAGGGCGAGCGGGTCAAGGCGGGCCACATCCTCGCCAAGACGCCGCGCGAGCTGGGCGGCACCCAGGACATCACGGGCGGCCTGCCCCGCGTGACGGAGCTCTTCGAGGCCCGCAAGCCGAAGGAGCCCGCCGTGATCGCGGAGATCGACGGCATCGTCGAGCTGGGCGAGAAGAAGCGCGGCCGCCGCGAGGTGATCGTCCGGAACGACGAGACCGGGATGGAGATCAAGCACACCGTGCCCCACGGGCGCGGCCTGCGGGTCCACACCGGGGACCGGGTGCGCGCGGGCGACCCCCTCATCGAGGGCCCGATGGTGCCCCACGACATCCTCCGGATCCGCGGCGAGGAAGAGGCCCAGCAGTACATCCTCCGCGAGGTCCAGTCCGTCTACCGGGCGCAGAACGTGCAGATCAACGACAAGCACGTCGAGCTGATCATCGCGCAGATGATGCGCAAGATCCGCGTGCAGGCCGGCGGCGACAGCCAGTACCTGCCGGGGGCGGTCGTCGACAAGTTCAGGCTGCGGGAGGAGAACGCGAAGCTGAAGAAGGGCTCGAAGAAGCCCGCGACGTTCAAGCCGCTCCTCCTCGGCGTGACGAAGGCGGCGATCCAGTCCGACAGCTTCATCGCGGCGGCGAGCTTCCAGGAGACCACGAAGGTGCTCACGGAGGCGGCCCTGCAGGGGAAGAAAGACGACCTCGTCGGCCTGAAGGAGAACGTGATCGTGGGCCACATGGTGCCCGCGGGCACGGGCTTCAAGAAGTACCTGAACATGAAGATCCAGCGCGAGGAGCCCGAGACGCCGCCCGCGACGGAAGAAGTCGTGCCGGCGGCGTCGTAACCGGCCGCATCGACGTTGACAGGGGGACGGGACGGCCCCTATAATTCCGCCCCTCGAGAAACCGAAT
>Ga0193713_1000585_pt1 | contig 12240 bp, 12 predicted proteins | sample H3a2metaG_FD_143054 | JGI IMG/M metagenome (GOLD analysis project Ga0193713, IMG submission 143054) | Soil microbial communities from a riparian zone of the East river system, Colorado, United States - H3a2 | ecosystem: Environmental > Terrestrial > Soil > Riparian zone | place: USA: East River... | reverse complement strand
GGTTTTGGGTACCAGCTTATTTGCGCTATCGGAATCAAAGTCCTGACGTAGGTGTGACGATCTTTGGATTGATCACCGTCGTCGCGGGCTTGGTCTCGACACTTCTGGGCGGCGTTATCGCCGATAAGTTGCGTTCGCGTTTCGCCGGTTCCTATTTCTGGGTCTCGGGAATCGGGATGCTTATCGCTTGTCCGTTTTTTGTTGTGACTCTTTATATTCCGTTTCCTGCGGCGTGGATCTCAATGTTCTTCGCGATCTTTTTCTTGTTTTTGAACACAGGTCCATCGAACACGGCGCTGGCCAACGTGTCGCTGCCGGCCGTGCGTGCAACGGCATTTGCCGTAAATATTTTAGTCATTCACGCGTTGGGCGATGTCCAGGCGTTCTGGCTGCTTGGTTACATCGGAGGTCACACAAACATGCATGTGGCGTTTCTGTTTGTGTCCGGAATAATTCTCCTCTCCGGCGTGGCCTGGCTCCTTGGTGTGAAATATCTTCCGGCTGACACAGCTGCAGTAGAAACCGCCGGAGCCAGCTGAGTGATTGCTGCAAGTTCGGGCGGAAGATTGAATTCGTTTATTTCTGTTCCCCGGGTCCCTCTGGTGGAGTGTTAGCTTCGCGCCGTTCTAGTTTCCTGTGAGGGCGCGATGGGGTCGGCTTGGTTCGTACGGCGGGAGTTGCTGCTTTCCGCGACGATTCCCGTGTTGTGGGGTGAGGCGATTCGCCTTCAAGCTGGGCACCTCCACTAGGTGAAGCCGTTACTGCCGGCCTGACTCTTGCGCCGCGCTCTGGTGTAGTTGACGGACTCAATGTCGCTGCACCAGACGTAGTTGGAGACCCCGTCGCGAACGGACTGGCTGCAAGAGTCGGGCGTGGACTCGGCGATGCTCCGCCCGGCGTGGGGCGAGGCGAAACTGTTGCCGCAGGCGACGCACTCGCGGTTTGTGCCGACATAGGGACAATCGCCGGATCGAGAATGACGAGCATGGCTCCAAGTAAGAGCAATGTTTTCATAAGCGACAGGGGCTCGGCTCAATCTGATGAGAGCCCGACAAAAAAGAATCGTCACACATCGTTGCCGCGAATGTGAAACAAGTGGCGAAATGTTTAAAATGATTTCCTTGTAAAAGCCTATGTCGATCTTGCGCAGTTTCGTGATCGGTTCGTTAACGCTGCTTGGCGTTAGTGCATTTGCCGATGGTGTTCCGGGCGATTGCACTCAGCTCATCGTGGGGATCGCACCCACGTGGAATTCCATGCGCGGTGAGCTGCGACTGTTTGAACGCGCGCGCGGCGGGGATTGGACTACGGTGGCCGGACCGTTTCCGGTGTTGTTTGGAAAAAATGGCGTCGCCTGGGGCACGGGGCTGGCGGGGCAAAACGAGCCCGGTCTTCGAAAGAAAGAGCGCGACGGTCGCGCACCTGCCGGCGTTTTCGAGATCGGCCAGGTTTTTGGATACGAAGCGCATCTGCCTCCCGGCGGCGACTATCCATACCATCAAGTGACAGAGGCAGACGTTTGGAGCGATGACCCGCGATCGCCGAATTACAATCGGCACATTGTGATTGATCCGAAGAATCCGCCAGACAATTACACACACGAAAAAATGCGCTCCGGTGATTTTGCTTATCACTGGCTCGTTGAGATTCGCCACAATTCCGATCCACCGGTGCCCGGCGCAGGGAGCGCGATTTTTTTTCATATCCGCCGCGGTGTGAATCGGGCGACCACCGGTTGCACGACGATGGCGCAGGAAAATCTTGTAAAGCTGATTACCTGGCTTCGAGCGAAACGGCATCCTTGCTATGCATTATTATCAGCCAACGAATACGATAAGAAATGGCGTTCGTGGAATCTGCCTTCTCCGGATGCGTTCGGTCGCAGCGGCTCTGCAAGTTTGCCTCGTTGATTGCTGAGATTGTTTAGTTAGTTTCGCTTCATGCGAAGACGTCCTAATCGTGATTCGGAGGCGAACATTCGCCGCATCGACACAAAAGCGCGCGCGAAGAAACAGACACATGGTTTTCAGGTCCACTTTCTTCGCGGAGATAAAATCGTAACCAAGATGTTTAGCGATAGTGTCTATGGAGGCAAACTGAAAGCGAGACGCGCCGCGCGGAAATTCAAGCAAGCGGCTCTACGCCGTTTGCCGCGGAGAAAGTTTGTCGGATTTAAGTAAGCGCGCCGCAATCGCCGCAGTTTTTCTGTCGATAGACTTTCCAGCATTCGATAAATCCTGGCGCAAAGTCTGCTGGTCGCGCCGCCACCCAACCATCGATGACCTGCTCAGGGAAGAATGCGCCAGTTTCAATCTCTGTTCGATTTGGTGACAGATTGCCGGTCACTTCACCTCGATAAAGCCAGACAAACTCGCAGTCGGTACGTTCCGAGGCAGAAAGCTTCCCAATCTTCTTAAGAGAAACGCTTATGCCCAATTCTTCTTTTAACTCGCGTTTAGCTGTTTCGTCGTAGCTTTCCGCGACGGTTACATGACCGGCAGCGCTCGAGTCCCATTTCAAAGGATGCCGATCTTTCCAGCGCGAGCGCTGCTGCAAGTAAACCTCGCCGGTCGGGTTGAAAATCAAGATGTGAACGGCGCGATGGCGCAAGTTATTCCCATGCACCTCGGAACGGCTGGCATCGCGCAGAATTCGATCGTTTTTATCGACGACGGGGAAACGCTCATTGTTCGTCAGGCCAATATCGGGGCACGGTGGCGATGCGATGAAATTCACGAGGCCGATCCATTGAAGTAATGAGAGCTCTTCTGCTCGAGCTTTGGGATCGATGTTGAGGTGGCGCGCGAGAATATCCCAGTTATCGACGCGCTCCCGAAGCAACTTTCCTAGTTGCTTTCTTCTCTGAGAAAAACCGAGGCGAATCAATTCTAGAAGCAACTCTTCGTCGTGTGGAGGCAATTCCCGCGGGTCTCGCGGCAAGATTCGCACCACTGCGGAATCAACTTCAGGTCGCGGCCAGAAAACTGGTGCAGAAACAGTACGCAGATATTTTACGTGATGGCGCAACTGGATGCGCAATGTCAGAGCACCGTAATCATGAGTAGACGGCTTTGCGGAAAGACGCCTTGCCATTTCATTTTGTAATGTAAACAACCACAGCGACATAGGGCTTGGGTGCGCAAGATACTTGAAAAGCAGCGCGCTTGAGATGTTGTACGGAAGATTGCCAACTAATTTGACGCGTCGATGAGCAAACAAGATGCGCGCATCGAATTTAAGCGCGTCGATGTTTAGTATTTCCAGTCGCTCATGAGCGAAACGCTCCCGTAAAAAATTGGCAAGACGAGTATCTTTCTCGATCGCCAGAACGCGCGCGCCTTTTTCAAGAAGGAGTTCTGTTAACGCCCCCAAGCCGGGCCCGATTTCGAGCACGTAATCCTCCGAAGTAATCTGCGCTTGATCGACAATCCATCGGGCAAGGTTTTGGTCGTGTAGAAAATTTTGACCAAGCGTTTTGACCGGCGAGACGTGTATTTCTTGAAGCGTCGCCCGTATGTCGGAGAGCTTCATTAGAACGCCGGCAAAGGCGCCACAAGCCCAGCGAAATTGGGCTCTTTGTTCACAAAATCGTGTGAACAAAATATGCAGGAATTAGGAATTTTATTCACAAGTTATTCACGGGAGATTTGCTGACGCATATCTCTGACCTGATCAGTGCGTCTAGAGACGCCTTCGCGTCCGCTCATTGAGCTTCTTCCAATTCCCGACGCCGGCGTTTTTTCCGGCTCGTCAAATACGTGCGGCGCGCATCCTTCAGTGAGACGCCTTCAATAAAGTACGCAGTCGCGGCGCGACCAATCGCGTATGTTCCCGAGCCTGCCACGAGCCCGCACACCACGTTCCCCCAACCCGGAAAGAATTTCAGGATCGCGCGAGCGCCTTCGCGCAGGACCATCGCTGCGCCTACATTTGCACCGAGGGCGCCGGCGAATTCTGCGGAAGCACGCAGGCTGCGTTCCCGTCCGCTTACATACATGACTCCGGAAACCATCATCAGTTGCAGGCTGGTCAGGATCGGCAGATCAGCGAGCGGTATCGGTTGTGCGCCGATGGCAGTACAGACGGCGGTCGTAGATTTTATTAAAAGCTGCGCCACTTCGCGTTGCGCCTCGCGATCTCGCGATATCCGGATCATCTCCATCCGCGCTTCATTCGGCAACTCGCGCGCAAGCAGCGACATGAGACGCCGCGCTTCCGCAGGGGCCAATTCAAATCCCTGATCGTGATCCAAAGGAATTAACCTGAACGTTTCCAAAAAAATGCCGCGTTTCACGAGACTTGATCCGACAACGTGTTCGTCACCTGTCGCACCGACGTCTTTGTGATCGCGCGAAGCCACCTTCTCGAACGGCGGAACGATGATTTCGATTATCTTGCGATCCGTTTCCAACGTCTCATTCCAGCTAAGATATCCGTTTAAGTCAGCCAGTTCGCGTTTTTCCAGCTCTGGTGCGAGTCGGTTGTCGTGGATGAAAAAAATGATGTCGGCAGCGCGATATTTCAGTTCGTCCCGGACGTGAATGGCCGCGGAATCGTCAACCCCGCGGACATCAATTACCGAGATCTTTCCCTGTTCAGGAAAGCCGACGTCGAACCAGCGGCAAAGCGGGGCAGTGGCCGGAGCGACGAATTCGGGCGAACCAAAGAGTGCGCCGATGACGTCTCTTGAAGGTATTTTCGCTGAGCCCGCAAAAAGAAAACGTGGCGGGCGTTGCTGGAGAAATAATTGCTTCAATGGTGTGAGCTCGCTGAGAACAGCTTTTCGGATCTTCGAAGGCAACCTGGCTGCGAGACGTTCGAGGCGCTCGACAATTTGGAGCAGTGATGGCGATTTCACGGGTGAAGTAGTCTTTCAATCTTTGAATTTATCGGCGTGCGATAGCTCACCAGTAGAAAATACATTGTCGAACGCAAATGTTCCGCCATATAGAGATTCGGGCTTTTTAATCTTTCAACCGAAATTAAAAATCTTTCCTTTCTTTTCCATGAGCCTAAATATCAAAATTCTCTCTGAAGCAGCGAACCAGGCACGTGGTTTGTGCATGGACGCTGTGGAAGCTTCGAAATCTGGCCACCTTGGACTTCCGCTCGGCTGCGCCGAAATGGGTGCCGTGCTGTGGGGGCACGCGCTAAAATATAATCCGGACGAACCGCGCTGGATCAATCGCGATATCTTTGTCCTCTCGGCCGGGCACGGCAGCATGTTCTTGTACGCATGGCTGCACATGAGCGGCTACGACTTGCCGATGTCGGAAATCAAACGATTCCGGCAACTGCATTCCAAAACGCCGGGGCACCCTGAATTCGGCGAGACCCCGGGCGTCGAATGCACGACAGGCCCGCTCGGACAGGGAGTCGGCAACTCAGTAGGCATTTCCGTCGCGACAAAAATGGCTGCTGCGCGTTTGAATACTGATGAGCACAAGATTTTCGATCAGCACGTGATCTGTTTGTGCGGCGACGGCGACATGCAGGAAGGCGTCGCTTCCGAGGCGTGCGCACTCGCCGGTCACTGGGGCCTCGATAATTTGATCTACATCTACGATTCAAATGCCGTCACGCTGGATGCCGCGGCGAAGGAAACGCAGAGCGAAGACACCCACAAACGCATGGAGGCGTATGGCTTCGACGTCCAGGAAATCGACGGACACGACATGCAGCAGTTTCTCGATGCGTTCAACGTGGCGAAGAGGCGCGACAACGGGAAACCGCAATTCATCATCGCGCACACGCTCATCGGCAAAGGAGTCCCGGAAGTAGAAGGGACATACAAAGCGCATGGAGAGGCCGGCGCGAAGTACGTTGATGCGGCGCGCAAGGCGCTAGGATTACCGGACGAACATTATTTCGTCTCGCAGGAGGTGTACGACTATTTTGCCGAACATAAAAAGAAGCTGCTCGCCGACTACGAGAAGTGGGAACAAACCTACAACGCGTGGCGCACGAAAAATCCTGATAAGGCGAAAATGCTCGATGACGGTGTTGAGCGAAGAGTTCCGGCGGATCTTTTCTCGAAGATTCCTGACTTTCCCAAGGATGCGAAGCTAGCGACTCGAAAAGCCGGAGGCGAAGTATTGCAGCCCATTGCGCAAGCGATGCCATTACTGATGAGCGGCAGCGCCGATCTGTACGGATCGACAATGAACTACATCGATGGCGGCGGCGATTTCAATCGCGATAACCCTGGCGGACGCAACATCCGGTTCGGCATTCGCGAACATGGGATGTGCGCGATTCTAAACGGCATCTCGTATCACGGACTGTTCCGCGCATCGGGCGCAACCTTTACCGTTTTCACCGATTATTGCCGCCCCTCCATTCGCCTGGCCGCGCTGGCAAAGCTTCCCAATACTTACATTTTCACGCACGACTCGATCGGCGTTGGTGAAGATGGTCCGACTCATGAACCTGTGGAGACGGTGAGCTCGGTTCGGTTGATACCAAACATTGACGTGATTCGACCCGCCGATCCCGAAGAGACTGCGGGTGCGTTTGTGGCGGCCATGGAACGACTCGATGGCCCCACGTTTCTCGCGCTTACGCGGCAGACGGTCCCGATGTTAAACGATATCGATGTGAAACTGCGTCGCGACGGCGTGTTGCGTGGCGGGTACATTGCGAGAAAGGAGAAAGGAAAACTCGACCTGATCATCATGTCCTGCGGAAGCGAACTGCAGCACGCGCTTGCTGCGGCGCAACAGCTCGGCGACGGCGTGCGCGTTGTCTCCCTGCCGTGCTTCGAACGTTTTAATCGCCAGCCGCAAAAATACCGTGAAGAAGTTCTGCCTAACGAATGCCGGAAACGCGTCGCGATCGAAGCCGGAGTGACTGAGATTTGGTATCAATACGTTGGCCTCGATGGGAAGGTGATTGGACTGCATCAATTCGGCTTGAGCGCCCCCGGCCCCGAAGTGATGAAGGAGCGCGGGATCGACGCGCAGCACGTGATTGATGCGGCGAAAGCGCTATTGCAACGTTGATTCGTTAAAGCGGGATCGGTCTCAGCACCACTTCAACGCTTTAATGATGTAGCGATTTTTAAAATGCTTCGGTTGGCTCACTCTGCTTCCGCTCGCTATTTTCAAAGCGCGTAAATTCCTTCAGGAATGTCAGCGGAATTTCGCCCACCGGACCGTTGCGCTGCTTGGCGATGATCAATTCGGCTTCACCGGACTTTTCAGCGCGCGCTTCCTCGTCTTCTTCGTAAATCTCCGGCCTGACAAGCAATCCGACGAGATCGGCGTCCTGTTCGATTGAGCCCGATTCGCGCAGATCGCTCAAACGCGGCTTGCCGCCAGTGCGTTGCTCGGGTTGTCGATTCAACTGCGCCACTACGATGATCGGAATTTTCAGTTCCTTGGCCAAACCCTTTAGCCCTGCGGAAATTTCGGAGATTTCCAACTGCCGATTGTCCTGAGCACGGCGCGATGTCGATCTCAGCAATTGCAAATAATCGACAATGATGAGTCGCACATCCTGTTGCGCCTTTAGCCGGCGCGCCTTCGCACGCAACTCAAGGATTGTCAGGCTCGCGCTGTCGTCGATGAAAATTTTTGCTTCCGCCAGTTTTGAAGCGGCCGCGGTCAAACTCGGGAAATCGCGCTCGCCGAGAAAGCCGTCGCGGACTTTCTGCAGATTCACACGCGCTCGCGAACAAAGCAGCCGTTGCACAAGTTGCTGGCTGCTCATCTCCAAGCTAAAGACGCCGACTGGCAGTTTCTCATTGATCGCGACGTGCTCGGCGATATTCATGGCGAGCGCTGTCTTGCCCATGCTCGGGCGCGCCGCAATCACGATCATTTCCGAAGGATGCAAGCCGCTGGTCATCCGATCGAATTCGATGAAGCCGCTGGAGATGCCGGTAATTCCACCTTTGCGTTCGTAGAGCTTCTCGATCGCCTCGATTGCTTCCATCACCTGGTCTTTCATCGAGAGCAACTGGCCTTTGAAACGGTCGTCGCCTACGGCGAAAATGCGCTGTTCTACTTCGTCGAGAAGATTGTTTACTTCGTCCTGTTCCTCGTAGGCGCGCCGGACACTCTCGGTGGCGGCCGAAATGATTTGGCGCAGGATGTATTTGTCGCGAACGATCTCCAGGTAGTACTCAAGATTCGCTGCCGTCGGAACGAACGTGAATAAACTTGTGACGAATGCGGCGCCACCGACGCTTTCGAGAAGGTTCCGGTCGCGTAAGATTTGCGTAAACGTGATCAGATCGATCGCCTGCCCGGCATTCCAAAGATCGACGAGCACACTATAGATCGTCTGATGGGCAGGGACGTAAAAATATTGCTCATTAATTTTCTCAACACACTCGCCAATGGCTTGCCGCGGTGAGAGCAGCATCGACCCGAGAACGCCTTGTTCCGCCTCAACGCTATGCGGCGGGGTACGGTGAATATCCTGCGCAGAACCTGTTGGCGAAATGGGGACAACTTTTTCGCCGCTTCGTGCCGCCGAACCTCGGCCAGCGCCATTTCCCGCTTTACGAGGCTTCTCTCCTGTCCACGCGGACGATTGAGGCGCCATTTATTCGGTTTCTTTTTTCTCTTCTTTTTTCCTGCGGAAAAAACCGGGTTTCTTTCTCTTTTCAGGTTCGTCGGCCGCAGCGCTATCGGCCTCGGCCCCGCGGTCGCGGGGTTCTTCTGCGGATTTCACCTGAAAAACAAGCTGCGCAGTCACATCGTGATGCAATTTAATCGTGACCTCGTGTTCGCCGGTATCTTTGATCGGACGCTCAAGAACAATCTTATGCCGGTCAATCTCCGCACCGAGTTCGTTTTTGATGCGGTTCATAATATCCTGCGCGGTAACGGATCCAAAGGCCTTGCCGGTCTCGCCGGTCTCCAGCGTAAAGACGAACCGCGCCTTACCGATTCGGCGCGCCAATTCTTCTGCCTCGTTCAGCTCGCGGGCTTCGCGCTCGGCGCGCTTCTGCTTCAATGCATCGAGCTGACGCAATGTGCCCGGAGTGACTTCATGTGCTTTCCCGTGCGGCAGGAGATAATTGCGCGCATAACCACGACGCACCTTCACTAGATCGGCTTCCGCGCCCAAACCAGGAACGTTCTCGGTTAAAATGATTTCAGTCAAAGGCATCGTAACAATTTTCCCGCGCAAAAAACTTCTTATCAGCGGAAGTGCGGGTCACGAGTATAGAACCGCGTAAATTGCTGTCAATTGGCGAAAGCAGAATTCTTTTTCTTTCCGCAATCTCCAATCCGAAATCGCAATCACCAGATCATTCCGAGCTTCATTCGGCCTGCTTCGCTGATCATGTTTTGGTTCCACGGCGGGTCCCGACGAGCTGCACATCGGCTTGAGGTTTTGAGCGTGAACGGTTATTGCTAACCCGAAGATCACGCCAAGGCTGAGGAATATGTTTTGAAGGATTTTTGTTTTCATATCCTCTTCTCTCCAGAACGGCCGCGGAAAGTTTCAGGATTTCTTTCGGAGGCGTCGCAATCGTTCGCGGTCCTACTCGATCTTGAGCGGGGCAGCGACGGCGGCCACGATCTTTTCGAAGCGCGCGTCGCCGCGCAGATCATCCCACTTTGGACTAAACTTGAGATGGCCGAGGGACGGGCTGGCCGGCAGGTTTTCCAACCTTGCGAGCTGCTCCAGCGCGCGGTTGCGCTCACCGCACCACGCGTAAACGAGAGCCTGCCATTCTACCCACGAAGGCCCGTCCACGGCATCGGCGGAAAGCGGATGCAACTCCACTACCTTCTGCATGCGACTGATGGCTTCTTCTTTCTGTCCGAGTCCCGTCTCGAAATTGCCACCAATGTCGCCGCCTCGGGATCGTCGGGTCGCTTGCGTAAATGCGTTTCCCACACGCGAAGCGCCTCTTGAAAGGCAGCTTGCGCCTTGATCGGATCCCCTTCGGCCCGCGCAAGGAATGCTTTGTCGCGGACGACCCACCATTCCGTTCGCGCAGGACCGAATTTCTCGGCGATGTGGTTCAACCAGCGTTCCGCTTCCGGGTAATCGCGCGAAAAAAACGCACGTTTCTTCGTCGATCTAGCGCATCGCAACCAGACGAACGTTAGCTGCGATGCGCAGATCAGGCGCACAATGTCTAGTGCCGCCTCGTCGAGCCGACACTTGAGATCACCCCTTGCCATGGAAGAACAAAGGACGGCGGGTTCGTGGTGAAATCCAGTTGCCCGACCAACTCAAAATGGCCGGTGGCGTTGGCGAAGCGACCTGTGCCGCCTGTCACCTCCGCGGTTTCATGGTTGTCGTACACTCCAGGCGTTTCCGTCGGGCACAGGTACCCCTCGAAAGTGCCGGAGATTTCGTCGCCGTTGGCCGCAAACCAGTCAAACGTGCCAGTGTAGGGAATATTATTTTCACAAAGATCCGGATCGGGTTCGCAAGGGCGCGTGACGAATTCCGCCGTCCCGGTGAAGGCTCCCAATTGGTTCGCGTGTCCGAAGTTGATAACGTGTGCGGAAGGCTCGCACTCCGTGCCGGACTGAGACTCAACGTACCCCGAGACAGTGCCATTGAAGGGCACCATGTCGCGGGCTGCTGCCGGAGTGGGTGCCGAGATGAACACTGCTGCAAAGCAGGCGAGGAACAGCGGGATGAGAAGTCCTGCTGTTGGTTTGAACTGAATGTTTCGATTTTTCATGTGATTTCCTTTTCTTGTTTTGGGTTTCAATGACTTCCGTCATACGAGGTCACTTCTGGCCGTTTTCATAGTTTGCTTTGGTTTATTGGTTTTGGGTTTTAACTGAGGACTTCAGGCCTTTCGTGAATTCGCGTGATCCTAGGGCAGCTCTTATCCACCTCCGCGGCTCGCCAATCCGAAGTACGTCAGCGAGTCGTAGGGATGCTCGGGCGGGCAGCCGCCGCCGAGTTCGACGTGCCAGGAGAACGTCGCCGGAGTTGCATTCGTATCGAGCGTCGCCGTCGCTGCGTCTCCGAACCCCGCGAACACGTAGACGCCGCCGGACGACGAGACCAGCATCAACGCGTTGTACCCGAACGCCAAGTGATGGCTGCCATCGTAGAAGACGTTGAGCGTGACCTGGGCCGGCGTCGCGGGATCGATGCTCACGTTCCAGTTGCCGGTGACCGTGAAGACGGGAACGGGATTGCCGCCGCAGAAGAAAGTGCCGCCGGTAAGCGTGCCATGGTACGTCTGTGCGGGCGCGCCCGGCGATGAACTCGCCGAGGTCACAAGGATTGACAGTGCAGCGACGATGTAAGTCAGGATATTTTTTCTGTTTTTCATAATATGATTTTCTTTCTTGTTTTGGGTTTGTGGTCTTCGTTCTGGGTAACCCGGAGACGCAGACCGTTTCCCATTCCTTCCCGAAACTTTGCGCGCCGTTGCAAAGAAACTGACGGGAGCCACAGCGCTCCTGCGTGTCGCAGTGCGATGCAACGCCCCGACTGGAGCGGGGCGGCTACTGCCGGGGACCTATTTCGGTGCGAGCGAGGCGAAACAAAAGCCGCCACGCGGTGAGGCGTGACGGCTGATTCCGAGATTAGGCTGTGTTATTGGCTGGGGTGCTTTACTGATTGTTCAGGACGGTTTGCGGCGCTGGTCTGCTGACTTCCAGTTGCGCGCTCACCTTCTGAATTTGCGCTGCCTGAGCTTTGAGCTGCGCCGTGAGAACTTCCATTCCCTTCCCCAGTTCCTGGACTTTGCGATGCTCTTTGAGGAACTCATTGAGCAACATCGCGTTCACCTGATCGTAGCGCACGCTGTAGGGCTTTCCATCTTTGTCGCGCACGACGAGATCAGGATTCACCTTGGCCACTTCCTCGGCGATTAAACCAAATTGGGGCGTGTCTGTCGTATCGCTCTTGTAATGAAACGTCACCGGCTTGAGCGCCAGGATAGCTTCGCTGGTTTGATCCATCGGCTTAATCTCTTTCTTAAACCGGCGCGAGGAGCTGGCGGTCCCGAGTTGACCGTTGGAATCTATGACGACATTTACCGCATCGGCAATCCCCGTTGTCACACGAATGGCGGCGATAAAGGTTCTTGTCTGAAATTCGCTGCCGATGCAGATAGTGTCGGACTCGCCATCGACACCAGAGTTACCAATATCGATATTGTTATCGCCCGTGGTAAGGCTGCTGCCGGCGCCAACGCCCGCTGCCGTGTTATTGCTGCCGGTGTTGCTAAAGAGCGCATTACGCCCATTGGCCGTGTTGTTGCTGCCGGTGGTGTTGTTCAAGAGCGCTTGATAACCGTTG
>Ga0193713_1000584_pt1 | contig 12242 bp, 14 predicted proteins | sample H3a2metaG_FD_143054 | JGI IMG/M metagenome (GOLD analysis project Ga0193713, IMG submission 143054) | Soil microbial communities from a riparian zone of the East river system, Colorado, United States - H3a2 | ecosystem: Environmental > Terrestrial > Soil > Riparian zone | place: USA: East River... | reverse complement strand
ACCCGATGCTTGGGTGCATAATGCCACCGAAGAAGAAATCGCACTGAGCGACACGCGCACTCTCATACGCAAAGTAATCAACGGGCTTCCACCGGCCCAGCAGCTGGCAATTGATCTTGCATTTTTTCGGGGGATGAGCCAGCGCGAAATCGCCGCAAAAACGAATACACCTTTAGGCACGGTCAAGACACGGCTTGAGTTGGGGTTAAAAAAAATCTATGACGGGCTGAAGGAATTGAAGGATGAACTTTGAGCAATTCCAAAACCAATCGCGGCTCTATGTCATTGGCGCACTGGAGGCTGAAGAGCTGGAGGAATTCGAGAAAGCGCGCAAAAAATTCGGCCAAAAAGCGGAAGATTTCATCACAAAATGTTACGCATTGCATGAAGCCTTTGCCCTAAGCCTGCGTCCAGCAAAAGCTTCCGCTGCAATTAAGGACCGGCTCATGTCGATGGTGCGAGAACGGAAACAGGCTTAGTCTTCGGATCTCTTGTCCCAGCCATCCAGTTCACGCAGGATGAATTCCTGAAGAAAACCATAGAAGTTTACCTGGAATAAACTTAAGTCCCGCCGCGATCCAATCGGTGAGCGATAATGGTCGCACAACTCGCCATCGGTGAAATCGTATTTCGCGGCAATGACGAGCCGCGCCTGATTGAGTGCACTTAACCACGCTTCGGCGTGTTTTGAGGGAATGCGCAGGGTGCGGTTGGCGAACGCCTTCTCGTTTCCCCGCAGCTGCTCGAGGTCTGCCGCGACGGTTTCCGTCGCAGTTTGAAAGAGCCGCCGCAACTCAGGCTTTACATAAAGTTTCCATTCCGCGCAAATTTCAATTTCGTCCGGGGCCGCCGGCGGGCTGAACAGGCGTTGTTCGGCGGCGGACACGCCCTCTGGATCAGTGCTGGCTGGGATTTGTCGAAGGAGTTCGGCAAGAAACGGGTCCAGCTCGGAGATCTCGATGTAGTCGTTGCGTCGGCAAATCTCCATATCAACCGGCTTTCTCGAGCGTCGCGAGCAGGAGATACCCGTGCAATTGCTGCACATAGAGCTCTCCACGTTCACGCATTCCGCTCCACAAAATTGAACGCCCGTTGTGATGCACCTCCAGCATATGGCGCTCGGCTTTCTCGCGCGGGTAGCCGAACACTCGCTGGAACACCATTGTCACATAACTCATCAGATTGACGGGATCGTTGTGTACCACCACTTGCCATGGAAGATCGACATCTTCTTTCGAACGCGTTTCCTTTTCGATCGTGGGGGCGTCAACTGTCGACGGACCCGCATTTTTCGGAACAGAAAACCTCATAACCGTCACGATTTTTTTCCGCCGCCACCTCGTTCGAAAGTGGCTTTCGATCATATCGAAAACGCTAACATACGCCACCTGCAGTTCAAACCCGACCCCACGTATTGTAGAGCGTTGCGGGCCCGCCATCGCCGACACCGACGAGAGTAGCAGCTAACTCTCCTTACGATGTGGCAGCGAGAATTTTTTCCTGCGTTGCCTTCATTCTCCGAGCATCAGCTTCGCTGCGATCGTCGAGGCCGTGCAGATGCAAGAGCCCGTGCACAACGTAAAGCCGCAGCTCACGCGCCAACGAATTCCCGAAGGTGCGAGCCTGCCGGCATGCCGTCTCTGGGCTGATAAAAATTTCTCCGTGTTGAAACGTCAGCACGTCTGTTGATCCAGATTGCTTGAGAAATCGTCGATGCAATGATGCCATGCGTCGATCGGAAATAAACAAAATGGAAATCTGACGCAGTTTTGTCAGATCGGTTAGTTTGTTTCTGCGCAGTTGCAGACAACGGCGCAGTGCTTCCCGAGCGAAATTTTCAAGATCGACAAGATCGATCGCAACGGTGCGTTGCAAGTTGCGGACGGTGACATGGGGAACCGTACCGCATGTCCGACCGCGCCTCATGATGAACGATTGGCCTTTGTCGCTGATTTGTTTGCGCGTCCTGCTTCGTCCAAAGATTTTAGAAGGGCATAAACAATTTCCAAACGCGGCACACTCGCGCCAACCGCAGTGGCACGGCGGAGCGGTTCGCCCCAAATCGGTTCGATCTCAAGCGGCCGGCCCGCTTCCCAATCCAGTAACGTGGATGGTTTGTACGCGTCGATCGCTTCTGTCCGCTTTATTTGCAGCGAAACGGCAGAGCGCTCCAACGGATATCCGCATTTGTTCGCGGCCTCGATCACCTCCTCCATCAGACCAAGTGTTGTCCGCCGCAGATCTGCATCACGAAGAATCGCGGCAGTATCGATTCCGCCGGCCAGGATCGACAATCCATTAAATGGAATGTTCCAGACTAATTTCCGCCATCGCTCCAGCGCGAGATTTTCAACAACGCTGCATTGGACACCACCGCGCGCGAATTCCGCCGCCACCTCTTTTGTCCGCAATTGCGGCGCGCGTCCATATTCGCCAATCACGATGTGGCCGTAATCGTAGCGCTCGACTTCTGTGCGTGAAATTCTCCTCAAACAGATAAAGCAGAGCCCGCCGAGCACGCGTCCCGCGCCAAAGTGCTCGGCAAGAAATTCTTCGTTGCCCAGACCATTCTGCAACGTGAGCAACATCGTGCGCTTATGCAGGAGCGGTGGGATAAGATCAATAAGATCGGCATTAGAGGTTGCTTTGACGGCAATGAGAACGAGATCAGATGCGCCAATTTCGCTCGTCGAATTGTAGCAGTTCATGTTCGCAATCCGGAAGTTTTCACCTTGGCCGCGAACAGAGAGTCCGTTGCTGCGTAATTCGGCTAAGTCGCCGCGCATTAAGAAATGAACATCGCTGCCGCCATATGCGAGCTTTGCGCCGTAATAACTGCCAATCGCTCCCGAACCGACGATCGCAATCCGGAAATTCGTTGTTTTCACGCTGGCGGGCGCATCTCTGATTGGAAATTTCGCGTGATCAATCGTGCGCCTTTGTTGAAGGTGAAATAAGCCCAACCCCACTGGAAAAGCACCGCGATCCGGTTGCGAAAGCCGACCAGAAAAATGATGTGCACAAATAACCAGACAAGCCAGGCTGGAAGTCCGCTCAGATGCACAAAATTCAAATCCGCGACCGCTTTATTCCGTCCGATCGTGGCCATGCTTCCCTTGTCCCAGTACCGGAATCGCTGTGGTTTGCGGTTGGCGATCATCCTGAGAATGTTTCGGGCGGCGTGGCGGCCTTGCTGCATCGCGACCGGCGACACGCCCGGCAACGGCTGCCCAGTTTGATGAGAAAAATTCGCGAGGTCACCAATCACCTGGACTTCCGGATGTCCGGGAATGGTAAGATCGTCGTTGACCATGACGCGGCCGACTTGATCGACCGGCACGCCGAGCGTTTTACCGACAAACGAAGCATTGTTACCTGCCGCCCAGACTTTCACTCGACACGGAATGAATTCGTCGCCCGCTTGTAGTCCGGTCTCAGTGAGATTGGTGGCGCGTGTGCCCGTGCGCACTTCTACGCCAAGAGCGACAAGTTGTTTCATCGCGCTCGCGGACAAATCCTCCGGAAAGGCAGCCAGCAGACGCGGGTCGCTTTCGATGAGAATCACGCGCGCAAGCGACGGATCGATATGGCGAAAATCCTTGGCGAGCGTATAACGCGCGATCTCTGCAATTGCGCCGGCCATTTCCACACCAGTTGGACCGCCGCCAATGATTACGAAAGTCATCGCTGCCTTGCGAGCGGCCTCGTCTGTGATTTTTTCCGCATACTCGAATGCCAGGAGCAAACGGCGCCGCAGCTCGATTGCATCCTCCAGACTTTTTAGCCCGGGCGCCAATTTCTCCCACTCGTTGTGTCCAAAATATGAGTGCCGGGCGCCGGTGGCGACGATGAGGAAGTCGTAAGCGATTTCCATGTCGGTTGTCTTTATTTTTTTTGCATCAACGTCCACTGATTGCACTTCCGCGAGCATCACCTCGAGGTTCTTGAATTTGCTCAACACCGCGCGCACCGGCGCAGCGATGTCGGCTGGCGAAAGCGCTGCCGTTGCGACTTGATAGAGCAGCGGTTGAAAAAGATGATAGTTCGTGCGGTCGATCACGGTTACGCGCACATTTTTACAGGCGAGCTTTTTCGCCGCCTGGAGACCGCCAAAGCCCGCTCCGATTATCACAACATGCGGCATTTCTCTCAGGGCGTTCTCCATGTGTAGGAATGTTCCAAGAAAAAAAACGGACGCGAGGACTTTCTGGAGGGCCGGGAGCACGCGATCGTGGGAGCAGCGTGGGTGGACAGGGAGTCGGTAAGGCTGAACGAATGAAGCGGTGAATTATTCTGCCAAGCCGACGAAATTGAAATGCAGTTGTCAGCCTGGTAATCGCCGCTATGTTTCGCGCCTTATGCCGAAATCAGTTGCTCGGAGCAAAACGCGCAAATCGGTAGCAAAGCGCTTCAAGATAACGGCGCGCGGCAAGATATTAAGGGCGCAATCCTCCCGCCGGCATTTGCTTTCGTCCAAGAATGCGAAACGCAGACGTCAGTTGGGCAAAGCGGCGCGCGCGGACAAGACCGATGTTGCCCGGATTAAGGCAAATCTGCCGTTCGGCTAAGAGGGATCGGAGCGCCCCGCCGCGCGGCCCGCGGAGCGCGTGCGCTCAATTAGGGAGTCATCTAATAACGAAACTGCGGAGAGGACTCTTCGGTCACGCTGTGTACGGTCCTGGTCGTTACCGACGTCGTAGTTGCCAATTGCCGCATTACTTCTCTGGAATCAGGTCCGGGCTCCGGGCTATAGAGATCACGCCGATTAACGAGGGTCGTACACGAGCATTGAAGAACAACGAATAAAAGCAGCGGCAGCCATTTCACGGTGTCGATGCAAACAGAAGCCAAATGGGTTGTCAATATGCGTATTTTTTTGACAAATGGGATTGCACGGCCTCGATCTTGCGGGAAAATTCATCCTCCGTCAGGGGCTATGGATTGAGGACTTACAAACCCCGCCAGGGCAGGAATGCAGCAACGGTAGTCTGATCCTCCTTGCCGTAGTTCTCTGGCGGACTTTTTTGTTGGGCGCGATCGCCGCCCAGCCGTACCATTCGGCTATGAAGCTGCTCAAGGTTAAGACGGCACGTTTTTCTCGGGTCGTCGAAAAATGTGGCGAACCGGAGGTTTACACGCTTTGGCAAAAGCCGAGAGCCGACCGCCATTTCCAATCGCGAATAAAAAACACTCGGGTCATGACGATACAAGAGAGCGGGAGTGGAATAGAGTTCGGGATCGCAGGTTTCAGAGAGAAGAAGGGTGCGACTTATCTCGTTTTTCCCAAATCGCTGAAACGATTTGCGGACAAGCGTATTGTCGGAGTTAACTGGGCACTTGTTGGTCAGTAGAGAACGCTCTGCGAGATCCTAAACGCAGGAAATGCGGCCAACGGATGAATGTCGAGCTCGCGTTCGAGTCTCGACCTATCCCGGCGGCCAGGCGAGCGCGCGTTTGCCAAGCAGATGTACATGCAGATGCGGCACACTTTCACCCGCATCGGGTCCGCTGTTGATCACGACGCGATAGCCACTCGATAGATCCAGCTTCTTCGCGATATCGCGCGCAACGAGGAGCAATTTTCCGAGCAGCGCGCGGTCCTTGTCGGTCGCGTCCGTGAGTCGCGGCACCACTCTTTTTGGCACGATCAGCACATGCACCGGCGCTTGCGGATTGACGTCGTGGAACGCGATCGCGTCATCGTCTTCCCAAACGATTTTCGCCGGAATCTGACGTGCGATGATTTTTTCAAAAATTGTCATGACGATCCAATACTCTGAAAATCTACCCGCTCAAATTGTGAAGTTGGAGCGTCGTTTTCGAAGAAACGCTTCGTATTCGGAGTCCTGGAGGGGTCAGCGCGACTGCTGGCCTAACCATTGCTGCAAAAACCGGTTCAACGCAGAGAACAATCGAGCCGCGCAACTTCAGCTGTTGACGTTATTTTTTCGCGCACGAAACAGACAATTTCCTCACGAAGGACGTCACAGGCGCGCGTCCACACTTTCACGCCGCGCAGGTGTTTCACACAAGGTTGCAGGGAGCAGAGCTGCAGATTGTCCATGCCAGTCTGAATCAGCGCGTTGATTCGTCTTTCCAAAAGATCAAAAAACGCGAGTTCATATCCTGTGCCTGCCTGTTCGGCGATCTCGAATAGCGAAATGGAAATGGGCGGTGGCGAGGGCGCAAAATGTGGGATGATCTCCTTGTAGCCGATCACCTTCAGGACGTAGCGTACGGTCTGCGAAAGCTGGCTGAACGCGACCACACTCTCGTCATTCCGCAGGCGGAGGTAAAAAGCGATACTCTCTGTCACGTGATCGGTGAGCCACCAACTCGGGTAGCCGGCCTTGTCCGCCGCGCGGGTGATGGCAGCGTGCAGCCAATCGCGATTGAACTCGAAGAGTTGCCCCGACTCGGTCCTCAGATACGGAAATTCTTCCTTAAATGCGACCATGATTTTTGTTTGGGACACCGCGTGATCCCGCGCCCGCGGCACGCGATTGAGCTTGCGTTGTCTCCGGCGGAAACAATTCCCGCTGGAGCGCATTCGATTTGATTCGCCGACCGAGGGTATGAATGGCATCCACAAATTGATCAACATCCTCAAATCGCTGGTGCACCGACGCGTAACGCAGATACGCTACTTCATCAATCTTGCGCAATTTTTCGAGCACTTTGGCTCCAATAGCCGTGGACGGAACTTCCCGCCCGCTGGTTTCAAGTTCGTGCACAATCTCGTCTACCATTTCCTCCAGCATAAGAAGACTGGCCGAGCGTTTTTCAAAGGCTTTCGCGATGCTGGCAGCGAGTTTGCGCCGGTCAAATGGCTCATGTGTTCGATCACGTTTTACCACCCGCAGGTCTGATCGCTCGATTTCTTCGTACGTCGTAAAGCGATATTTGCATTTCAGACATTCGCGGCGGCGGCGGATACTCGAACTATCCCGCGATTGACGGGAATCGATGACCTTGTCATCACGAGACCCGCACTTGGGGCAACGCATAGTGTTGGATGGTTCAATAACACACAACCGATTGTATCGTCAATCTTTTCCAAGGCGAAATTCTCGCTCGGGGGCTGTTCCTCAAGTCATTTCTTTTTGCCTGGCAAGCCCGTTAGGATCGCATGGATATCATCAGCTTTCAGCCACTCCTCGAGAAGCAGCGAGGATTCGGGCGGGACGAGCTGGAACAGATTCGTTCGCCCTTGAGTTTGCTTTTTTTGCATGTCCCACTCGAACCCGACGAATCAGCGAACGCTGGTGAGTTTGCCCATCGCTTTCATCAAGATTCACCCAGTCGTTGACTAGCTCGAAGTCTGCAGACGCCGTATTCGCTTCCAGCGGCAAGCGCACGTTGACGCAACGTCGTACCGGCACTACACGCTTCGGCATGGAAAACCGCCGCACGAACTCAGTGTCGTATGGTCCATGGCTCGTCGGCCTTGGCGCCGCGCTCTGGGGCACCGAGAGCGCATGGCGGATCCCGCTGAATGCTCTGTTTGACGCAGACGTGATCGTCTTTTGGGAGCATGTGCTCATTCTGTTCATGTTCGTGCCGCTTCTCATCTCGCGCGTTAGCGAGATCGGTAAAATCGACGTGAGCACTTGGGTGTACCTGTTCTTCTCGGGCTTCGCCGGCTCGGCCGTCGGCACGATCTTTTTCACCCTGGCCTTGAAATACGGCAATCCGACCGTGGTGAACGTGGTCCTGAACATTCAGCCTGTCATTTCGACGATGGGCGCGTTCCTGCTCTTCGGCGACCGCCTCGGTCCACGTTTCTTCCTCTATGCCGGCATCGCGATCCTTGCCGGTATTTTTGTTTCCGTCACGCATCCAACACTTATCGCCACTTCGTTCGAGCGTGCCGGACTGAACCGCGGTACCGGCTATGCACTAATCTGCGCGTTGTTTTGGGGTCTTGCGACCGTCGCTGGCCGCGGGGTAATGACCGGTATGTCGCTTCGGCTTGCATCGAGTCTACGCATTGTCGTCGGGTTAGCTTGCATGACATTGATCCTTCTCGGCTACGGCAAGCTTCATGGAGCAACGTTGTGGCCGGCGACCGCGCAGGCTCACGCTGTAAAGGCGATAGTCTGGCTGGTTTTGCTCGCCTCCATTTCCGGTGGTATACCCCTCCTCATCTATTTCGAAGGGTTACGCCTTACGCGTGCATCGACGGCGGGTTACTTCGAGATGATGCAGACCCTCGCCGCGGTGTGTATCACGTGGGGCTTCTTCCACGCAACGCTCGAACTACATCAGGTGGTTTCGGGGCTGATGCTGATCGCAGCCGTAGCCATGGTGCATCGTGTCCAGCAAAAGGTCGAACCAAGAACTGGCTGAGAGCTGTTGGATGATTCAAGCGTTCGCTCCGCTCTGAAACTTTTTCGCGAGGGAACGGCGGATGCCTATGCTTTGGTGACGGATTTTCGCGCTCGAGGCTTCGCAGCGCGTAGCGTCTTTTCGGCGAACTCGAAACCGACTTTGCCGTCTTCCAGTTTCAAGTGTGCAGAAAATGGGCGGCCTCTTTTCGAGATAAATCTCGGGAGGAGATCTGTCTTGCCCGTCGACATCAATTTTTGCACTTGTTCTTTCGGAATAGGGCGCTGCAAAATCATTTTGCTTACCCGGAATGTGCATTTTCTTAGGGCAGCGGCGGCACGCTCACAGATATAGACATTTTCCAACTCGTAAACCTGGCCCTCCTTACAAACCGGACACACTCCGATAGATTCATGCCGGGAAGTGTCGACCTTTTGCGGCGCGCCGTTTCCGTCCGCACCAAAATCAAATTCCGGTTTTTTGTCTTCGCCGAGTCTCACTGCAGCTTCGAATGGACGTCCCATCTTGCTGCGGAATCCTTGCAGCGGTCCCACGCGTCCTTTTGTTAACAATTCGCGGACTTCCTCCGGCTCGAACTGGCGCGAGGCCATCGTCTTCCACATGAGCCAGTCGCAATTTTTGCAGCGGAACGTTTTGTAATCTTCCTTGATCGGGCCGCGGCCGCAGTTAGGGCATTTGGCGTCGATGACGGCGTACTCGCCTTCGATAGTCTCGCCACGAAAACTGCGGACCTTCTCCACGATTTCGCACGTTAACCCGCGAATGTCTTTCATGAAATGGTGGCGGTCGAGCTTCCCGTGCGCCATTTGTTTGAGACGAAATTCCCATTCACCGGTCAATTCCGGCGTGCACAGAACGTCCGTGTGGAGATTTCGCAGCAGCGTGATGAGCGATAATCCTTTCGCCGTGACGACAAGCTCTTTTCCTTTGCGCTCTATGTATCCGTCAAAAATCAGGCCTTCGATAATTTGGGCGCGCGTGGCTGGCGTTCCTAAGCCACGCTCGCTCATCGCTTCGCGCAGCTCTTCATCTTCAACGAGCTTGCCAGCGCCTTCCATCGCCGAAAGCAGCGTCGCTTCGTTAAAACGTGCGGGGGGCTTCGTCTCGTTTTCCTTGACCTCAATCGCAAGCACGTCTGCCCGTTCGTTAGGCGAAATTGGAACAATCGATTGTTCGTCCTCGCCGGCCGCTTCTTTTCCATAGACCGCCTTCCAGCCAGGATCGATAATGATTTTCCCCTCGGTCTTGAACGGCTCGCCCTCGATCCGAGTGATGCGGGTGGTTGCTTCAAATTGCGCGGCCGGATAAAAGACCGCGATCGTGCGGCGCGCGACCATGTCGAAAATTTTGCGCTCGAAATCGTCGAGATGCGCGGACGATGTGCCCGTGGGGATGATGGCGTGGTGATCGCTCACCTTGGCGTTGTTGAAGACGCGCTTGGTCGGCTTGACCCATTCGTTGCGCAGTGCTTTCTCCGCGTGGGTAGCCAGCGTCTGGTCGTCGAAGCTCGACATAACCTTGCGCACCTGACCAAGATTGTCCTCTGGCAAATAGCGCGAATCGGTGCGGGGATAAGTCAGCACCTTGTGCTTCTCATAAAGGGCCTGCGCAATTTGGAGTGTGCGCCGCGCGCTTAAGCCGAAACGGCCATTGGCTTCGCGCTGCAACGTTGTTAGGTCATAGAGCAGCGGCGACGCCTGCATAGCCGATTTTTTTTCGTCGGTGATCTCACCCGTTTTTCCGGTGCATTTCGCTTCGATTGCGTCCGCTTTCTCGCGGCTCCAGAGGCGCTCCGCACGCGCGTCCTCGTTCCCATCATTTTTGAATTTCTCGTCAAACCAGCGGCCGCGATAGCTTCCTGTCTTCACCCCAAGGTCCGCATGAACCTCGAAATACGGGCGCGGCTTGAAAGAGCGGATTTTCTCTTCGCGAGCCACCAAGATCGCGAGCGTAGGCGTCTGCACCCGGCCGGCGGCGGTCTTTTGAAAACCACCGCTGCGCGAATTGAATGAAGTAAGCGCGCGTGTTGCATTGATGCCGACCAGCCAATCGCTTTCCGCACGCGAAGTCGCGGCATCGGCTAGCGGCTGCATTTCTTGCTCGGAACGCAGGTGCTCGAAGCCGGCGCGAATCGCCTCCGGTGTCATCGATTGCAGCCAAAGCCGCCGCGTTGGTTTCTTAACGCCGGCCCACCGCAACGTGTTACGAAAAATGAGTTCGCCTTCGCGCCCGGCATCACAGGCGTTAATGATCTCGGTCACGTCGGGCCTCTTGATCAAACGCTTGAGCAACTGCAGCCGCGATTTTGTCTTCTCTTTCGGCATAAGATCGAAGTGGTTCGGCAATACCGGGAGATTTTCGATATTCCATTTCCCCCGTTTCACTTCCGCGCCTTCCGGCGGAACCATCTCGACCAAATGACCAATCGCCGAGGAGATCACGTATTGATCGTTCTCGAAAAAGTCCTTCTCTTTCTTAAACTTGCCCAAAACGCGCGCGAGGTCCGTTGCGACGCTGGGTTTTTCGGCGATGACAAGGGATTTGGACATTTAAAGGTGCAACCGAAGCTTAGCTTCGCGCTAATTGCAATCGGCAAAAGAGAGACGCCGGGTGAGCCTAGCCCAGTTTCACAAAGTATTTCCCCGGCAATTGCTTAACGAGCCGCTTCAGTTCGAGACTAAGGAGAGTAGAAGAGACGGTTGCGCTTGGCAAATCGGATCTGGCGGCGATTTCGTCGATCGGCGTTTCGGACGAATCAATCGCCTCATAAACGCGACGCTCCTCCCCAGAGAGCGGTGGCAAGGGCCGCGCTGCGGCTTCCGGTGATGGCTTTGTCTCGGGAAGAAGAATTTGCAGGTCCTCAAGAATGTCGCTTGCGCTCATCACGAGCTTGGCGCCTTGCTGAATCAGACGATTGGATCCCATCGCACTCGGTGCGTTAATGTGCCCGGGAACCGCATAAACGGAGCGACCCTGCTCGATCGCCTGTGACGCCGTAATCAGGGCCCCGCTATTCAAACCCGCTTCGACAACAAGAATGCCGTGGCTCCAGCCACTTATGATCCGATTACGCATCGGAAATGTTTGCCGGTCGGGTTTGATTTCCATTGAGAACTCCGACACGATCGCGCCGTTGCCGGCCATAATCTTTTCAGCGAGCCCTCGGTTTTCAGGCGGATAGATTTCGAGCAACCCAGCACCGATCACGGCAATGGTTCGGCCTTTCGCGGCTAGCGCGCCCTGATGCGCGGCCGTGTCGATCCCGCGCGCTAAACCGCTGATTACCGTCAAACCCGCGTAGGCTATTTGGTAGGCGAGTTTTTTAGCGGCCTCAGTTCCATAATGGGTGGTGCGGCGCGCGCCGATAATGCCAATAGCGTGATTGTCGCGTTCCTGGAGCTCGCCCCAAACGTAAAGCACGATGGGTGGGGCGTGAATTTCCCGGAGCGACCTTGGATACGAGGATGATTCCTGTGTGATGACGGTCGCTCCGAAATCGCGAATGCGATTCAGCTCGGATGCAAGATCGATAGTCGATTCCCAAGCTGCAATTTGATCGGCCACTTCACCGCCAATTCCTTCAGCCGCGCGAAGCTCACCACGCTTGGCAGTCAGCACACGCTCTGGAGTTCCAAAAACTTGCAGCAGTTTGCGCAGCCGTACCGGCCCGACAGTCGGCAACATGTTGAGCGCAATACAAGCTTCAGTCGTATTCATCGGTTAGCACGATCGGCAGGGCCATGCTCTGCGGAGCCCTCGAAAATTTGTCGGCCCGATAGAATCGCGCCCTATCCTTATTCGTGCGCAGTCGCACGACCTGGCGACTCAAAATGGAATTTCGTCGTCGTCTGGCTGGGGCGCAGACGCTTTTGGCGGAGGCGCACTCGATTTGC
>Ga0193713_1000583_pt1 | contig 12250 bp, 15 predicted proteins | sample H3a2metaG_FD_143054 | JGI IMG/M metagenome (GOLD analysis project Ga0193713, IMG submission 143054) | Soil microbial communities from a riparian zone of the East river system, Colorado, United States - H3a2 | ecosystem: Environmental > Terrestrial > Soil > Riparian zone | place: USA: East River... | reverse complement strand
GCGCCACGGCCTGCGCGATCTGCTCGTCGTTGACGTAGCGGTTGTTGGTCGCGGAAAGCGTCATCGCGAATCCGTCCGGATATCCCGCTTCGGCGAGCAGCCGCTTCGCCCCTTCGGGATCGTAGGGCTCGGGCTTCAGGTCCGACGCATGACCGAACACGGGCGGTGAGACGAGGTTCGAAGCCGGCAGCGCCGCGCCGTCCATCAAGCGCTCGGCGATCGCCTGCCGGTTGATGGCTTTGGAAAGCGCGCGCCGCACCCGGAGGTCGCGGAAGGGATTGCGCTCGAGGGGTCGGCCGGCCTTGTCGGCGAGCCCGGGCGCGCGATCACGATACTGATCGAGATAAAAGAAAATAGTGCGCCACGACACCTTCTGCACCGTATTCAGCCTGGCATCGCGCCGGATGCGCGGCAGGTCCGCGGGAGGGACCTGCTCGATCGCGTCGAGCTCCCCGGAGAGGAGGCCGGCGAGTCGCGCCGGGTCGGTGGGGACGATGCGGAAGGTCACTTTCTCCCAGGCCGGCTTCCCTCCCCAATAGTCTTCGTTGCGCGCGAGCTCCACGCGGTCGCCGCGCGCAAAGCGGGCGAACCTGAAAGGCCCCGTGCCGATCATGGCCCTGCCCGAGTCGAAGTCCTCCGGCCCCGAGCGTGCCGCGGCTTTCCTCGAAACGATAAACACCGAAACGAGATCGTAAGGCACCATCGCGTAAGGCGTCGCGGTCTTCAGCCTGAGCGTGTGCGCATCCAGGACCTCTTTGCCGACGATGCGCTGCGTGAAGGTCCGGTACTGGCCATTGGGGACCTGGAAGGTGCGCTCGATCGAAAACACCACGTCCTCCGCGGTGAGCTCGGCCCCGTCGTGAAAACGCACGCCCCGCCGCAGCCTGAACTCCCAGGTGGTCGCGTCGACCGCGCGCCAGGAAACCGCCAGGCCCGGAGCAAGGCGCGCGTCCTGGTCCACGTGGGTCAGCGCGTCGAACACATGCGAGGAGATATTGATGTTCGGCGCGATGTTGAGGAAGTGCGGGTCCATCGAGGTGACGTCCGCGGCGAGGCCGATGCGCAGCTCGGCGGCCTGCAAGGGCAAGACCCACAGGATCGACCCCGCGACAAGGATCCGGAGCAGGCGGCGCATGGACTTCAGCCTACTTCGCGGCGAGCGGCCCGATGACGTTCAGCATTTGAGAAAAGATTTTCGGGTTGCCGCAGACGATGCGGCCCGAATCGAGGTAGCCCGAGTCGCCGCGAAAATCCCCGACCAGGCCGCCCGCTTCCAGCACCAGCAAGGCGCCCGCCGCCATATCCCAGGACGACAGACCCATTTCCCAGAAGCCGTCGAGTCTTCCCGCGGCCACGTAGGCGATGTCGAGGGCCGCGGCACCCGCGCGGCGCAGCCCGGCGGTGCGAACCGTGAACTCGCGGAACATGGCGAGATATTCGTCGAGGCTCTGGAGATCGCGAAAGGGGAACCCGGTCCCGATCAACGCTTCGTTGAGTTGCACGCGCCTGGAGACGCGGATGCGCCGCTCGTTCAGGTAGGCGCCGCGGCCGCGCGTCGCCGTAAACAACTCGTTGTTGGTCGGATCGTAAATCACCGCCTGCGCGAGAACACCCTTGTGCCGCAGGGCGACGGAGACCGCGTACTGGGGAAAGCCGTGGATGAAATTGGTCGTGCCGTCGAGCGGGTCGATGATCCAGGTGTACTCGGACTCGCCCGCGTTCCCGGCGGAGGCGCCGGACTCCTCTGCTAGAATCGCGTGGTCCGGATAGGCGCGGTGCAGTATCTCGATGACCGCCTGTTCCGCGGCCTTGTCCACTTCGGTGACGAAATCATTGTGCCGCTTGCGCGTTACCGGCAGCAAATCCACGTCGCGCGCGGCGCGGTTGATGATCGCGCCGGCCCGCCGCGCGGCCCTGACCGCGATTCCGAGCATCGGGTGCATTTTTTCGTCCGGGAATTCGAAAGAGCGCTGCTGCTGAACGCGGGATTCTAGTATGAAAGCCGGCGGTCCGCTGTCTCGAATCCGCGTGGTTCTCTCGCGGCCTTCGCATCCCGGCAACATCGGCGCCGCGGCGCGAGCCATGAAGACCATGGGCCTGGCGCGGCTGGTCCTGGTGCGCCCCAGGAAATTCCCCGATCCGGAAGCACGGGCAATGGCCTCGGGTGCCGCGGATGTGCTCGGGTCGGCCCGGGTTTGCGCGGATCTCGACGCGGCTCTCGAAGGCACCAGCTTCTCGGTGGCGCTGAGCGCGCGCAGCCGCGAGCTGTCGCATCCGCCGATCGACGCCCGCGCCGCGGCGCAGGAGCTGGTGCGCGCAGCACAGCGAGACGAAGTCGCTCTGGTTTTCGGCAATGAGACGGTCGGCCTGTCCAACAAGGAGGTCATGCGCTGCGGCCGCATCGCGCGCATTCCGAGCGACTCCGCTTACAAGTCGCTGAACCTCGCCCAGGCCGTGCAGGTGATGGCGTACGAAGTGCGCATGGCCGCGCTCGAACCGGGCGCGGCGGCTCCGCGGATCGAATACGCGACGCATGAGGAGATTGAGAGCTTCTACGCGCACCTGGAGCGCAGCGTAACCGCGAGCGGTTTCCTGCATCCGCGCGCTCCACGCAAGCTCATGGATCGCCTGCGGCGGCTCTTCGCCCGCGCGCGGCTGGAGAGGGTGGAGGTCAACATTCTGCGGGGCATGCTCGCGGCATGGGACGACAGGGGTCCGCCCGGAAAATAGTTGACCAATTCACTAAGGTTTCCGATAATGCCGGGCATCAGCCTCCGGAATCCAGAATGTTCGACCGAATTCGCGAAGACATAGCCTGCGTGTTCGACCGCGATCCCGCGGCGCGCTCGACCTGGGAAGTCATCACCTGCTACCCGGGCTTTCACGCGCTCTTGGTCCATCGCGTGGCGCACTGGTTCTGGCGCATGAAAATGCGCTGGCTTGGGCGATTCGTCTCCCACGTATCGCGTTTTCTCACCGGTATCGAGATCCATCCCGGCGCGAAAATCGGGCGGCGCGTCTTTATCGACCACGGAATGGGAGTCGTGATAGGCGAAACCGCGGAACTGGGCGATGAATGCACGCTGTATCACGGCGTCACGCTCGGCGGAACGACCTGGAACAAAGGCAAGCGCCACCCGACGCTCGGACGCGGTGTCGTCGTCGGCGCGGGAGCCAAGCTGCTCGGGCCCATCGTCGTCGGCGATGGCGCAAGGGTCGGATCGAACGCGGTAGTCGTAAAAGATGTTCCGCGAGGCGCAACCGCGGTCGGCATCCCCGCCCGGATCATTCTCGACGAGCAGGACAAGACCCGCGAGGAAAAGGCGGCAAAGCTGGGATTCTCCGCTTACGCCGTGACGGCCAAGGCGGAGGATGATCCGCTCGCCAAGGCGGTGGAGGGCCTGCTCGATCACAGCGTCGAGATGGACAAGCGTATCGAGTTGATTCTTAATCAGATCGAGCAACTTCAGGCGGAGCGCGAAGACACGCAAAGGCAGCTTCGACTGGGGCCCAAGGTGGTCAACAAATAATAGTTGATTGAATCTGTCGGGATTTTGGTATACTTGACCGAATTTATCGGGTATTCAGAAGCCGTTCAGGGTGCAACCATGAGACTGACGACCAAAGGAAGATTCGCAGTGACCGCGATGCTGGACCTCGCCATGCACGGCGGCAAGGGTCCGATAACGCTCGCCGGCATCAGCCAGCGGCAAAGCATCTCGCTCTCGTATCTGGAACAGCTTTTCGGCAAGTTGCGGCGCCACACGCTGGTCGACAGCGTCCGCGGGCCCGGCGGGGGCTACACGCTCGCGCGCAAACTCGAAAAGGTATCGGTCGCGGACATCATCACGGCGGTGGACGAGCCGCTCGACGCGACGCAGTGCGGCGGCAAGGAAAACTGCCACGACGAGCAGCGGTGCATGACTCACGACCTGTGGGCGAAGCTCAACGACAAGATGTACGAATACCTGGATTCGGTGAAGCTCTCCGACCTCGTCGCGCAGCAGGCGGCGCGCAAGGAGTCGGTGAACGTGCTTCAGGACAAACGCGGCAAGGAAGCCGCGGTCTCTGCCTGAACGGGACGCGCACGACATGAAATTTCCGATTTACCTCGACTATTCTGCGACCACGCCGGTGGACCCGCGCGTGGCGCAGAAGATGATTCCCTTTCTCACCGAGCAGTTCGGCAACCCGGCGAGCCGCTCGCACGCGTTCGGCTGGGAAGCGGAGAAGGCGGTGGAGGAAGCGCGCGGGCACGTCGCGGCGCTGCTCAGTGCCGATCCCAAGGAGATCATCTGGACTTCCGGGGCAACCGAAGGCAACAACCTCGCCATCAAGGGCGCGGCGAACTTCTACAAAGGCAAGGGCAAGCACATCGTCACGATGAAGACCGAGCACAAGGCGGTGCTCGACACCGTGCGCGAGCTCGAGCGCCAGGGCTTCGAAGCGACGTATCTCGATCCGGAGCACAACGGGCTGCTCGACCTGGAAAAATTCAAGGCGGCGATCCGCCCCGATACCGTCCTCGTTTCGGTGATGATGGTGAACAACGAGATCGGCGTGATCCAGCCGATCGCCGAGATCGGCGAGATCTGCCGCGCGAAAGGCATCATCTTCCACTGCGACGCGGTGCAGGCCGCCGGAAAGATCGCGGTCGACCTGCAGAAGCTGAAAGTGGATCTTCTGACGGTGACTGCGCACAAGGTCTACGGCCCGAAGGGCATCGGCGCGCTGTACGTGCGAAGGAAACCCCGTGTGCGCATCGAGCCGCAGATCCACGGCGGCGGCCACGAGCGGGGCTTGCGCTCGGGAACGCTCCCGACCCACCAGATCGTCGGCATGGGCGAGGCGTTCCGCATCGCGAAGCTGGAGATGGCGGCCGAGAGCGGGCGCATCCGCGCCTTGCGCGACCGGCTGCTCGACGGCTTCAAGGACATGGAAGAGGTCTACGTCAACGGCGACATGGAGCGGCGCATACCCGGAAACCTCAACATCAGCTTCAACTTCGTCGAGGGCGAGTCGCTGATCATGGGGATCAAGGACGTGGCTGTGTCCTCGGGCTCGGCCTGCACTTCGGCGAGCCTCGAGCCCTCGTATGTCCTGCGGGCGCTCGGGCGCTCGGACGAGCTCGCCCACAGTTCGATCCGCTTCACCATCGGCCGCTTCACCACCGAGGAAGAGATCGACTACGCCGTCAAGCTCCTGCGCGCCAAGATCGGCAAGCTGCGCGAGCTGTCTCCGCTCTGGGAAATGTACAAAGAGGGTGTCGACTTGAATACCGTGCAATGGGCGGCACATTGAGGATAAGGATTCAGGGAAAGACCGAAACTGAGGAGTAGCACATGGCATACAGCGACAAGGTACTTGACCATTACGAGAACCCGCGCAACGTCGGCTCTTTCGACAAGGGCGACGAGCATGTCGGCACCGGGATGGTGGGGGCGCCGGCATGCGGCGACGTGATGAAGCTGCAGATCCGGGTCAACGAGCAGGGCGTCATCGAAGACGCGCGCTTCAAGACCTACGGCTGCGGCTCGGCGATCGCGTCCTCTTCGCTCGTCACCGAATGGGTGAAGGGCAAGACGCTCGACCAGGCGGAAACGATCAGGAACACCCAGATCGCAGAGGAGCTGGCGCTGCCGCCGGTGAAGATCCACTGCTCGATCCTCGCCGAGGACGCGATCAAGGCGGCGATCGTCGACTACCGCAAGAAGCACGGGCTCGAACAGGCTGCTGAAAAGGAAGTGAAGGCGGCCTGAGAACCATGATTACTCTGACTGAACGCGCCGCGAACCACGTCAGTTCCTTCCTCGCGAAGCGAGGGAAGGGCGTGGGCTTGCGCCTTGGCGTACGCACCTCGGGCTGCTCGGGGCTCGCCTACAGGATCGAATACGCCGACACGGTGAATCCGGAAGACCAGACCTTCGAGAGCCACGGCGTCAAGGTCATCGTCGACCCGAAGAGCCTGCAGTTTCTCGACGGCACCGAACTGGACTTCACCCGCGAAGGCTTGAACGAGGGGCTGAAGTTCAATAACCCCAACGTGAAGGATGAGTGCGGCTGCGGGGAATCGTTCAACGTTTGACTTCCGTCGCTCCCGCGGAAGCGGGAGCCCAGCGAATTTTGAAAGCCACTGGATTCCCCACCCGCCTTCGCGGGTGCTGAAGGCCGCGGGAATGACCATGAATCTCAATCAAAACCACTTCGAGCTGTTCGGTCTGCCGGCGAGCTTTGGAGTCGACACCGCAGCCCTCGAAGCGCGCTATCACGAGTTGCAGCGCGAGGTGCATCCGGACCGCTTTGCCGCCTCGCCCGACGCAGAGCGGCGCGTGTCCATGCAGCTGGCGACGCGCGTGAACGAGGCCTACCAAACCCTGAAATCTCCGCTCAAGCGGGCGGTCTACATCCTGCAATTGCGCGGCGTGGATCCCGAGTTCGAGACGGACACGGCGATGCCCACCGAATTCCTGATGGAACAGATGAGCTGGCGCGAGCGCATCGAATCCGGCGCGGATGAGCTCGAAGCCTTGCTTCGATTGCGGGCAAGCTTGCGCGACGAGAGCGGGAAGATCTACGAAACGCTGCACGGCCAGCTGGACGGAGGCCGCGATGACCAGGGCGCTTCGCAGACCACCCGCATGCTGATGTTCTACGAAAAGCTGGCCGAAGAGATCGACGACAAGCTGGCGGAGCTCGAGACATGAGGCCGGGGTTCTGACATGGCGCTGCTGCAGATTTCAGAGCCCGGCCAGTCGCCCGAACCGCACCGGCACCGCCTCGCGGTCGGCATCGACCTCGGCACCACCAATTCTCTGGTGGCCGCGGTGAGGAACGGCATCGCCGTGGTGCTCAACGATCACGACGGCCATGCGCTCCTGCCGTCTATCGTCCGCTATCTGCGCGACGGGCAAACGATCGTGGGCCGGGAGGCCGAAGCCGAGCAGGCGCGCGACCCGAGGAATACCATCGCGTCGGTGAAGCGCTTCATGGGGCGCGGCCTGAAGGACGTCACCCATGCCGAGAACAGTCCCTACAATTTTCTGGATTCGCCCGGCATGGTCCAGATCCGCACCGTTGCCGGTGTGAAAAGCCCGGTGGAAGTCTCGGCCGAAATTCTCAAGGTATTGCGCGCACGCGCCGAGGAAAGCCTGTTCGGGAAATCGGGCGGCGAGCTGGCCGGCGCCGTCGTCACTGTCCCCGCGTACTTCGACGACGCGCAGCGCCAGGCGACCAAGGACGCCGGCAAGCTCGCGGGCCTGAACGTGCTGCGGTTGCTGAACGAACCGACCGCGGCGGCGATCGCCTACGGCCTGGACAACGCCGCCGAAGGCATCTATGCCGTCTACGATCTGGGCGGCGGCACTTTCGACATTTCGATCCTGAAGCTCTCGAAGGGCGTGTTCGAGGTGATGTCAACCAACGGCGACGCCGCGCTCGGCGGCGACGATTTCGACCAGCGGCTGTTCTGCTGGATCGTGGAGCAGGCAAAGCTTGCGCCGCTTTCCGCCGGGGATACCCGGATGCTGCTGACTAAGGCGCGCGCCGCCAAGGAGTTCCTCACGGCCAACGGCGAGGCGCGCATCTCGGCGACGCTGGCGAGCGGCGAGGCGGTGGACGTGAGCGTCACGCAGAAGGAATTCCAGGAGATGACCCGGCCGCTCGTTGCGAAGACCCTGGGGCCGACGCGCAAGGCGCTGCGCGATGCCGGACTCGAGGTTTCCGATATCAAAGGAGTCGTGATGGTCGGCGGCGCGACGCGCATGCCGCACGTGCAGCAGGCAGTCGCCGGGCTTTTCGGCCAGGCGCCGCTCAACAATCTCGACCCGGACAAGGTGGTCGCTCTGGGCGCCGCGATCCAGGCGAACGTCCTCGCCGGCAACAAGGCCTCCGGGGACGATTGGCTGCTGCTCGACGTTATCCCGCTCTCCCTCGGGATCGAAACGATGGGTGGGCTCACGGAAAAAGTCATCCCGCGCAATTCCACCATTCCCGTGGCGCGCGCGCAGGAGTTCACCACCTACAAGGACGGCCAGACCGCGATGAGCGTTCACGTGGTGCAGGGCGAGCGCGAGCTCGTGTCCGACTGCCGCTCCCTCGCGAGGTTCGAGCTTCGCGGCATTCCGCCGATGGTCGCCGGCGCCGCGCGAATCCGAGTCACTTTCCAGGTCGATGCGGACGGCCTGTTGTCGGTATCCGCGCGGGAATCCACCACCGGCGTCGAGGCGGCGATCGCGGTCAAGCCTTCCTACGGGCTCACCGACGAGCAGATCACGCAGATGCTCAGGGAGTCCTTCGAGCACGCAAAAGAGGACGTGCATCTGCGCGCCTTGAAAGAGCAGCAGGTCGAGGGCGGGCGCATGCTCGAAGCCACCGAAGCGGCGCTGCGCGAGGACGCCGATCTGCTTTCCGCGGAAGAATCGGCCGCGCTGCGGTCGGAACTCGACGCGCTGCGCAAGACGCTCTCCTGCACCGATCATCGCACCATCAAGTCCGGAATCGAGCGCGTCAACCGCGCCACCGAAACCTTCGCCGGGCGGCGCATGGACCGTTCGATCAAGCGTGCGCTCGCCGGCAGGAAGGTCGAGAGCTTCTAAAGCCTCATGCCGCAGATCATCGTCCTTCCGCACGAAGAGCTGTGCCCCGACGGCGCAGTCATCGAAGCAAAATCGGGCGTATCCATCTGCGACAACCTGCTGCAGAACGGCATCGAGATCGAGCACGCCTGCGAGAAGTCCTGCGCCTGCACCACCTGTCACGTGGTCGTTCGCGAAGGCTTCGAGGCGCTAGCTCCTTCCGAGGAAAAAGAGGACGATCTGCTCGACAAGGCCTGGGGACTGGAGCCGAATTCGAGGCTGTCCTGCCAGGCGATCGTCAAGGACGGCGACCTCACCGTCGAGATCCCGAAGTACACCATCAACATGGTCAAGGAAATCAAGTGATGAAATGGACTGATACGCTCGAAATCGCGATCGCGCTCTCGGAGAAGTATCCCGACATGGATCCGCTGACCGTGCGTTTCACGGACCTGTTCGAATGGGTGAGCGAGCTCGACGGCTTCGACGACGACCCGAAGCATTGCGGCGAGAAGATTCTCGAGGCGATCCAGATGGCGTGGATCGACGAGATGGACTAGAACTTATCTGTTCTCAACGCCGCCTGGGTTCGCGCAGCGCCGGGTTGAGCTTGTCGATATCGGCTTGAACCTGCTCGCGGCTGCGTTCGTAGACGAGCTCCCGCCCCCTCACGCTTCCCGCGTACGACAGGCCCATTCGGGTCGGGGTCAGGTCGCACTTGACGTTGTGGATGCCTTCGCCAAGCACGATCTCTATCCGGTCGGCACGCTTGCTGTAGACCACGACGTCCAGGGTCTGCCCGGTTTCCGTCACACGCACCTTGATCTTTTCCGGATCCATGGAAGCGGCTATGGCTCGCGGGTGCCCAGATAGGCGACGATCGCGACGATGTCTTCTTCGCTCAGGTTGGCGACGACTTGTTTCATGAGTGCGGCGGAATTGCCGGCGCGGGCTCCCGACTGGACTCCAAAAAGCTGGCGAGCGGCATAGAGCGGAGATATGCCGGCGATTCTCGGCACGTCACCCAATCCTCTGAGATCCTGGCCATGACAAATGGCGCATGGGACCGTCTTGCCCGGACCGCCGGTCGTCACCAGGGCCGCGCCTCTCGCAATGCTTCCTTTCGGCACGTAGGCGACAAATCCCGAGCGCGGGTCGCGCTTGGTCGCCCGCGCCGGGTCGTCCGGCAGTTCGACGACACGGTTTCCGATCGGCTCCGCTTCGCCTCCCGGCGCGATGAATCGCATGCGTCCCTTGCCGATGTAGGTCTTGGGTACCGTGTCGGTTTCCACGACCTTCACCCAAAAGCCCGGCTTGAGCGCGGCAAACCATTCGCTCGCCGCCCGGGCATCCTCCTCGGAGAGAGCCTGCCCGATGCCTGTCATGCGCGCCGAATCCTTCCTGGCTCCGCTCTTGAAGTCGGCCAGCTGCCGCATCAGGTACGCGGCCGTGAGACCGGAGAGATGCGAGGACTCGGGGTGACCGTGTCCCGAGCTGAGATGGCACGACGCGCATGCCGGGACGACATTTCCCCTGCCGCGCTGCACGACCGGCGGCATCGGCGCGTGTTCGTCCGGAAACCAATCGGGCGGATTGGACAGGTCGTCTATCTGCGCCTGCGTGTATGTCTTGCTGCTGCCGGGAACCTGTCTCGGCCCGGGCTCATCCTCGCCGGGCGCCGTGGCCCGTTCCACTTTCAGGGGATAAGCCCATTGCGGAGGATCGGCTGCGACCGAAGGAAAGCTGAACAAGGCAAGCAGCAGAACGCAGGCGGGTCTTGTCATACGAGCTCCTTCGATTCGGCCAGCAGCTTTTCGAAGCGTTGATCCGGGCACAGCCAGAGCGCGGCGACCAGCACGTACAGGCCGCATGCGATCCAGGGCTGCACGAAGGCGAGCGGAATCGCGGCGACGTAAAGGACGATCGAGATCTTTCCCTTGAAGTCCTTTCCCAGCGCCTTCGCCAGCGACGAGTCCTTGCCGTGCGATGCGAGAAGCACGAGCGTCAGGATGGTGTACGCGCAGGCCGCGCCCAGCAGCACGATCCCGTAGGCAGCGACCGTCAACGCCGCGAAGTGGTTCTCGTCCATCCACCCGGTGACGAACGGCACCAGCGACAGCCAGAACAGCAGGTGCAGATTCGCCCACAGCGTCGCGCCGTTCACGCGACGGACCGCATGAAACATGTGGTGGTGGTTGTTCCAGTAGATGCCGACGAACACGAAGCTCAGCACATAGCTGAGGAACACCGGGATGAGCGGCATGAGCGCTTTCGGGTCGGCATCGTGCGGGACCTTCAGCTCCAGCACCATGATCGTGATGATGACCGCGATCACGCCGTCGCTGAACGCTTCCAGCCGTCCCTTGGTCATGCGCCGCTCTCCGGTGTTGGCCGCTGCGGAGTATGTGCCCGGCTCGTTTTCCGTGCAAGCCGGGCAGCGTGTTGGTGATAGCATTCGCCATGCATCTTCATCGATGAACGGAGAGGGTCACGATGTCTGCCGGATGCACCCACTTGAAATTCGTAAAGACCGACGCGCCCAATACCGACGGTTGCGAGGAATGCCTCGCCACGGGAGATACCTGGGTGCATCTTCGCCTGTGCCGGCAGTGCGGGCATGTCGGCTGCTGCGACGACTCGAAGAACAAGCACGCCACCAAGCATTTCAAGAAGACCGGGCACCCGATCATGACTTCGCTCGAGCCGGGGGAGACCTGGAGCTGGTGCTTCGTGGACGAGCTCGACATGGAGTTTGAATGAGCGGGGAGACCGAGGGCGGGGAAACCGCGCCGCCCAATCCGATCAAGGCCCGCTGGGAGCAGGCCTTTCCGCGGCTGACCCCGGCCCAGATCGCCCGTCTCGAACCGCACGGAAAAAGGATACGCACGCGCCGGGGCCAGGTGCTGGCCGAGCCCGGCGAGCGCCATCGCCTGATGTTCGTCGTGCTTTCCGGGAGCATCGAGATCGTGCGCCCCGGTCTTGCCGGCGAGGAATTGATCGTGGTGCACGAGCCGGGCCAGTTTTCCGGCGAGATGAGCACTCTGCGCGGCCTCGCCAGCGTGGTGCGCGCCCGCGTTCGCGAGGTAGGCGAGGTGCTCGCTATCGATAACGAACATCTGCGCCAGCTCGTTCAGACCGATGCCGAGCTGAGCGAAATCTTCATGCGCGCGTTCATCCTGCGCAGAGTGGGGTTGATCGCCTCGCAGAGCGGCGATGTCATTCTGATCGGCTCCAGCCATTCGGCCGGCACGCTGCGCCTGCAGCAGTTCCTCACCCGCAACGCCTTTCCCTACGTCAGCATCGACGTCGAGAAGGATCCGTCGGCCCAAGCCCTGCTCGAACGCTTTCATGTGAGCGTCGACGACATTCCCGTCGTGCTCTGTCGCGGCGAGACCATGCTGAAGAATCCCGGCAATGAAGAGCTCGCCGCGTGCCTGGGCATGAATCCGCAGATCGACGACGCAAAAATCCGCGACCTGATCGTGATCGGCGCCGGCCCCGCCGGTCTGGCTGCGGCGGTATACGGCGCCTCCGAGGGGCTCGACGTGCTGGTGCTCGAAAGCAGCGCGCCCGGCGGGCAGGCCGGATCGAGCTCGAAGATCGAAAACTATCTGGGCTTTCCGACGGGCATTTCCGGGCAGGCGCTGGCCGGACGCGCGCTGGTGCAGGCGCAGAAA
>Ga0193713_1000580_pt1 | contig 12280 bp, 7 predicted proteins | sample H3a2metaG_FD_143054 | JGI IMG/M metagenome (GOLD analysis project Ga0193713, IMG submission 143054) | Soil microbial communities from a riparian zone of the East river system, Colorado, United States - H3a2 | ecosystem: Environmental > Terrestrial > Soil > Riparian zone | place: USA: East River... | reverse complement strand
ATAGCCGTGAGTCAGTTCACCTTCGGCTAGACGCTTGCCGCCGGACAAAATTCGCCCGCCGTTTTCGGTAAGTTCTTTACTGTAACGCTCGTAGTTTTTCAGCGCGCTGGCTGTGGTCACCGGCCCGAGCCAATTTTCCTTTCGCGAAGGATCGCCAATCGTAATCGCGTTGATTTTTTCCTGGAGCTTCTTGATCAACGGATCCGCGACTTTGTCATCAACGTAGATTCGCGACACCGCCGAACATTTCTGTCCGCTCAATCCAAACGCTGAACGCACAATCCCGTCTGCCGCGCGATCGAGATCTGCATTCGCAGTCACAATGCAAGCGTTCTTGCCGCCCATTTCGGCGATGCACGGTCGCGGATATACGCCACTGGCCATGGTGCGGTAGATATGCATGCCGACGTCAACCGATCCGGTGAAGGTAATTCCGGCGGTATTGGGATGGTTTAGCAATGCCTCGCCAACTACGCTGCCGCCACCATTGAGATAATTGAAGACTCCGCGCGGAAGGCCGGCATCGCGGATACAGTCTGCGAGCAAACGTCCGGACCACGGCGTATCAGTCGCAGTTTTCAACACGACTGTGTTTCCTGTAATTAAAGCCGCCGCCACCGGCCCGCCGGCAAGTGCAAACGGAAAGTTATACGGTGCGATGACCACCCAGACACCGTAAGGCTTCATCACGCTGCGATTGTGCGAACGGAAATCCGGAAGCGGATCATCGGGCAAAGGATTATCGAATCCGTTGTGTCCGGCATAATCATCCGCGTAAAGATTGAAAAAGTCCGCTGTCTCCTGCACTTCTCCCAGCGCTTCCATCCGGTTCTTTCCAACTTCCAACGACATCGCTGCGCCGATGTCGTAAACGCGTTCTTCGATGAGCGCAGCAACGCGTTTGAGCAAACGGACGCGCTCTTCCATCGGTGTCGCGCGCCATCCTGAAAGGGCAGCTTGAGCCGCGGCCATGGCATCGTTTACATCATCAACAGTCGCGAGCGAGAAGTGCCCCAGGACGCGGCGCTGATCGATTGGGCTGCGTCGAGTGTCGTGCTTCGCGGTGACGCGGTCCTCGCCATTAATGTAGAGAGGATGGGTCGCGCCTAACGAGCGATTGAGTTCAGCGAGTGCAGCGTCAAAACGCGTATGCATCTCCGCCGGCGGATTAAACATGGTTGCGTAAGTCAGTTTGAAATTCATGCAGCCTCCATTTCGCTTAACAGGCGATCGAGCAAAGCCAAGGCGCCGCTCAACTCACTTTCTTCAATTACCAGCGGCGGTGCCAGGATTATCAGGTTTCCGCGGACAGCAAAAGACACACCGAGACCGCGTGCTTTTCGCACGAGCGTCGTCAGTTGTGGAGGCGTTTGTGGCCAAGGTGCCAGCGCCGCGCGACTAGTTTGATCGCTGACTAGTTCAACAATCGCAAACAAACCTTGCCCGCCGCGAACATCACCAATTAACCGATGCTTTTGCTGAAGGCGTTTTAATTCAAGGAACATCTCGCCACCCAAGCGGCGCGAGCGCTCGATCAATTTTTCATTTTCATAAGCGCGAACCGCCGCCAATCCGGCAGCGCAAGCAAGGGGATGACCGCAGTAAGTTAAGCCAGTGAAGAGCATCTGCGTTTCTAAACGCCGGGCGACATTTTCGTTCATCACCACAGCGCCGAGAGGCAAATGCGCGCCAGTCAGTCCTTTCGCTAATGTCATCAGATCTGGCTTGCCGGCATCACCGTATCGCTGCCAGGCGAACCATTCGCCACAGCGACCAAACGCGCTCATGACTTCATCGGCGATCAGGCATACATCGCGCGAACGCGTCACCTCGCGCAAGCCAGGCCAGTAGTTATCCGGTGCCACGATGCCATTAGTTCCAGCATTCGGCTCCATCAAGACAGCGGCCACGGATTGTGCACCCTTGCGGTCGATTTCGCCAGTCACGGCGTCAACTGCAAGACGGCCACAATCCATTTCGCTGCTGCTACCAAATGGGCAACGATAAGCGTAAGGCGGTGGAACATGCGCTACGGCGAACTGCTCCGGATCAATTTGGTGACTCGTGCGCGCATCTCCGGACAAGGCCATACAGGCATAAGTGGTCCCGTGATATGAGCGATCTCGAGTGATAACCCACCCTTGCTTCAGCCCGCGGGTCAACCGCGCAAATTTGACGGCGTGTTCGTTGGCATCTGCACCGGCCAACGTAAAAAAAACCCGGCCTCGCTCAAAACCCGCCTTTTCCAGCAAGACCTTTGCAAGTTCTGCCCGTGGCTCGACACCCCAAGCGGACGTAACGAAACATAAACGCGCAGCCTGCTCACAAATCGCTTTCACCACAGCAGGGTGTTGATGACCGAGATTGCTGCATTCGGACAGACTGCTCATGTCCAAATAATCATGACCGTTCGCATCCCAGAAATGGGCGCCACGTCCGCCGACAATGGTGGGGGCCTGCCATTGGGCCGGCACACACCAACTGTGCAAAACGATATCGCGCTCGCTCACCATCGACAAAACCTTTCACGAGTCGCTGGGTGGGCGTTCGATAATCGAACATTAATTCGCATTGCGCACTCCATCAAACTCCGTTAATCTGCCGCTGTCAATCAATTCGTTTAAGGCTCTTTTATGATGTTGCGCCCGTCGTTCACCAATAGTCCCGATTATATTCAATCGCTGGACCGTGGGCTGCAGGTATTGCGCGCGTTCAACCGCGAACGGCCCCGTTGTACCCTGTCCGAAATCGCCACGCAGACCGGTTTGTCGCGCGCGGTCGCCCGGCGCAGTTTGTTAACCCTGCAACACCTCGGCTATGTGGCCGCGCAAGGCAGGCAGTTTTTTCTGACACCGCGCGTGCTCGAGCTCGGCTATAGCTATCTTTCTTCTCTGGACCTGACTGCCTTGGCGCACGAGCCGATGGAAAAGTTGTCGCAGCGGGTCGGCGAATCGTGCTCGATGGCTGTGCTCGATGGCAGCGAGATCGTTTATGTAGCGCGCGTGGCGGTTCGTCGCCTGATGAGTGTCGCGCTCGGCGTAGGCGCGCGATTGCCGGCATTCGCCGCCTCGATGGGGCGGGTATTGTTAGCGGACAAATCGGACGACGAGCTCACCGCCTGGTTACGCGAAAATACGTTTCGCTCGATTACCGCGCACACGGTCTACAAGACACGAGCGCTTCAAGCAGAGATCCTCAAGGTGCGCCGTCAAGGCTACGCGTTCGTCTCGCAGGAGCTGGAGCTGGGACTGTGCTCGATTGCGGTGCCGGTTCGTTCCGCTACCGGACAGGCGGTGTATGGTCTCAACGTCAGCATGCGTTACAGCGACCATGTGCAGGCGTTGGCGCGGAAAAAAATGTTGCCTGCTTTGCATCGCGCGCGTGAGGCGATTGAAAGCGCTATGGCACGAGATGGTTGGCGGCCGTTGACGATTTCCCGGAACGCATGATGGTTGATGTTTTCATCGCGGCGGCAACTCGAACACCGTTCGGTCGATATGGCGGTCGGCTGGCCGCATTGCGCTGCGACGATCTGGCGGCGGCGCCGATCACCTCATTGATGGCGCGTTATCCTACTGTGGACTGGGGCGCGGTGGACGAAGTCGTGCTCGGTTGCGCCAATCAGGCCGGCGAAGACAACCGCAATGTTGCGCGCATGGCCACGTTGCTGTCCGGTCTGCCGGAAACAGTGCCGGCAGTGACGGTGAATCGGTTGTGCGCTTCTGGTCTGGAAGCAATTGGTCAAGCCGCTCGCGCGATCGCCGGTGGCGACGCGGAGTTTGTGATTGCTGGGGGCGTCGAAAGTATGTCTCGCGCGCCGTTCGTCATGCCTAAAGCTGAAGCTGCATTTACTCGCGAGCAAAAACTGGAGGACAGTACGCTCGGATGGCATTGCATTAATCCGGTGATGCAGTCGCGGTACGGCGTCGATTCGATGACGCAAACCGCGGACAACCTCGCTCGCGAACACGGCATTACACGCGACTGCCAGGACGCATATGCATTGCGCAGCCAGCAGCGCACTGCGCGCGCACGGGCGGAAGGTTGGCTGGCCGAAGAGATCACTGCAGTGCAAATCAGCAATGGCAGCGACAGCATCATCGTTGATGAGGACGAACATCCGCGCCCCAAGATCACGCTTGAGCAACTGGCCAAACTAAAACCACTGTTGGGCACGGACAGCACCATCACCGCAGGCAATGCTTCCGGCATAAACGATGGTGCCTGCGCATTACTACTGGCGTCGGCTGCAGCGCTGAACACACACGGCTTGCAACCCTTAGCGCGCGTCATCAGCGTGGCGGCGGTCGGAGTTGCTCCGCGGATCATGGGCATCGGACCAGTGCCAGCGATCCACAAATTGCTAGCGAAGATCGGACGGCGCCTCGACCAGTTCGACCGCATCGAAATCAATGAAGCTTTTGCCGCTCAGGTGCTCGCGTGTACGCGTAGTCTCGGACTGGCCGACGATGCCGAGCATGTCAACGGCAACGGCGGCGCGATCGCGCTCGGGCATCCGCTTGGCGCGAGCGGTGCGCGTTTGGTGATGACTGCCGCTTATGCTTTGCGCAGACAGCAACAGTCGCGTGCCTTAGTGAGTCTTTGCGTCGGTGTTGGCCAAGGCGTTGCATTGGCCCTCGAGCGGGTGTGACCAAATGAAGATGACTTCACTTGCGCTTTCCATCACACAAGAGTTGCAATGAAAACTAAATACGACGTGGTTGTCCTCGGTGCCGGACACAATGGTCTCGTGGCCGCGGCTTATCTCGCGCGGGCCGGTTTGAGTGTCCTGGTGTTGGAGAAAAATGACTACATCGGCGGAGCCACCACCTCGCAAAAAGTTTTCCCGGACTACGATGCATATCTGTCGCGCTACTCTTACCTGGTCAGCTTGTTCCCGGAGAAAATTATTCGCGATCTTGGCCTGAAACTCGAGCTGCGCAGACGCGCGACCAGGTCGTTCACGCCGTATTTGAAAAATGGTCGCCACGACGGCTTGCTCTTGAGCAACGTCTCCGAGGAAGCGAGTCGTCAATCCATCTTCGAGCTTACTGGAAGTTTTGCGGAGGCGGAGCAGCTCAAGAAATTTTACGGCTTGGTTCGTGTCTTTGCCGAAAATGTCTGGGACACAATGCTGGAGCCGCTCGTGGCGAAAGAAGATTTCCGGCGTTGCTTCGACGCAGACGATACACACCGCGAGGCCTGGCGCAGTTTGGTTGAAGAACCACTCGGTTGCGTAGTGGAACGCTATTTGCAAGACGATTTCCTTCGCGGTCTGGTTTTCACGGACGCGAAGGTTGGCCTCTTCACTCATCCCTACGATGAGACGCTGCTGCAGAACCGCTGTTTCCTCTACCATGTGATAGGGAACAAAACCGGCGAATGGAAGGTGCCCGTTGGTGGAATGGGTGGTGTCGTGCGCGAGTTGGAGAAGGCCGCACGAAACAGCGGGGCGGAGATGTTAACGCGAGTCCATCTTCACTCGCTGAATGTGACCGGGAAAAAGCGAGGCGCTGAATTTGACTGCGATGGAAAAACGCACGCAATCGAGGCCCGCTTCGTTCTTGTAAACTTTGGCAGGAACGTGCTGGCGAACTTGCTGGGCAGACCGTATCAGCCGGATCGGACAGATGAGGGCTCGGTGTTCAAGATCAACATGCTCCTCCGCCGGTTGCCGAAACTAAAAACGAAGCGTCACCCCGAAGCGGACGCTTTCTGCGGCACGTTTCGTATTAACGAAGGCTACGGCGAAATGAACCTCAGCTATCAACAGGCCTTGCAGGGGCAGCTGCCCGACAAAGTTCCTTCCGAGATCTATTGTCACACGCTCACCGATAACAGTATTCTATCGACAGACCTGCGCGCGCAGGGATTCCACACCATGACAGTCTTCGGTCTCGATACGCCATGGCGTTTGTTTACCCAGAACAATGATGCGATGCGTCAGCGCGCGGAACAACAATTCGTCGAAGGACTAAATGGCTGGTTGGCGGAGCCGCTGGAAGATTGCCTTGCTATTGCACGCGATGGGAGTTTCTGCATCGAAAGCAAAAGTCCAGTCGACATCGAGGAAGCACTCGGCCTCTACCATGGCAATATCTTCCAGAACGCACTGACGTTTCCTTTTGCCGAGACAAAAGAACAAGTGGGTGGGTGGGGAGTTGAGACGGAATTTGAGAAGGTCTTTCTCTGCGGCTCAAGCGCACACCGCGGCGGCGCAGTCAGCGGCATTCCTGGTCACAATGCCGCGATGAAGGTGCTGGAAACAATCAAGGTGAGGAAGCTCGCGCCGCGCACGAAGATCTCGAGTCGACCCGCGCCGTCGCCAAGATTGTCCTAAGGTTCTCCTAGCGTTTGATCCACTTCGCGTACCAATCGAGATAGCGTTTGTAGCGATCAATGATATAGCTCGGCTTTTTCAAATCGTGGAATTGGCCGGGATAAATCACGAGCTCGGTGGAGATACCAAGGCTGCGCAATGCTTGATACATTTGTTCGGTGTTAAGAAGCGGCACGTTGAAGTCGCTTTCGCCGCAGAGAAATAATGTCGGCGTTTTGATGCGGTCGGCATGCAGGAACGGATAGGAAAGTCGCAACCATAATTCCGGATTTTTCCACGGCAGGCCGAGTTCGTTTTCGTAATCGCGAATGTATTCATCGGTGCCGTAGCCGGCGAGCACGTTGGAAGCTGACGCGCCGCTGACCGCGGCTTTGAAGCGCGTGGTCGTCGCGATAATGTAGTTCGTGGAAATTCCACCGTAGCTCCAACCGCCCACCACGAGACGGTCGGGATCGGCGAGACCACGCGCGACTGCATCATCCACCGCGGCCAGACCGTCCTCGACATCGACGCTGCCCCAGGCAGCGTAAATTCCCATCGCGTATTTTTCGCCGCGGCCAGTCGAGCCGCGCGGATTTGGCATGATGACGGCGTACCCGTTGGCTGCGAAGAGCTGCTTCTCGAAATCGAATTCGTTCGTGTACTGCGATGCCGGTCCGCCATGCAACCGCAGCAGCGTCGGAATCTTTCCCGCCACCCCATTTGGCCTAACGAGGAATCCGCCTACTTCGATCCCGTCCTTGCTCTTGAATTTTGTCTCGCTCACCGGCGCCAGTTTGATCTGCGAAAGAAAGGCATCGTTTTGTTTCGTTAGGCAACGCAAACTATTCTCTTCCGCGGCGAAAATTTCGTACGGCCGTTCCGGCGTACTCGACCGCACGATGACGTTGCCGTTTTTGCTTACATCGTATGCGGTGACGGTGCGTCGGCCGCCCACCACGGTTTCCGTGGCATTGCCCGCCGCAGAAACGCGGACGAGCGTCTGGACGCCATCATCTTCCAGCACAACGAAGACAGACTTCCCATCCGGCGACCAGTGCGGGTGAACAACGTTGCGATCAAGATCCTGCGTCAGCACTTTCGCTTCGCCGCCGCTTGCGGGAATGATGGCGAGCGAATGCACTGCATACTCAACCTTTTTTGGATCGCCGCCGTGAATATAAGCCACGGTCTTCCCATCAGGACTCCAGACCGGCGCACTTTCCCAATACGGGTCGGCATCGGATTCGGGAGAAGTGGTGAGCTGACGTTCCTTAGCTCCCGGCATTGCACCGATGATCCAGACATCCCAGTTCTCGCTGCGATCGGGATCGTTGCCACGCTTTGTGACAAAGGCGATCTCCTTTCCCTGGGGCGACCACGCCGGTAACACATCATCGTGTTTACCGGAAGTAAGCTGCTCCAGTTTACGGCTCGTTAGGTCAAGCAACTCTAGATGTGAGTAGCGATTCGTTAAGTAACCATCGATGTCCTGTTTGAATTGAAACCGATCGATCACAATCGGTGGCACCGTCTTCTTTTCTTTCTCCTTCTTCTCTGCCTCACGCGGATCCGGATCTTTCACGACAAGAACGATGCGTTTCGAATCCGGCGCCCATGCAAAATCTTCCACCCCACCTTTTGTCTCGGTGAACTTCTGAGCTTCACCTCCGCCCATCGGCAAGATCCACAGTTGATCGATCTCGTTTTCGTCTTCGCGTCCGGAAAGAAATGCGATCCATTTCCCGTCTGGGCTCCAGCGCGGATGGGCCGCGTCTTTACTTCCGAAAGTAAGCGCGCGATTTTCCGAGCCGTCCCACTTCGCCAGCCAAAGATTTCCTGCAAGTTTGTCCTTCTCCATGTCCGCCGTTCTCACGACGTAGGCGACGAGATTTCCGTCTTTCGAAATGTTTGGCTCGTCCACATCGCGGACCTGCGCGAAATCTTCCGGCTTCAATAAACGCGGCGCAGCGGGGGTGGAATTGGCAGCGCATGTTACGGAAGCAGTTGCAAGCACAAAGAGAATGTCGCCCAAAAATCGAACAAGATTCATATGCGGAATGGCGATGCCCGGGCGGCGCGCCTCCATACCCAATAGCGGGAATCAATTTTGGCAAGGACACACCGCAATCGGGCGAGAACCGGTTGTAAAGATAAAGAAGCCCAGCGGAATTGTGCGATTTTCTGCTGACTTCGCAAAGGCTTTCGGAGTTCGACGCACCTGTCGCGAATGGAGCGAGCTGGGAAGCCGCGACATAGGTGGCCCCGGCACTCCATTTCCCTATTGCGCCCTGTCCGCCGTTTGGAAGGACTCGCCGTGACGAAGCTCCCTACTCCGAGCTCTACATTTCCCACGTACCTCTGCAACTCCGGATGATTCTCCGGGTCCTCTGTTTTGAAAACGCCACCATGCGCCAGCCCAACGTAAAAGATGAATGGGTTATGCGGATCGAGCGCGATGTCCGAGACGCGACCGCCCATCACAGCAGGACCGATGAACCGCGCCTTTAGATTTTTGAAAAGAACATCGGTCAACGGTGGCGCTGTGGTCGCGGAAGGCGAACTTTTGGGGCCGGTCAAAGGCGGTGTGGTGCTTTCGGGCGAAGTAGCAGCCGAACCGGCGGGCGACGGTTTCATTTCGGTGCGATGAAGCGGGTCCTCCTGTGCCGACACAGGTAACGCCGTCGAAATCAAAAGAAAGAGAGCGAAAAGTCGGAGAGCTATCATATCGCTAGAGCAGTATTAAATTCGCCCGATATCGTTCGCCATTAACCGCTAATCAATCGGAATTGAACATAAGGCCGATGAGTTTCTCAGAGGCCTTGTACGCGCGTGAGACTTTTTCCTTAGGATCTCATGCGCGCAGAAGTCTTTTTCTAAGAGCCTCACGCCCCCCGCGTCGATCAGACTCAAAATCCGTTCTCGCGAAAGCGGGGTATGGGTTCGAATCCCTTCATCGGCACCAATCAGTAAAGCCCATACCGCTGTCCAATCACGGCTTTCGATCCGGCTCACTGAATGCGATTGTGCGCTCAAGCGTGCCGATCGAATCCAAACCACGAATCACGCCTGAGCGGAAGCAGGCGCGGCTGTGCGCTCTCGTCCGCCAAACTGCTTGCACGTCATTTTTTAATCACGCCTCAGCGGCGAATGTCGCAACAGCATCTGATTCAAAGTCAGATTCTCTGCGAGCAGTGATAAAGATGATACGTTAGCTGGGCACCGCGGTTATCGAATCGAAAAGCGATTCGCATACCATGACAGTTGACTTTAGCTGATGCGAAATTCCGTGCAGCAATTTCAGTCGCGTGAAAACCAAAAGTCCGCCACCACTCGTTGGATAGCCAACGGGACCGTCGCGTTGCTGCCCGTGCTCGCCTGTTTCCTGGGCGGCGCCACTCAAAAATGGGAAGAGGGACTTGTCATCACAGTTCTCGCGATGTACCTGCTGATGCGACCGCCTCGGTTTTCGCTCGGCGCGCTCACGAACCTCGTTCTTCTCACTCTCTTTATCTTGGCGGCAGTCGCATTTCTCCCAGCCCGCTGGTTTTTCCAACCAGAGTGGCGTGCGGCACTTGTAAATGATTTCGGAATTCAGCTTCCATCGACGCTCACTCCGCAGCCATGGATCACGTTGAGCTATCTCGTTACCTTCGTTGCTGGACTGAGTTGGCTCTATATCGTCTCTACGCAAGACCTTGAGCTTCACGAGGTGCGCTTTCAACTGCGCTTGTTTACCGGTGGAATTGCGCTTTTAGCCGCAATCTGCATCGCGCTTTACTTGGCGCGCACCACGCTCCCATTCTGGCACAACGAGCAAAATTTCGGTCCATTTCCAAATCGCAATCAAACCGGAGATCTTTTCGGACTCACCGCGATCGTGATTCTTGCCTGCTCTCAGGACGATCTCCGCAAGCGAAGAAAACGGTGGGTCGTCTGGATCCTTGCGCTGGTCCTGATCGGGGCAGCGATCATTTTGAATTTTTCGCGCTCTGGAATCGTAATCCTCGTCGCGGGAAGCGCATTTTGGCTTGGCGCGTTGGCGTTCCGACAACACTCTCCCTGGCGACTAGCGCTTGGAATCTCTCTTCTTCTTCTGCTGCTGCTACTCACGGCGCTGCTGCTTTTCGGAGGTCAGACATTCGAGAGATTTCATCTTCGCGATTTCATTACTGCCGGCGCCTCAACGAATTTCCGGTGGCGAATTTTTCATGACACGTTTCGACTCATTCGTAATTCGCCCTGGTGCGGGATCGGTTTTGGAAATTTTGAATCGACCTTTGCAATTTTTCGTGACGCTTCCCTCGGCGACCTGCGAGCCTTGCATCCGGAAAGCGACTGGCTTTGGCTTTGGACTGAACTCGGGTGGCCAGCGGTGGTGCTCACGATCGTTGGTATCGCGATGTTTGTTAGTCGAGTTTTCCCACTGCGAGTGGGAACCAACCAAGGGTATCGTCTCGCCGCGCTTATCGCGGCGCTCCTGTTCGCAATCGATGGGATTGTCGACGTTTCAGGGCACCAGGTGGGTACGGCGTTTGCCGCAATATTTTTGCTTGGGCTCTCAGTGCATCGGCCGCTCTCTTTGAAGAGGAGTCAGTGGACGTCGATCTTATTTCGCTTTGTTGGATTGGTATTACTTGCGGCGGGCCTGTCATTGGTTGTCGCCGCGCGTAGTGCGAAACTCCTTCCCGGCTCAGTCGGTGTTTCCAGTGCGAAGCAATTATCGGCGGTAGCCAACCGCGAAGGCAATTATAGTGAAACAATTGCACTGACAACTCGCGCGCTTCGATGGGCACCAATCGACTGGCAACTATACCTCTCGCGCGCCATCGGAGAGGTCGAACTCAAACAGACGACAAATGCAGTTGATGATTTCCGCCGGGCGCGCTTTCTGGAGCCGATCGCTTATGAAGTTCCCCTAGCCGAAGGAAACGCCTGGCTGCCGTACCGTCCGACGTTGGCGGTGACAGCGTGGCGTGACACTCTACGCAGAGCCGGGCCTCTGCGACCAGAAGTCTACGCAAACATGCTGAGCGACGCTTCGCTCAGGAGTCCAGAAGTCAGCCTGTTTCTGGAGGCGATTGGACTTAGCGAACACGATTTGGCGCTGCCCTATCTCGACCGGCTGTCCAACGCTTCTTTCAATCGCGCTCTTACGCAACTGTTGAGAAATGATCCGAACTTACGATCGTTCAGTGAAACAGAAAAACTCGCGCTCTTCGCGGTTTGGTCCGAACGCGGCGATCCCGAGGAAATTTCCCGGGGCGTTGAACAGCATCCCGAGTGGCTTCGTTATGCCTGGCTTGGCATTGCAAAACACAATGCCAGCAGGAATGATTTTCGCGCCGCCTACGAATTGACCCAGCGATACGGCGAACCGGTCGCAGTTCCCAGAGTCTCCAATTCGTCTCTTCAAGATCTGGAGCAACGCTTCGCCGGGGCGCCCAATAACTACGGCATTGGCTATCAGCTTTATCGCGCACAGATGCAGAATGGTCGGGTCGATGATGCCCTTCTCACCGCACGTCATTTTAGCGAACGGCCGAACTCCCCAGCCTATTTTCACTTCTTGGAAGCGCAATGTTGGGCCGAGAAACAAAACTGGGAACGCGCTTGGAATGCCTGGCAGGCGTTTCACGCCGCACGCGACACGTTGCAAAATCGTTAGCAGGATTTCCTTCGCTCGGTGGCAGCCCATTAGGGCATCTGACTCGAACTCAGATCGGCACGCTCTGCTGGCTCGCCTTACAAGCCCGAGACTGGTGGCGTGAGCGGCGTTTGGTTGAAATCGAAGCCATCGCTCATGTTGCCACCACCGGCATGGTGATGATTGATCGGCGGCAGACCGAAAGTCTTTTCGCAAAAGCGGATGATGCTGTAATGCGAATGAAAGGTGGAGAAGATTCCCCGCTTGGCATACGAACCGGTATGAGTAATTTCCGGTCTTTCATGGGGCTAGTG
>Ga0193713_1000578_pt1 | contig 12327 bp, 10 predicted proteins | sample H3a2metaG_FD_143054 | JGI IMG/M metagenome (GOLD analysis project Ga0193713, IMG submission 143054) | Soil microbial communities from a riparian zone of the East river system, Colorado, United States - H3a2 | ecosystem: Environmental > Terrestrial > Soil > Riparian zone | place: USA: East River... | reverse complement strand
CTCGAAGCCGCGAACCCCGCCGGCCTCCTCACCCTCGACTTCCAACATCCTGAGCGCGCCGCCGATGACGCGCACGTGTTCGCACGCCGCTATCCGATCGACGCCGTCGTAGGCGTGGATGACGATACGGCGGTCGTCGCGGCGGCCGTCGCGGAGCGGCTGCACCGCAAGGGGAATCCCCTGCATGCCGCCGAGGCGGCGCGTGACAAGCACCGTCAGCGGGAACTCCTCGCGGAGCACGGCGTGCCGGCGCCGCGGTTCTCGCTGCACCTTCTGGACGAGGATCCGCAGGAGATTGCTCGGGCCATCGTCTATCCGTGTGTCCTGAAGCCCCTGCGGTTGAGCGCGTCGCGCGGTGTGATCCGCGCGGACGATCCAGCGGCGTTCGTCGCCGCGCACGCTCGCCTCAAAGCGATCCTCCAGCAGCCCGACGCCGCGGCGTGCGGGGAGCCGGCGTGGCAGTACCTGGTCGAGGATTTCGTCCCGGGGTACGAAGTCGCCCTCGAAGGTCTCCTCATGAACCGCCGTCTCCACGTGCTGGCGTTGTTCGACAAGCCCGACCCGCTCGACGGGCCATTTTTCGAAGAGACGATCTACGTCACGCCGTCGCAGGTGCCGGCGGGCTTGCAGGAGTCGATTGCCCAGTGCGCCGAGCGCGCGGCACGCGCGCTCGGTCTCACAGAAGGGCCGGTGCACGCCGAGCTGCGCTACAACGAGCGCGGTCCCTGGCTCATCGAGCTAGCGGCGCGCCCGATCGGGGGGCGCTGCTCGGCCGTGTTGCGTTTCGGTGATGGCGTATCGCTGGAGGAGCTGATCCTGCGTCACGCCCTCGGCATGCCGATCCCCTCCCTCGAGCGTGAAGCAGGCGCGGCCGGAGTGATGATGATCCCGATCCCCGGCGCCGGCGTGTTGCGGGAAGTGCGGGGCGTGGAGGAAGCGAAGGCTGTACCGCTCATCGAGGACGTGCAGATCACCGCCCATCTCGGCGAGCGGCTCGTGCCCTTCCCCGAGGGGTCGCGCTATCCCGGATTCATATTCGCACGCGGCAGGGCGCCCGGCCCCGTCGAAGCGGCGCTGCGCGAGGCACACCGGCGTCTGACGTTCGTCCTGGCATGAACTGGCGGCGGGTCGTCACCGTGTTGCTGGTATGCGTCGCGGCGCTCGAGGTCGCGCGCAGCCTCGGGCGACTCGACCGCGTCATCTTCGCGAGCTACGTGGAAGTCGGGGAAGCCGTGCTGCAGGGTGGGGACCCCTACGGGCCCCATTTCACCACCTGGCCGCCGACCAACACGTGGCCGCCATTCTTCCTCTTTATCGCCGCGGGCCTCGCCCTCCTGGCTCGTGTCTCCCTCGCCGCGACGCTCCTCTTATGGCAAGTAGGGTGCCTCGCGGCGATCTGGGGCGCGTGCCGCTTGCTGGCACGGCTCGTAGACGAAGAGCCCGCGTCATTCTCGTCTTCAGCAACGCTCGTTCCGGTTCTCATGACCGCGCGCCTGTTTCAAGAGCACCTGCAACACACGCAGGTCAACCTGTATCTGTTCCTGCTGGTGGTGCTGGCGTTCGTGTTGTTCCGGCGGCGTCGCGACGCGTGGGGCGGGCTCGCGCTTGCGGCGGCGGCGAGCGCGAAGGCGGTGCCGATCGTGTTCCTACCGTATCTCCTCTATAAGCGCGCCTGGCGGGCCGCCGCGTGGACCGCCGGGTTTCTCGTCGTCCTGAATGTCGCCTTGCCACTCGCCGTGTTCGGCCCCGCGCGGACGGCCCAGCACTGGCGGGCATGGCGCGGTATCGCGGCGGCGGAGACCGCGGACCCGACGCCGCACCACATGAACCAGTCGCTCCTCGCGGCGCTGAAGCGCCTCCTCACCGCCGAAGGGAGCGCCCGCGACCCCGTGCAGTACGCCGTCGCCGCATGGCCCACCTCACGTGTCGTGACGGTGTTCTACGTGCTCGCGGGTCTTGGCGCAGTGGCTCTGGCGTTCGCCTTCCGGCGCCATCCCCCGGGGCTTGCCACGCCACCGCCGATCCTGGCTGCCGAGCTCGCCGTCGGCCTCGCCGCGATGACACTCCTGTCCCCGCTCGCGTGGAAGGCGCATTTCGTGACGCTGTTGGCGGCGTACTGGCTGGTGTGGCGAGTGCTCCGCGGCAGAGCGGCGTGGGGTGTCTGGTGGGCATCGCTCGCCTGCCTGACGCTCAGCGCGCCGGCGCTGGTGGGGGAGCGCCTCAACAATGCGCTCGAGTCGCTGAACGTGATTACCGTCGGCGCCCTGCTCGTCCTCGGGCTCGCGGTGTGGGCGGCGGGGGCGGCGCTCAGACCGCTTCCGCCACAACCTCCAGCCAGTTCCGCGAAACGCTCGGCACCTTGAGCTCATCGAGGGTCCGATCGAGGCCCTTGAGCAGCGCCTGCGATCCCTCCTCGAGCGGCACGCCGGGCAGCGCGCCTTCGATGAACAACGAGAACTGGCCGATGTCGGCGAGGGCCTGGGGCGTCATTTCGACCTGCACCAGCTCGACGGCCGTGGGACGGAGTCCTGCGGCTTCGCACGCCGCCGCGTAATCGTCGGCGGAGAACCATTTCATGGCGGCGGCGTGGCCGTCGTGTCGCACCGCGATCCCTTTCTCCCGCAGCACCTGGACCGCGCGTACGATCCAGCGCCGCCAGAACCCGCTCGTTCCCTCGACGTAGGCGCCGGCGAAGAACGTCGAATTGAAGCCGAGCAGTCCGCGTGGCTTCAGCGTCTTCCGGATTTCGCCCAGCACCTGGTGCTTGTCCTGCACCAGGTGGATGGCGTTGAGAAACACCACGGCGTCGGCAGGTGGGACGAGACGCGACAGCAGCTCCGCGCTGCCTTCCATGAACTCCGCGAGCTTTGACGAAATGGCGGCGCGGGCCTTGGCGATCGCGGACGGCGACGGGTCGACGCCGATGACGCGCGGCGGCGGCACCGCGCCGGAGACGTGCTCGAGGATCAGCTTGGTGACGGCTCCCGGCCCGCACCCCAGGTCGACGATCACCTGACGTCCCGGGCAGATCACCTTATCGATGATCCAGTTGTTCACCTGCGTGAAGAACGGATGCCGCGTGAACGGCGTGAACGAAAACTTCTCGTCGTCGGCGAACGACGTGCCGCTCACAGTTTGTGTATCCCGAGCGCCCCGAGGTGCACATCGAGGTTGTGGTTCACGCGATAGCCGACCACGCCGCGCGTGTCGAGGCCTGTAACGTCGGCGGCATAGACCTCCTTGCCGTTCACCATGAATCTCGCCCGTCCGCCTCGCACCTCGACGCTGAGCTCATTCGTCGCTTTGCCGGTGCTATCGGATTTGACCACCGCCTCGCTCGCCGTCCACTCGACCACGGCCGTGGGCCGGGCCGTGTAACTAGCGCGCCGCCGGATGCTGTACATACCGTCCACCGCGCGTACCAGGAAGTACGTGTAGCTCTGCGCCGAGTCGGCGAGATTCTTGCCGCCCAGGATGATCCCGTAGCTTTCCGGATGGGCCGGGTTCTGCATCTGCGTGATCTTGGTGACGATGTGGTAATTACCCGACGCGGTGTCGGCGTCGCGCCAGTAGATCGCGGCGGGGCCGACCGTCACGTGGAGGCCGTCGCCCATGGCGCCGAACTTGACGTTGGCGAGCGGAGCGGGCTGGCCTGTCTGCCGGGCCATCTCGGTCCGCACGTGCCACCCGGGCGGGAAGCTGCCGCCACCCGCTACGCTGCGGTCGGGGTCGGCCTGAGCGGCGAGTGTCGTGGCGGCCAGGGCGAGGACGGCGGGCACGAGTACGAAACGAGTCGAAACCATGGCTGCGCCTCGAAAAGTGGAGGTCTCCGGTGGTCGCCCACCCGGAGCGACACTAGAATAAGAATCTAAGTGACCCAGCCAAAACGTCTTAGTCAAGAGGACGAGCGGGCCCTGGTGCGGCGCCTCAAAGGGCGGGACGAAAGCGCCTTGGCCGAGCTGTATGATGCCCTGGCGCCGTGGGTGCTCGGCCTGGCATCCCGCATCCTCCGAGACGACGGCGAGGCGGAAGAAGTGCTGGGAGACGTATTCGTGCAAGTGTGGGGACGTATCCACCAGCACGAGGCGGGTCGTGGCCCGCTCGTCCCGTGGGTGCTGTCGATCGCGCGCAATCGCTCACTGGACGCTCTGCGGCGGCGGCGCCGCTGGTGGCGCAAGGCGGACCGCTGGGGGACGGCTCAGAGGGCCGAGGACGACGGAGTCGTGCCGACCCCCGACCCGGCGGAGGCGGCTGTGCCTGGCTGGCCGGTGCACCATGAGGTGCACGCCGCCCTGGCCGCGCTCCCGGGGGATCAGCGCCGCGTCGTGCTGCTCGCGTACTTCGAGGGCCTGACACACTCGGAGATCGCCCGCCGCACGGGGCAGCCGCTCGGCACTGTGAAGACGCGGCTGCGCATTGCGCACGGCAAACTGGCAGAGGCATTGAAACACGTGAAGGACTGGCTGCGATGACCGACTGGCTCGGCATGACCCCGAACCCCCGCGATCCGCGCCCCGAGCTCCGGGCGCGGGTGCTCGCGCGCGCCGTGCGGCCGGGCGCCGGGCGCCTCCGCTGGGTGTGGCGCGCGGCGGCCGCCGCGCTGGTGCTTGTGGCCCTGGGCGGGGCGGGGTATTGGGCGCGGGGCACGATCCTCGCGCTCTCCGCCGAGCGAGATCGGTTGGCGGCCGAGCTCGCCGCGGTGCGGGACACGCTGGGCTTCGTCCGCGGTCCCGCGACGCGGGTCGCGTGGGTTCCGGTGACGACGAACGGTCGCCTCGGCGGGGTGACCATCTTCGCGGACAGCGCGTCGCGGCGTTGGTTGGTGCGCTGCGAGGGCATGGCCCCGAACGAGCCGGGCGAGACCTACCAGCTCTGGTTCGTGACAGCGGAAGGGCTGAAGCGGGCGGCCGCGATGACGATGGACGACGCCCAATCTACCGTGATGGCGATGGCGTTCGAGGTCCCCGACGATGTGGGTCCGGTGACGGGCGCGGCGATGAGCATCGAATCGCACGGCGGCTCAGGGGAGCCGCGAGGACCAATGGTGTTTCACTTACGTTTGTGACGAGCCTCCGCGATGTCGTGCACGGTTTCGAGCTCCAAGACTTTCAGCTTGCGCTTCCCCATTGGCAGCACGATCTCGACCTGCTCCTTGACCTTTTTCCCGAGCAGCGCCTTGCCGAGGGGTGAGGCCATCGAGACGGGCATTTCTTCCGCACCATCCTCACCGCCTTCGATGAACTCCCCCAGCGTCAGCGCGTAGACTTCCTTCTGTTTACTGTCGACGTCCTCCACCGTGACCCGGGACCCGAAGCCCACGCGGTCGCGGGGGATCTCCGCTTCGGTTACGCTGGACAGCTTGCCGAGACGCATCCGCAGGTGGGTGAGACGCGAGGCGACGAACTGCTGGCGCTCGAGGGCGGCCTTGTACTCGGAATTCTCACGCAGATCACCATGCTGGCGCGCTTTATCGATCTCCTTCGGTAGAACGAAGTTGATCTCGTGGTTCAGGCGCTCGACCTCGGCCTGGAGCTTGTCCTTCAGCGCTTCGATCATGAGAGGCCTAAAGATAGATGGTCAGGGGTTATGACGGTTAGGGCGCCTGGCCTAACCGAGCCGCTGCCGGGCGCTCTATTATTCCCCTCTATGCCACCCATGCGCACCTACCACGACCTCACGGACGCCGACCGATCCGGGCTGGCCGAACAGATCGGGGCACAACGCCGGCGGGTGGCTGAACGCCTCGCGGGAGTGGGGCGCGTCATCGCGGTGATGAGCGGGAAGGGTGGCGTGGGGAAGAGCTACGTGACGGCCCATCTCGCGCGGGCCCTGGCTCGGTCGGGACGGGCGGCGGGAGTGCTCGACGCGGATCTGAACGGGCCGACGATCCCACGCCTGCTGGGAATCAATCACGCCCCACGCCCCACGTCCCAGAACGGCATCGAGCCGGCCAAGGGGGCCGACGGCGTGACGTGCATTTCGATGGCGCTGCTGCTCGCAGACGGCGCCCCACTCGCCTTCAAGGGCCCGAGCGCCGAGAGCTTCGTGTGGCGCGGCGCGATGGAGGCCTCGGCCTTGCGGGAGCTGCTCGGCGACGTGGCATGGGGCGCCCTCGATACGCTGCTGCTCGATCTGCCGCCGGGGATGCAGCGCTACCTCGAGCTGTGCGACATCCTGGGCGCGCCGCCCGCTGTGCTGACCGTGACGATCCCCACCGCGGAATCGGGCGATGCCGTGCGCCGCGCGATGCGCGCGGCCGCCGAGCGCGGCTCCCAGCTGCTCGGCGTGGTCGAGAACATGACGGGCCAGGGCTTCGCGGGGAGCGCGGGGGATGATTTGGCTCGCGAATTCGCCGTTCCGGTTCTCGCCAGGATTCCCTGGCACCCGGCACCTGACACCTGGAACGCGCTGGGCGCCCGCCTGTGAAGTTTCTGTGCGTCGATTGCGACCAGCAGATGGCATTCGCGGAGCGCCAGCTCCCCGGTGATGGCACGCTCGCCGCGACGTTCAAATGTCCCAGCTGCGGCCGCGTGGTGGCGATGCTGACGAACCCGATGGAGACGCAGCTCGTGTCGTCGCTCGGCGTCGAGATCGGCGGGCGGACTGTACCGGAACAGCCGTTCCAGACAGTGCGCAAGATGGTCGCGACGGGACGGGAGGATGCGTTTGCGGAGGGGACGGGGGACGAGGGAAGGGGGAAGGGTACGCCGGCTTGGTCGACGGACGCCGAAGCGCGCCTCGCGCGCGTCCCGAACTTCGTGCGCGGGATGGTGAAGCGGATCTACGCGGACTACGCCAAGGAGCGCGGCATTGCGGAGATCACGCCTGCGGTGATGGACACGGCGCGCGCCGAGCTGGGATTGGAAGGCATGTGAGGCTGGCGCGTCTGCTCTTCGTTTTGACGCCGCTCGTGGGCGGGATCGCGGACGGGCAGGTCATTCAGAAACCCAGGCCGGCTCCCCGGGCGTTCAATCTCTTCTCGTCGCCACTTTCCGCCAAAGCCCTCACGCACAACCGCGTCTTCTGCGGCGTCATCAACGACGGTGGGCTCTGCGCAGATCCCGGCTTCACACCCGTCATCTCGGGCGGGTTCTGGCCGTACGGTACGCCCGACCAATACATCTTCCGATCCGGCCTGCAGGTCGGCGGGATGATCCCGCCGACCGCGGGCGGGGGCCAGCCGGCGTTTCCGTGGGCGGGCGATACCGTGGGCGCGTATTTCTACGATGGCCGCGGCACGCAGGTGCATGGCGACCCGCTGACCCTGATGTTTGACTCGCGCGACACCGCTGACGTGGCCGCGTGGCCCAATGGCGGCGTGGTGCGGGACGCGACCGTGTTCGACGCCACGTACCTCGGTCGGACGGGCATCTCCGAGCAAGACCTGTGGGCGCGGTACTGGGACGGGAACCCCGCGTTCGTGAACGGCCGCACACACCCGATGGGGATTGTCATCGACCAACGCGCCGTGGCCTGGAGCCACCCCGAGGCGAACCAGGACATCGTGTACTTCATCTTCACGTTGTACAACGTGACGGCCCGGACGGCGACGGCGTACGCCAACGCGACCATTCCCCCGGACGCTCAAAGCGAGATGGCGGCCCTTGGCGCACGCTTCCAGGATTCGAGTGAGGCGCGGTTCGGCGTCGCCATCCCGGACGGCGGCTACGCCCTCGACAGCGTCTATGTCGGGCTCAACATGGACGCGGACGTCGGCGACGCGGGCCAGAACAGCGCCACGGCCGTGCTGCCGTTCGGCGCAGCGTTGGCGTACCGACCCGATTTTCACGAGGCGTTCTGGACATTCCCTGCGGAGGTCTTCGGGGCGCCGCCGTTCACACCGGCGCCCGGGTTTGTGGGAATGGTGTTTCCGCGCCGCCCGGCGGACCTCGCGATCTTCACGACGTTCACCGGGGCGCCCGTGGGGCACGCTGATCCTGTTGGCGTGAGCCAGCTCTGGCGCTACCTGTCCGGGGTCGTCGACCCCTCGTCCGGCGACAGCCCGTGCACGACGCCGGTTCCGCGCGAACGGCACTTCTGCTTCCTGGAGCAGACGGCGCACGACACGCGCATGGAGCTCTCGCTCGGCCCGTTCTCGCTCGCGCCGGGGGAAGCGACGACGATCGTCGCCGCGTATCTCTTCGCCGCTCCGCTCGATACGGTCGCCGCGTACGCCGGCACGCCCATCACGCCGGGCGTTCCCTTCACGGGGGACTCCATCGCCGCGGACACGACGAAACTGCGGGTGATCGATCGCGCCGCTGGTTGGCTCACCCAGAGCGACGCGAACGCGAACGGGGTCATCGAGATGGGAGAAGTCGCGACGGCGAGGCGCTCGCTCCTCCACAAGGCCCAAGTCGCGCAGGCGTTCGTGGACCACAAGTTCCTGACGCCCTCGGCGCCGACCGCACCGGGGTTCTTCCTGGTACCCGGTGACAACAAGGTGACCGTCGTGTGGCAGCCGAGCGCCACAGAGTCTACGGGCGATCCGTATTACCCGATCGCGGCGGACCCGACCTCCGTGCTGTACGATCCGAACTTTCGCCGGTACGACGTAGAAGGCTACCGGATCTACCGGGGGCGTGACCCCCGTTCGCTGGAGCTGATCGCCCAGGTGGACCACGACACGACGACATTCGTGGACTACCTCGGTGCGGTGTCGCAGCCGTACCGGTCCTCAGGATGCGCCCCGGAGCTTGGCGTGACGAGCGGGTGCGACGTGCCCTTCGGGTCGACCCCTGATACGGCGGTGCACAACGACCTCCCGGTGGCCGGAACGCTCATCCAGTATCCGGAAGGCGGGCGCATCCTGAGCACGAACGGCCTGGTCACCGCCGTGCGCGCCGACACGTTCCCGACAGGCGGGGCGAGCGGGTTCCCAGGGCTCGGGAGCGGCGGTGTGACGTACGTCTTCACCGATTCCGCCGTTCACAACTCATTTCGCTACTACTACGCCGTCACGGCGTTCGATTTCAACTCGATCCGCTCCGGGCCCAGCTCGCTCGAGTCTCCGCGCTACGTCAAACCGGTGACGCCCCGCGTGTCGTCGGGGCAGGAGACGGCGGGCGGCGCGCAGCCGATGCAGTTGCTCGGAGCCGACGGGACAGTGCTCGACGCCGCCGCGCCTCTTCCGACGATCGACGCGGCCACTGGCGTCTTCTCGGGCCCGATGCCACCGGCAGACGGCATCGGCGTCACGCCGGACGTGTTCCAGACGCAACTGCTCGAGGACGGGAGCTTTACGGTGACGGTGGATTCCGTGGTTCCCGGGGCGGCGCTCGCGAACCGTCCAGCGATCTATCACCTGCACGTGGGGGGCGCGGGCCTGACGCGCGCTGTGGCGGTGCCCGTGTTCACTGATGCCTTCAGCCAGGAGCGCAGCACCAGTGTCCGGTTCCCCGCTGTGGCGCTGAGCGATTCCCAAGCGCGCCGCTTCGGTGGCGACTCGACGTACGCACTCACCGCGACGGCGGCCATCACGGTGCCGGGGACGTGGCGCATGGCGTCGTGGGGACGGGGCGACGCGAACGGCGACCCCGCCACCTCGCCACAGAACGGACCGCGTTGGTGGACAGGCGCCCCCAACGAGAACATCGCGCATCCGAACGAACTGGTGTGTACGCCGGCGGCGGCTGCATGCGTGCAACCGAACCTGTCCCGCAACGCCGGCACCCTGGCGGGCGTGGACACGCTGTTCCACATCCAAGCGTACAGCACGGTGCCGGCCGTCCCGATGCGCGATCTCGAGAGCATCGCCGCGACGGTGTACCGCGCGGCCGACATGCGTGTGTACTGGGGAACGAACGGCGCGATCGATTCGGTCGCGGACGTGACGCATCGGGTCCGCGTCCCCTACAGCCCGAAGCTCCGGGCGTCCTGGGGAATCCTGAACGATTCGTCTTTCGCCGTTGGCGGGACGACGCAGTCACAAACCGCGGACGGGAACAACGCGCTCCTCACCTGGTCGGACGTTTTCTGCGTGGACCCCGTCCCAGCGTCCTTGGGCCAGTGCGGCGGCAGCGCGCAGAGTCCCGCGGTGCTGCAGAATCACGCCCGCCTCGGCGCAGTGTCGGCACGGTCCTCGACCTACGCCGCCACGGCATCGCTTCCGGCCACCGGCTCGGGCTTCATCTTCTACCTCAATGGTCATTTCTTCTTGATGCAGGCGACGTCCCTGCCGGCCGCCGGGACCGTGTGGAGCGTGCGATTCTACGCGGGCACGGTCACCGGCACGGCGGCCCAGGTGGACTACGCTTTTCGGTCCGCCACGCGGCCACCGGCGGTTCCCGGGCTTCGTGCCCAGGTGGCCTATCAGGGATCACGGTTCACGCCGATGGTCACCAACGACTCCGTGCTCGCGCGGGTGCACACCGTGCCCGATCCGTATTACGTCGCAAACGGGTACGAGCTTGCCCCCGACACCCTCGGCCTCAAGTTCGTTCATGTGCCGGCGCGGGCCTTGATCCGCATCTACTCGCTGAGCGGGATCCTCGTGGCCGTGCTCGTCCACAACGATCCCGGCGGCGGCGGCGAAGTCGCGTGGGACCTGAACTCGCGCACCGGGCGGCGCGTGGCGTCGGGCGTCTACTTCTATCACATCGAGACGCCCGATGGACACGCCCGGATCGGCCGCTTCACGGTGATCACCGGGCCCAAGCGCGGACCGTGAGCGACTTCGAAGAAAGGGTTGTCGGAGGCCTCCGCGTCCGCATCGACAGGACCTTGTGCGTTGGGTTCGGCGACTGTGTGACCGAGGCCCCCGAAGCGTTCGTGCTCGACGACTCAGGAACGGCCGTGTTCGTGACCCCCGATCACGTGGACCGCGAGCGGTTGTTGCGGGCGTGCGACGTCTGCCCAGTAGACGCCATTACAGTTTGGGACGCAAACGGGGGACAACTGGTCCCCGGGAGCTTGTGAACAAGTTCCTTGACAGGCTCACCCCCATGGCGCATATGCATTGCCGACACCTCCACCTCCCATCGCCTAGGAGACGCCGGTGTACCGCGAGATCTTCGTTCCCGTGGACAACTCGCAGCACTCCGATTGGGCGGTGGACCGCGCCCTCGAGATGTGCCGCAAGAGCGACGGCGGGCGCATCACCGGCAATCATGTCTACGCCGCGCGACTCCACGATGTCCGCTTCCGCCAGCTCGAGACCGGCCTCCCCGCGCAATTCCAGACTCCCGAAGAGATCAAGAAGCAACGCAAGATCCACGACAAGCTGATCGAAAAAGGCTTACAGCTGATCGCCGACAGCTTTCTGGATCAGCTGGGCAAGCGCTGTGAGGCGGCGGGTGTTCCCCTGACTCGGCAACTCCTCGAGGGGATCAACTACGAAGAAATCGTCAACGAGGTCAACCGTGGCGCCGGACGGCTCCCCGGACTGATCGGCTTTGACCCGAACCGCGCCGCCGGCTACGACGGCGGCGACAAGGTCCGCAGCGACGTGAAGCTGGGCGAGAACGGCCGGCTTCTCGCCGAGGACGAAGACGCCGCCGCGCGCCTCGTCGGCTCTTCGGGCCGCCAATACGACCTGCTCGCCGTCGGCGCCCACGGCCTCGGCCGCCAGCAGTTCTCGCAGCTGGGTGGGGTCGTCGCGCGCGTGTTGCGCGGGGTCGAAAAGGACGTGCTGATCGTCCGCGACGAGAAGCCCCTCGAGGGGGGGCGATTCCTCGTCTGCGTGGATGGCTCGTCCTACAGCTACAAGGCGATGAAGTCAGCGCTGGAGCTGGCGCAGACGTTCGGCGCGTCGCTGCACGTGTGCAGCGCGTTCGACGTCGAGTACCACCACGTCGTCTTCCACAACATCAAGGACGTGCTGTCCTACCAGGCGTCGAAGGTCTTCAAGTTCGAGGAGCAGGAAGAGCTGCACAACAACATCATCGACAAGGGGCTCCTCAAGCTGTGCCAGGCGAACCTGAAGCGCGCCGAGGTGATGGCGCAGCAGTTCCCCGATGTGCCGATCCAGACGCAGATCCTGATCGGCAAGCCGTTCCAGGTGATCATGCAGTGGGCCGAGGAAGTGAAGCCGTCGCTGATGGTGCTCGCCCGGCACGGGGCGCACCGGATCGAGGGCACCGACCTCGGCTCCCAGGCCGAGAACCTGGTGCGCCTGGCGCCCTGCAACACGCTGTTGACCGGGACGGTGGGCATCCGACCCGAGGACATCCCCTGGATCGAGGAAGACGGCCAGGCTGGATTGCCCTGGGCGCCCGATGCTGAGGTTCGCATCCTGCGGGTGCCGCCGTTTGCGCAGGGCATCGCCCGGCGGGCGGTCGAAGAGTACGTGCTCGAGATCGTGGGCAACGCCGGTCCCCCGCCGACGGT
>Ga0193713_1000577_pt1 | contig 12333 bp, 10 predicted proteins | sample H3a2metaG_FD_143054 | JGI IMG/M metagenome (GOLD analysis project Ga0193713, IMG submission 143054) | Soil microbial communities from a riparian zone of the East river system, Colorado, United States - H3a2 | ecosystem: Environmental > Terrestrial > Soil > Riparian zone | place: USA: East River... | reverse complement strand
AGAACCATTGGGCTGCTGGCCTCAATCGGACGTCGGATGGGTGTGGCGCGGATCCTTGGTTTCAATTTCTCGGGCTTCTTCGCATGGTGGATGTGGCGGACGGTTTACCTAAGTAAATTGCCCGGCTTGGACAAGAAGGTTCGTGTGGCGTTTGACTGGACACTGGACCTTCTTTTCCCCAAGGACGTTTGCGCAGTGTACGACGTCGATCAACGTCGCGATTTCGATCGCCAGGACCACACGAGAAATATGCTCGAGAATAATGGCGATTACCAACTGAGCGTACGCCAGCCAGTGCAGTCAAACATGGAAGATGGCCTGACCGGAATCGAGCGCATAGCAAAGGAGCAAGATGTCATTTGTTGAGGATTGCACTAATCCGATGGGGTGCCGAGGTTCTAGCGCTCAAGCGCCCGGAAAATTCACTCGGATCGGTTAAGACAGAAAGCCTGTCAGCGGACTGGTCGCGGCGGCTGCGCCCAATTTTTCGGCCAGTCCGATTTCGCGGGCTTCGCGTCCTGCTTCAATTGCTTTCTTAAATGCCTTTGCCATGCGAACTGGATCGGAAGCGATGGCGATGGCAGTGTTGACCAGCACCGCATCGGCGCCCATTTCAATCGCTTCAGCCGCCTGACTCGGCGCGCCGAGTCCGGCATCGACAACCACCGGCACGGTCGCCTGTTCGATGATGATCTCGATCTGCGGACGCGTCTCGATTCCGCGGTTACTCCCAATTGGCGAACCGAGAGGCATCACGGTAGCTGTGCCCACGTCCTGCAATCGTTTCGCCAGCACCGGATCAGCATTGATGTACGGGAGAACCGTGAATCCCTCCTTCACCAGAATTTCGGCGGCGGCCAGTGTCTCAACCGGATCGGGAAGCAGGTAGCGCGGATCAGGATGGATCTCGAGCTTGATCCATGTCGGCAAGCCTGCGCTTGCCGCCAGTCGCGCCAGGCGTACCGCCTCGGTCGCGTTGCGTGCGCCGCTCGTGTTCGGCAACAGAAGAAAACGTTTCGGATCGATGAAATCGAGAATGTTCGCAAACGGATCGCCTTTGCCGGAAAGATCGACCCGGCGCAGCGCGACTGTCACAAGCTCGGTCCCGCTCGCGATCAGCGCGTCGCGCATCAACTCGTTGGACGCAAATTTTCCCGTGCCAACGAGCAATCGCGAAGTGAATTCGCGATCGGCAATCTTCAGTTTCGAAGGCTTATCCGCCATTTGATCAATCTATGACAAATCCAGGTGATGCAAAACTGGCAGGGCGCAACCTGTGCCTACCCTGAGCGGAGTCGAAGAGAGGCGCGCCGGGTCCAATCAAGAAAATAGTGAATCAGGAAACCAGGAAAAAGGAACCGAGACAGAATGAACAGAATTTGCAGAATCCAAAGACAGGTCTTCACGATCTTTGTGTCTTTGTTATCTTCTGTTTTCAATTCCCACTCATCCTGCCACGAATTGAAAGGAGGCAACGAAGTTAGATATCTTCATTGTGGGCATGACCGTCGGGCGCGCCGATTTTTCTTGTACGCAACGCCGGTTGATGAGAACAGGAGACGATGACTGAGTTCGATCTTCGGCAACGAGACTGCGTTACAGGGATGTCGCGGCTCCCCGATGAACATCTCGATCTTGTCGTGACGTCGCCGCCTTATAATCTCGGCGTTCGCTACGGTAAATTTTCCGACCGGCAAGATCGACAATCCTATTTGCGTTGGTGCAAAGACTGGGCAGCGCAAATCCGGAGAATTCTAAAACCGGATGGTTCATTTTTTCTGAACATCGGGTCTGCGCCATCCAATCCGATGCTGCCCCATGAAATCGTCATCGAACTCACGTCGGCCTCAGGCGGATTTGTTTTGCAGAACACAATTCACTGGATCAAATCGATCACCATTCAAGATCGGGAAGGCGACGCTCAATCGTACGGACATTTCAAGCCGATCAGCTCACGCCGGTTTCTAAACGATTGCCACGAATACATTTTCCATTTCACGAAGACGGGTCGGGTTGAAATCGATCGGCTCGCGCTCGGTGTTCCGTATCAGGACAAAAGCAATATTTCTCGCTGGTCGCACACGCGCGGGAGCGATCTGCGATGCCGCGGCAATACCTGGTTTATTCCTTACGAAACGATTCAAAGCCGTGCAAAGGAGCGACCGCACCCCGCGACGTTTCCGGTGCAATTGGCCGAATGGTGCATCAAATTGCACGGAGTATCCCGCGTGCAGACAATGCTTGATCCGTTCCTGGGAATCGGAAATTCAGCGATCGCTGCGCAGCGCTGCGACATGAAAAGATTTGTCGGATTCGAAATCGATAAGACGTATCTCGCAGAAGCGAAACGGCGCCTTTCTTTGTAGGGGAGTAGTCTGCTTCCCCAGAGGACTACAAAAGCGTTCCGTCTTTCGGTGCCGTTTTGGGTGAGAATTTGTCGAGTGACTTTACCAAATTCCCAGGCAGCGGACGGACGCGATCGAAAATGCGCGACGCCAGGGGTTTGGCTGTTACGTAACCGGCAGCGAACATTTCCAGGCGTGCATCGAGATTGTCTATGTAGTGGAGCGCCATTGCTTCTGGCGTTTTCGGGCTGACCGGCGAGCCAAACTGCGGCTCGCCATGATGCGCGCCGATTAAATGCAAAAGATGCAGACGAACGTCCTCTGACGCGGGCACGAGGTCCTTCCAAGCCGTCGAATTTTCCGAGAAAATTTTTCGCCAGAGCGAATTGACCAGCTCGAGGCCGATGGAGATGTGGCCCATGAGCTCGCCGCGTTCATCGTAGCTCATGTTGAAACCATTTTCGGGCATTTGGTTTTCCCACAGTTTTCCGCAATCGTGGAAGAGAATGCCGGCCAGCAAAAGATCGGCATTTAATTGTGGATAGAGTGGCGCGATCTCCCTTGCGATGCGCATCATCTGAGCGGTGTGCTCAACGAGTCCGCCGCGTCGGGCGTGATGATAATTGCGGGCAGCAGCGGTGCGACGAAAACGGTCGCCCCATTCTTTTAGAAACGCGTCGCACAACGCGCGCAAACGAGGATCGGAAATTGCCTGGATCGTTTGGCCAATGAATTCCCAATCTGCGCCCTGCCTGGCGCGCAAATCCACCGGACCCTGCAATAGTTCGTTTTTTTCCTGATCGGTAAGCGGCCGCACGGTCCATTTGCGTGCTTCGAGCCCGTATTGCTGATGCCGGTAAAACTCGCCGGAGAGCTCGATGAAATTCTCAGTCGTCAGCGCGCTGCACGCTTTGTAAGCAGGATGATCGCTCCAGACACGCAGCGTCATGCGATCGCAGGCGTCGGCAAGAACGAGCTCGCAATATGGCTGCTGTTCGCGCGTCAGCTTGGGCGCGGCATTTTCCACTTGGACATGCACGCGCGCCGGCACCGCGCCGTTTTGTGCGGCTCTCCGGATTTCTGTCAGCGTCATTAAATCCATGGCTCAATCTATCATTCTTTTTTCGAGACCGGCGTAAGCATCCACACGCCGGTCGCGCAGGAACGGCCAGTGAGTGCGATGTTCGTTGACGCGATCCCATTCCACATCAGCCATGACGATCTCTTCTCGATCTACCGAACCTTTGGCAATGATTTCGCCACTCGGCGCTGCGACAAAACTTTGTCCCCAGAACTCAATCCCGTCGCCACCCTCGGGCGCTTCATGTCCAACGCGATTCGCGGCCGCAACGTAACAACCATTCGCAATGGCGTGGCTGCGCTGGATCGTCTCCCAGGCAGAATACTGGGCGGCGCCAAATTGCTCTTTTTCCGACGGATGCCAGCCGATGGCGGTTGGATAAAATAAAATCTCCGCTCCACGGAGCGCAGTGAGACGCGCCGCTTCCGGGTACCATTGGTCCCAGCAAACGCAGACGCCTATCTTCCCATGTGCCGTTGGCCAAGCCTGAAATCCAAGATCGCCTGGGGTAAAGTAAAATTTCTCGTGATAAAGAGGATCATCGGGAATGTGCATCTTGCGATATTTTCCGAGCAATTTTCCGTCGCTGTTGATGATTACCGCGGTGTTGTGATACACGCCCGCGCTGCGTTTCTCGAACAGCGACGCGACGATTACGATGCCATTCTCGCGCGCGACATCGCCCAATGCCGATGTGGATCTTCCGGGAATTTCTTCAGCAAGTTCGAAATTCTTGTGATCTTCTGCTTGGCAGAAATATTGCGACTGGAAAAGTTCCGGCAAACAAATGATCTGCGCGCCCTGCTTGGCGGCATCGCGGATGAAAGCGACTGCCCGCGAGAAATTCTTCTCCGGCTTCGCACCGCACCGCATCTGGATGAGCGCGATTCGAGTTTGTTTCGGTTTCATGGGTGGATCGCTCCGCGCACGACGTTAAACACGCCATCGCGAAAGCGATCTATTTCACTGAGCTTGCCGGCACGACCTTAATGCTTTCGATTACGACGCGCTTTGTCGGTTTACTGTTCTCGCCCGTGTTGCTTCTCGTCACAGGAGTGTCACCGATTTTTTCCAGCACATCATCGCCTTTGATTAACTTACCGAATGTCGTGTATTGATGGTCCAGCCGCGGCACGCTCGCGAGACAGATGAAAAATTGCGATCCGGCTGAGTCCGGATCGGAACTGCGCGCCATGGAGATAACGCCGCGCTCGTGAGAGCGATCGTTGAATTCCGCTTTGATTTTGTAACCCGGGCCACCTTGTCCATAGCTGCTTTCTTTGCCCAGATCTTTCGAGTTTGGATCGCCGCCCTGGATCATGAACCCCTTGACGATGCGATGGAAAATTGTGCCGTCATAAAAACCGGAGCGCGCCAGTTTTTTGAAGTTCTCGATCGTATTGGGAGCAGCGTCGTTCCAGAACTGCACGACCATATCCCCTTCACTCGTTTTGATCACTGCGACTTCGTCGGATGCATTCATTGGAGGATTCTCCTTGGTTTCTTCAGCGGCAAAAAGCGCTACGCTCAGGAACAGCGTAACCGCTAAGATCGACAACTTCATTCTGACAAGTGCCACGAAGCGGAGGTGCTGTCACGGCTACAACGTCTTGGCGTGGTACTCCTGTAAACTGCGCACGCGCAATTTGCGCTTTTGCAACGAGCGGATTCCGTTCGCACTGGCCAGGGCGGCCCGCACCGTCGTCATGATCGGGATCCGCTGAGCGAGGGAGGCATTACGAATACGCACTTCGTCCTCGCGCGGAATTTTTCCGCTAGGCGTGTTGATGATAAATTTGATGTCGCCATTTTTTACCCGGTCGAGAACGTTCGGGCGGCCTTCCCGTAGCTTAAAAACTTTCGTGACTGGAATTTTCGCTGCCGCCAACACACCAAATGTACCGGCGGTGGCGATGATTCCGAACCCGAGCCTCACAAATTCACGTACGACCGGGACAACCGCCTGCTTATCGCTATCCTTTACACTGACGAAAACGTTTCCGCCAGTGGGCAGGGGCGGTGGAGCGGCCATTTGCGATTTTGCATAGGCGAGCCCAAGATCGACATCCATTCCCATCACTTCTCCGGTCGATTTCATCTCGGGGCCAAGCGAAATATCTACGCCTTCATAACGTAGAAATGGGAAAACGGCTTCTTTCACAGAATAATGCTTCGGCCCGATTTCGCTGGTGAATCCGAGCTCAGGCAAGGATTTCCCGGCCATCACTTTCGCGGCCAGCTTGGCTAGCGGGACTCCTATTGCCTTGCTCACGAACGGAACGGTGCGCGACGCGCGCGGATTCACTTCAAGGACATAGACATCTTCGCCTTTTACGGCGAATTGCACATTCATTAAACCCCGCACGTTCAACTCCCGGGCCATTGCTTTCGTTGCCGCAGAAATTTCATCGAGAACTTTTTGCGGCAACGAGAACGTCGGAATGACGCAGGCGCTATCGCCGCTATGAATACCAGCTTCTTCGATGTGCTCCATGATCGCGCCGATCACTGTAGTCTTGCCATCAGAAATACAGTCCACATCCACTTCGATTGCGTCCTCCAGGAAACGATCAACGAGCACCGGCCGGTCCGGTGTCACTTCAATTGCACTCGCCATGTAACGGCGGAGATCTTCTTCATTGTAGACAAGCTCCATCGCGCGACCTCCGAGCACGAAGGATGGTCTAACGAGCACCGGGTATCCGGTCTTGTTTGCAATCGCGGCCGCTTCGTCGGTCGTCACGGCTGAGCCGCTGGGGGTCTGGCGCAAAGCGAGTTTGTCGAGCATGGCTGCGAATAATTGCCGGTCTTCCGCGGTCTCGATGCTTTCTGGCTGAGTGCCGAGGATGGAAACGCCCGCCGCCTTCAATCCATTGGCGAGATTGAGCGGGGTTTGACCACCGAACTGCACGAAAACGCCCTCCGGTTTTTCTTGATCGTAAATATTAAGCACGTCCTCAAGGGTGAGCGGCTCGAAATAAAGCTTGTCGCTCGTATCGTAATCGGTCGAAACCGTTTCCGGATTCGAGTTGACCATGATTGTCTCAAAGCCGAGCTCGCGCAGCGCGAAGGCTGCGTGCACGCAGCAGTAATCAAACTCGATTCCCTGCCCGATCCGGTTCGGCCCGCCGCCCAGGATCATAATCTTACGCTTGCCGCTCTCGCGTCGCTCGTTCTCGTCGCCGTAAGTCGAGTAGTAATAAGGGGTGTAGGCCTCGAATTCTGCCGCGCAGGTATCAACCAGACGATAGGTCGGCAGAACACCAGCCGATTTTCGCCGGGCCCGGATCTCGCTTTCACTCGTCTCATTTGCGACCGCCAGTTGTCGATCCGAAAATCCAAGCTTCTTCGCGCGCAAAAGCTCTGTCGTTTTCAGGCATCGCGATTTGGAAACGATCTCCTCCACGTTTCGCAAAAACCACTTGTCGATCTTGGTTAGGTCGAAGACTTCGTCGATCGACATCCCGTCCTGGAATGCTTGCGCCAGATAAAAAATGCGCTCAGCGTTCGGAATCGAAAGTTTCAAGCGCAATGTTTCCAGATCGACATGCTTATCTGCGCCGTCACCGCAGAGGCCAAAGCGCTTGATCTCCAAACTGCGCAGCGCTTTTTGCAACGCTTCCTTGAAGGTGCGTCCAATGGCCATCGCTTCACCGACGCTTTTCATCCGTGTCGTCAACGTCCCATCTGCTTGCGGAAATTTTTCGAACGTGAAGCGCGGAACTTTGACGACGCAATAATCAATCGTCGGCTCGAAGCAGGCCGGTGTCTCCCGTGTAATGTCGTTCTTGATCTCATCGAGCGTGTAACCGACGGCAAGTTTGGCCGCGATTTTCGCGATCGGAAATCCTGTCGCCTTCGACGCGAGCGCGCTCGAACGTGACACGCGAGGATTCATTTCGATGACGACCATGCGACCATTATGAGGATTAACTGCGAACTGAATGTTCGATCCACCGGTCTCCACCCCGATCTCGCGGATGACTGCAAAGGCTGCGTCGCGCATCATCTGGTATTCCCTGTCTGTCAACGTTTGTGCCGGCGCGACGGTAATGGAGTCGCCGGTGTGCACCCCCATCGGATCGAAATTCTCGATCGAGCAGACAACCACGCAGTTGTCCATCCGGTCGCGCATGACTTCCATCTCGAATTCTTTCCAGCCGACAAGTGATTCATCGATCAAGACTTCGTTGACCGGCGAAAGATCGAGACCGCGCGCTGCGATCGCGTCCAACTCGTCCCGGTTGTAGGCAATACCGCCACCCATTCCGCCGAGCGTGAACGCCGGACGAATAATGAGCGGGAATGTTCCGATCTCGTCAGCGACTCGGTTTGCATCGACCAGTGAGCGCGCCACGCCGGAGCGGGGCACATCGAGCCCAATGCGCAACATCGCTTCCTTGAACAATTGTCGATCTTCGCCCTTCGCGATCGCCTGCGCGTTTGCGCCGATCAATTTCACACCGTGCCGCGCGAGCGCACCGTTACGGGTCAGCTCCATCGCTGCGTTGAGCGCGGTTTGTCCGCCCATGGTTGGCAAAATCGCGTCCGGTTTTTCGCGCTCGATGATGGCCTCGATCACCTCGGCCGTGATCGGTTCGATGTAAGTGCGATCGGCAAACTCCGGATCGGTCATGATCGTGGCCGGGTTCGAGTTCACCAGCACGACCTGATAGCCTTCTTCCCGCAGCGCCTTGCAGGCTTGCACGCCAGAATAATCAAATTCGCAGCCCTGCCCGATCACGATTGGACCGGAGCCGATAAGCAAGATTTTTTTGAGCTGATCGTTCCGCGGCATCTGCGCAGCGCGGAGGATAAGCGCAAACGCGCGAAAATGAAGTAAGAATCGCTACGCCACCTGCGCCATCCGTTGGCGATCCAGGTAAACTTTGCAGATGCTTTTGATACGGGTGAGCACGTAATAAATCGTCTGGCTGCGAATGCGGACCAGTTCCGCGCCCACGATGCGTGTGACGAAATCGCTCGGCAGATCGAGAATCTCCTGTGGCGTGCAGCCCTCCAAGCCTTTGCAAAGGACCGCGGTCATCGCGCGGGTGAGCGTCTGCACTTCCGGCCCGAGCGTCATACGAATATGCGCTTTGCCGTTTTCATCGACATGCAGATAAACGCCGACGGTGTCCATGCATTCCTCGTCTTTGCGGACATCGACAAGATTAAAATTCTCACCTTCGCGTGGCTCCTGCTTCTTCGCGTTGTCCGCGTAGGAGACGAGCGTCTCGCGCCGCTCATCTTCTGGCAGCGACTCGAAGAGATTTATAATCTTGTTGAGCTTTTCCGGATACGTTCCGTCGGAACGGATTTCGGCGGCACCCGACTCATCTAATTTGCCGCAACCTTTGCTCATCTCTGGCTTAAGCGCCCTTTTCGATTGGCGCGCCGACTTTGTTGCCCCATTCGGTCCATGAGCCGTCGTAATTGCGCACGTTATCGAGCCCGAGGAGATACGTCAGCACAAACCAAGTATGGCTCGAGCGTTCGCCGATCCGGCAATAGACGACCGTATCGGTGTCCGGCTTAACGCCGCACTGATCGAAGTAAATCTTCGCCAGCTCGGATGCGGGTTTGAACGTGGCGTCGTCGTTCGTGGCCGTTTTCCACGGCATGCTCTTTGCCTTCGGAATGTGACCGCCACGCAAAACACCCTCCTGCGGATACTCCGGCATGTGCGTGATCTCGCCTTTATACTCTCCGGGCGAACGCACATCGATCAATGGTTTGCCGGCCTTGCTTTGGGCAAGCGCTTCATCGGCAAAGGCCCGAATTTCCTCGTCGAAGCGTTTCTTCGGCATCGGATAATTCGCCTTCGGATATTTTGGAACATCTCGGGTCATTGGCCGCTGTTCCGCTTTCCATTTGTCGCGGCCTCCGTTCAAGATTTTCACCTTTTCATGCCCGAACAACCGGAACGCCCAGAGCGCGTAGCATGCCCACCAGTTCGCCTTGTCGCCGTAAAAAATGCAGGTCGTCTCGGGCGTGATGCCGTTCTTGCTGCAAAGCTCGGCGAACTTTTCTGGCATGATATAATCGCGAATCACCGGATCTTGCAGATCGGCGCGCCAATCGATATGCACTGCGCCGGGGATATGCCCGGTGTCGTAAAGCAGCACGTCTTCGTTCGACTCGATGATCCGGATGCCCTCGTCTTTGAGATGTTTCTCAAGCCAATCGGTTTCCACCAACGCTTCGGGATGTGCGTATTGCGTAGGATGTGTAGCCATAGGGCCACAAATTTCAATCCGCTTTCTAATCAGAGCAAGCGGATTTGAACCGGCGGTAGCAGGCGTCTGGGAGGCTTTCCCCCCGGGTCTAGTTTGCGCTGTACTTCGGAAGTTTCACCTGGTTTCGAACCGCGATGAAAATTTTAGAGATGCCTATCTCATTTGCGGCGTTTGCCAGGAGCGCCGGGAGTCTTCCACCGCCATCGGTGTAGATACAATAAGTCGCACGAGTCTTAGCCGCGCCGGCCGGTTCCAATAGCCACCTGCCTTCGTTTACTTTGACGCGCAACACGCCCGGCTTTTCACCGGGACCAGATGCATTCGCAAGCTCCCACTGGTCAAGAAAGGCGAGTCCCCCTTGCGCTGGCCACGACTTCTTGCAAATGCGCAGAGTATAATCGCGATCCCTGACGATGCCTGGCGAGAGGCGTTGATAAGCGAACAAGGCATCGCCTTCTCTCTTGATTATCCGGCACTCCTTGGTAAACGGCATGAAATTAGGGTAAGCAACAACGTCATCGAGCACATTGTGCACGGCGCGGGAAGAGGCGCCGATTTCGCCCACAGCTCTAAATTCCTTTAGTGACGAACCTGCTCGCGCACGGCTAGAGAAAGAGATGCCACCAGTTTCCTTAACAAACTTCCATCCATCATTCGGATCTGGCGATTGGATAATTTCGGTCGCAAAAGTCGACAACGACGTTTCGCCGAGAAAGACGCAAACTGTTGCTAACCGGCCCCACTCCATTTTGCAATTTAGCGAATTATATCAGTAACGCCACCGGATGCCTGTACTGCGCGAAAACTCCCTAATGCGTCTCAGTCAGTAACTCTTGTGCAGGATAAAGCACACCATTCTTCACCACGCTGTCGATGTCCGATGCGTGGGCGATATCGTCGATTGGATTAGATTTTAGAATGACGAGGTCGGCAAAGTTGCCGTTTTCGATCTGGCCGATGTGCGCGCCGGTTTCGCCGCCGAAAAGTTTCGCGGCATTAGCCGTCGCACATTGCAGAATCTGCAATGGCGTGAGGCCGGCTTCCTTCATGAGCTGGAATTCGCGAAAAAGAGCCGGCCCGTGAATCGTGCCGATGTTTCCCGCGTCGGTGCCCGCCGCGATGGTGACGCCAGCTTCTTCAAGTGTTTTCAAATTTTTCAGCGCCACATCGTAAATCTTTTTGATTCGATCGAGCGCGTCGTCGGGTTTTGCCAGCGCGGTTTTGATCCGATCGGGCAATTGGTCCTGCGGAATTTTCGTCACATCCAACGTCGCGATCACTTCCGGGTTGCCCCACGCTTTTTCTTCTGGCGTCAGGTTCAACCGGTTGGCGAACGTGCGGCCGTAGCGCTCGAAGACGACGAGCGTCGGACACAGGATCGTAAGTCGATCTTGCAGCAATTTCACGAATCCGTCATCGACTTCCTTGTCGATAACGCTGTGCACGAGCACGTCAGCGCCTTCTTCGACCGCGGCGCGCGCAGTCTCCAATTCGGTCGCATGAACAGCGACACGCAATTTGCGAGCGTGACTTTCCTCGACTGTCGCGCGGACGATCGGGCGAAAGCTGTCCACCGGATGATCTTTGTCGACAATGTACCAAATCTTCACGAGGTCCGGATTTTGGCCTGCGAGTTTGCGGACGAATTCGCGGGCTTGATCCGGAGTGTCAATCTTGACGATCGGCGGATCGCCTAGATCCAGTTGCGGTCGCGAAACGCTTGAGATCAACGGTCCGGCAACGGCGACACGCGGCGCTTTTGCACTTGAGTTGGCGATCTTGCGCACCTCAAAATTCCAAAACGGCCCGCCGACATCGACAACGGACGTGATCCCGCTACGCAGATAACGCGCGAAGACATCGTTCAGGTGACTTTTCACCCACGCGACTTCGTCTTTGTATGGTCGGACTCTATTAAGATCGACAACGTCCGGGCGGGTGAACAAATCGCCTGACTGAAAGAAATGAACGTGCGTGTCGATGTAACCGGGCAAAATGAACTTGCCTTTGCAATCGATCACGTGGGCCTCTTTCAGCACGCTGACTGTTTTTGTATCGCCCGCTGCCGCGATCTTCGCTTCACCGATGACGATCGTCGCATTCTGAATTATCTGCGATGTCCCGGGGTTAATCAGCGTGCCGTTGATGAGCGCGATTTTTTCGGCGTGGGCAGCGAGCGCGAAGACCGACAATGCAAAAGCGAATACGATTCTAAGTTTCATGCAGATTCCGCGACTTGGCAGAATAAAAATGAACCGGTGATTAGCGTAGCGCTAATGTCAACTCTTCCCTTCTATTACAGCCGCTGCTTCGCGATCGATCGCAGCGTAATCGGGCTTGCGCGGTCACAAATAAAATTCGTCGATGGCAATCTGGAAAAGCGCGGCCGCAGGCACGGCAAGAACCACCCCGAGAAGCCCGAACATCGTCCCGGTCGCAAGTGTGAAGAATAAGATGTTGACCGGGTACAATCGCATCTCTTTGCCGAGCACGCCCGGAATAAGAACGTTTAGCTCGCATCAAGAGGATCACACTCGCAAGGCGCGGAACGTGATGCTTCTGTAACCAGACGACGATCGGGTTAAGAACCATGGCGAGGAGAAAAACGATCGCGAAGAGCAAGACCACAGGCTGAAGCGAGCGCAGGACTAACCACGCCATAACGAGC
>Ga0193713_1000575_pt1 | contig 12345 bp, 8 predicted proteins | sample H3a2metaG_FD_143054 | JGI IMG/M metagenome (GOLD analysis project Ga0193713, IMG submission 143054) | Soil microbial communities from a riparian zone of the East river system, Colorado, United States - H3a2 | ecosystem: Environmental > Terrestrial > Soil > Riparian zone | place: USA: East River... | reverse complement strand
CCTCGTCGGGCGCAACGGCATGCACAAATACAATAATCAGGATCATGCCATGATGACCGCCATGTTATGCGTCGAAAATATTCTCGCCGACACCAAGCTTTACGATCTCTGGCAGGTTAACGGAGACGCTGAATATCACGAGGCTGGCGCGGCGGCTGCGGAAGAAACGACAGGGACGGCACTGCGACTCGTACCAACACGTGTGGTGGCTGCTCCCGAGCTCGCGCCGGAAGCTTAAAATTATAGCGGCACTCCTTTAGGAGCATCGCTCTTTTCGGCGGTCACAAACCGCCCCTACAGAAATTCCTCTGTCGGTGGACAGGAGCAGAACAGGTTTCTGTCCCCGTAAACATTGTCGATTCGCGCGACGGCGGGCCAGAATTTGTGCTCGCGTGTCCACGGCGCGGGAAAAGCCGCTTGTTCGCGCGAGTACGGCCGGTCCCACTTTTCCGAAGCAATTTGCCACGCCGTGTGCGGAGCGTTTTTCAAGAGATTGTTTTCCCGATCCATCTTTCCGTGCGCGACCGTTTCGATCTCTGCGTGGATCGAGATCATCGCGTCGCAAAAACGGTCGAGCTCGTGTTTTGGTTCGCTCTCGGTCGGTTCGACCATCATCGTCCCGGCCACTGGCCACGAAATCGTGGGCGCGTGAAATCCGTAATCCATCAAACGTTTTGCGACATCCTCCACTTCGATTCCCGCACTCTTCCACTGGCGAAGATCGAGAATGCACTCATGTGCAACGAGGCCGTGCTTGCCCTTAAAGAGAACTGGGAAATAGGGATCGAGCCGCTTTGCGATGTAGTTTGCATTTAAGATCGCGACTCTTGTTGCTTCCGTTAAGCCGGCAGGGCCCATCATCCGGATGTACATCCACGAAATGGTAAGAATGCTCGCGCTGCCGTACGGCGCAGCGGACACGTTTCCGCCTTGGCCTCCGCCATGTTGATACTTCGAGCTGTTGTCGCCATTCAGCGGCGGTTTTCCTTCTTCGCCTTCGCCAAAAATGATCCGACCTGTTTCTGGATCGAGAATGAACTGGCCCGGCAGAAACAGGGCAAGGTGTTTGGCAACGGCGATCGGGCCCACGCCTGGTCCGCCGCCTCCGTGCGGAATGCAAAACGTTTTGTGCAAATTCAAGTGGCAAACGTCCGCACCGTAGTCTCCGGGGCGGCAGAGACCGACCTGCGCGTTCATGTTTGCGCCGTCCATGTAAACCTGACCGCCGTGCGAATGGACGATCTTGCAGATCTCGCGAATAGTTGTTTCGAAAACGCCGTGCGTTGAGGGATACGTCACCATTAACGCCGCGAGATCGCGCGCATGCTCATCCGCTTTGGAGCGCAAGTCGGCAAGGTCGATATCGCCATCTTTCAAACAAGCCACCGACACAACCTTAAAGCCGGCCATGACTGCGCTGGCCGGATTAGTTCCGTGTGCCGAGGTCGGGACGAGACAGATATTGCGATGTGCTTCCCCGCGCGATGCATGATATTCACGAATGGCGAGCAGTCCGGCGTATTCACCTTGCGATCCAGCATTGGGTTGCAATGAGACCGCCGCGAAACCGGTCATCTCAGCGAGCCATTCTTCCAGTTGCGTGCACATCTCGATGTAGCCGGCGGTCTGATCATTCGGTGCGAAGGGATGCAGTTTGGAAATTTCCGGCCATGAAATCGGGAACATTTCGGCAGTCGCGTTGAGCTTCATCGTGCAGGAGCCGAGCGGAATCATCGAGGTGGTCAGCGAAAGATCGCGTAATTCGAGCTTTTTGAGATAACGCAGCATTTCCGTCTCGGTATCATGCGTGTTGAAGACTGGATGAGTTAGAAAATCGGAGGATCGGATGGCAGATTGCGGAAGCTGAAATTCCGAACCGGCAAGGTTGTTATCTTCAAAATCGCGCACGTTTGTGCCGCGCAACACCGCCATGAGAATTTCAAGATCTGCGTCCGTGGTCGTCTCGTCCATTGAAATGCCTAACGAGTGCGGCCCAAACGCTCGCAAATTGCAACCGGCTTTCTCAGCGCGATCCAGGATGTCCCGGCTCGACCTTGCGCCGAGTTCGACCCGGATGGTGTCGAAAAATGCCTTGTGCGCGATTTCAAATCCGAGTTGGCTTAAGCCCGACGCAAGCTTGGATGCGAAAGAGTGGACACGTTTTGCGATTGCACGAAGACCATGCGGTCCGTGATAAACAGCGTACATCGACGCGATGACAGCGAGGAGAACTTGCGCCGTGCAAATATTGCTCGTTGCTTTATCGCGCCGGATGTGTTGCTCGCGGGTTTGCATTGCCAACCGATAAGCCGGGCGACCTTCGGCATCATGCGAGACGCCGACCAGACGCCCGGGCATGTGACGCTTATATTCGTCGCGCGTGGCAAAGTACGCTGCGTGTGGTCCGCCAAATCCAAGTGGTACACCGAAGCGCTGCGTATTCCCCACTGCCACGTCGGCGCCGAATTCTCCCGGCGGCTTTAATAATGTCAGCGCGAGGATATCCGCCGCGACCACAACGAGCGCGCCGGCCGCGTGCGCCTGTCTGATAAATTCAGTGTAATCGTAAATTGCGCCGTCCGTCGCTGGATACTGCACAAGTGCGCCAAAAACGGTGTTGTCGAATTTGAAGCGCGAGAAGTTGTCGATCTTGATCTCGATGCCGAGCGGATTCGCGCGGGTCCTCACGACTTCAATGGTTTGCGGGTGGCAATTGTCTGCGACAAAAAAGGTCTTTCGCGCGGTAACGAAAGCGTGACAGAGCGTCATCGCCTCGGCGGCGGCGGTTGCTTCGTCAAGGAGCGATGCATTAGCGATATCGAGAGCCGTCAAATCGGTCACCATCGTTTGGAAATTGAGCAAGGCTTCGAGCCGGCCTTGAGCGATTTCCGCCTGGTAGGGCGTGTAAGCGGTGTACCAACCGGGATTTTCCAGAATATTTCGCTGTATCACTGGCGGCGTGATGCAATCGGAATAACCGGCGCCGATGAACGAGCGTGCGACTTTGTTCTTTTTCGCGATCGTGCGCAGTTCGACCAACGCTTCGCTCTCCGATTTTGCTTCTGGTAGGTCCAATCGCCGATCCAGCCGGATATTTTTCGGAATCGCCGCATCGATCAGCGCGTCCAGATTTTCAAACCCGACCCTGCCCAACATGGCGTCGATTTCTTCTCGATTCGGACCGATGTGACGCCGGGCGAATGAATTGAGATCAGCCTCGGTTTCACGCATTTGCATCTGATGAGACTACGGAAGGCCAATCGTGCTTCAAGTTTGTCGGCGCCGCCCGGAAGTCGAGCCCTGCGATTTATTTTGAGTCGTGGGTTTCGACGCCGTGACTTTTCAACTGCGCGCGAAGCTGAGCGAGGTGCTGGTGATCTCGCGTCTCGACCGTACAGAGGACGTTAACGGCCGAAACGTCGGAACTGGCGAACGCGCGATCGTGCACGACCTGTTTGATGCTCGCGCCAGTCGACGCGATTTGGGTCGCGAGATCGGCAAGGCCACCGGGCCGATCACTAATGACGGCGGTAAATCGGCAAAGCCTGCCATCAGCGACCAGACCGCGTTCGATTACGCGACTAAGCACGTTGGGATCGATGTTGCCGCCGCAAAGCAGAAGGACGCAACGCTTACCGGAAAGGCTCGACAATTTGCCGGAAAGACATGCCGCAAGCGAGGTGGCGCCGGCGCCTTCCACGACGCTCTTCTCCAGCTCGACCAAACGCAAAATCGCGAGCGCGATCTGTTCCTCTGTCACAGTGACGGCAAGATCGACAAGTGGTCGCGCGATCTGAAACGCATTTGTTCCAACCTGGGGAATGGCCAGCCCATCGGCCAGTGTCGGATGCATCGCGACCTTCGTCGGTTTCCCCGCTTCAAGCGCTGCTGAAAAGCTTGCGACGTTTTCTGCTTCGACGGCGACAATTTTCGCATTCGGGCGCAAGGTTTTGACAGTCAAAGAAACACCGGCGAGCAAACCGGCGCCGCCTACCGGGACAATTATCGCGTCAAGATCCGGGACTTGCTCGACGATTTCGAGTCCCATCGTCCCTTGGCCGGCAATGATCGCCGGATCATCGTAGCCGTCAATGTAAGCGAGTTCTTTTTCTTTCGCGATCTCGTGGGCGTGCGCTTTGGCCTCTCCAAAATCTTTTCCGTGAAGAACGACGGTAGCACCAAGTTTCTGGCAATTATTTACTTTAACCAGCGGCGCAAATTTCGGCATGACCACCGTCGCGGGAATGCCGAGCAATTTCCCCTGATAAGCAAGTGCCTGAGCGTGATTGCCCGCGGACGCGGCGATCACACCGCGCTTCTGCTGGTCGGGCGGCAGTTGCGAGAGGGCATTACGCGCGCCGCGTTCCTTGAAGCTTCCGGTGCGCTGTAAATTGTCGAGTTTGCAGAAAATCTCCATGCCAGTAATCTCGCTGAGCGGGATGGAATACTGACAGGGGGAGTAGTGGACCGCGCCAGCGATCCGTTCGCGTGCCGCTTCGATATCGGCAAACCCGACCACGTGTTTAATTTCCGAGCGCTGCTTGCGCCGCGGCCAATCGGGCAATGGGAATTCGGAACGGGCTGCAACTCACGTAATTTAAGCCGAGCCGGTGACAGAATTTGACGGTTGATGGATCACCGCCATGCTCGCCGCAAATTCCCAGTTTGATGTCCGGACGGGTCTTGCGTCCCAAGTCGCGCGTAATTTCCATCAAGCGTCCGACGCCCTTCTGATCGATCGATGCGAACGGGTTTGCATCGATAATGTCGAGTTCAGCATAGGCGGGAAGGAAACTGCCGGAATCGTCGCGGCTCATGCCAAGCGTAGTCTGCGTAAGGTCATTTGTGCCGAAACTGAAAAACTCTGCGTCGCGCGCGATCTGGTCGGCGACGAGTGCGGCACGAGGGATTTCAATCATTGTCCCGACCAAATAGTTGAATTTCGTCTTTTGCTGCTGAGCGATTGCGCGGGCGACTCTGCGGACGATGTCGATCTGAAGCTTTAGCTCGCGCGGAAATCCCACCAGCGGAATCATGATCTCCGGGCGAACCTTGACGCCTTTGCGTTGCACTTGGGAGGCGGCTTCAAAAATGGCGCGCGCCTGCATTTCGGAAATCTCGGGGTAAACGATGCCGAGGCGACAACCGCGATGGCCTAGCATCGGGTTAAACTCATGTAGCTCGTGCACCCGACGGGAAATTTGCTCCGCCGACACGCCGAGTTTGTTCGCTAGTTCGTTTTGTTGGGCGTAGTCGTTTGGCAAGAATTCGTGAAGCGGTGGATCGAGAAAACGGATCGTTGCAGGCAAGCCTTTTAACGCCGTAAAGATGCCGATGAAATCGTCACGCTGATAGGGAAGCAGCTTCGCCAGCGCTCGGGCACGATCTTCCTTGCTACTGGCAAGGATCATTTCCCGCATTGCATCGATCCGGTTGCCTTCAAAAAACATATGCTCCGTCCGACACAGACCTATGCCTTCCGCACCAAAAGCAACCGCGTTCTCCACTTGCTCGGGCGTGTCGGCGTTGGCGCGGACACGGAGAGTCCGCAGTTTGTCCACCCAGCCCATGAGTTTCGCGTACCGCTGATAGGTCGCGCTCTTCTTTGGATCGAGGGACCGATCCACCAGCACTTGAACAATTTCGGAAGGGGCGGTCGTAAGCTCCCCGGCAAAGACTTCGCCCGCAGACCCGTCGATCGAGATGTAATCTCCCTGTTCCAAGGTAAGGCCGTTGGCGCTGAGCGTTCGCTTCTTGTAATCAATTTGAATTCCGGTGGCGCCGCATACGCACACTTTGCCCATTTGCCGCGCGACTAACGCCGCATGTGACGACACTCCGCCGCGGGATGTGAGAATGCCTTCGGCAGCAATCATGCCGCGCAAGTCTTCCGGGGAAGTTTCGATGCGCGCGAGCAGTACTCGTTCTCCTTTTTCTGAGCGCGCCACGGCTTCCTCTGCGCTGAAAACGACATGGCCGGAAGCTGCGCCCGGACCGGCGGCTAAACCGCTGCCGATTTTTTTGGCTTCGTGGATTGATTGCCGATCGAAAATCGGCGCAAGAAGATGAGCGAGCGAATCCGCTGGAATTCGTCGGACCGCCTCATTCTTGCTAATCAATTTTTCGCCGACCATATCAACCCCAATGCGGACAGCAGCATGGCCGGTGCGCTTTCCGTTGCGTGTTTGCAAGATGTAAAGGCGATTTTCCTCCACCGTGAATTCGAGGTCCTGCATGTCCTTGAAGTGCTCTTCCAGGATTGCGCGAACTTTCATCAGGTCTCGATGCACCGCCGGCATTTCCTTCGCGAGGTCGGCAATCGGATGCGGCGTACGTACGCCAGCGACCACATCTTCGCCTTGGGCGTTGATCAAATATTCTCCGTAAAACATTTTTTCGCCGCTCGCAGGGTCCCGCGTGAAAGCAACTCCGGTTGCGCTCGTTTTGCCCATGTTTCCAAACACCATCGTCTGAACATTGACCGCCGTTCCCCAGTCGTGCGGGATGCCATACTTCCGGCGATAGACAATTGCGCGATCGTTCATCCACGAACCGAAAACGGCGCCGAGGGCACCCCAGAGCTGGGCCTGTGGGTCCTGCGGGAAGGATTTCCCAGTCCGCTCCTTGATCAACGCCTTGAACCGCTGCACCAGCTCCTTCAGATCGGCCGGTGTCAGCCTCACATCCGGGAAGTCATGCTCACCGTAGCGTTCATCTTTTAAATGTTCGATTACGCTCTCGAACGGTTCGTGGTCTTCGCCCGGTCGCTTTTGCACACCCATGACGACGTCACCGTACATCTGCAAAAAGCGGCGATACGAGTCCCAGGCAAAACGCGCGTTATTTGTTTTTTTCGCGACAATCTCTACCACTTCGTCGTTCATCCCGAGGTTCAGGATCGTGTCCATCATTCCGGGCATGGAATCGCGCGCGCCCGAACGCACGGAGACGAGCAATGGTCGTTCCTTGTCGCCTAATCTTCTCCCGACGGATTTTTCAACTCTGGCAAGAGCGACCTCCACTTGTCCTTTCAATTGGGGCGGATAGGTCCGCTTGTGATCGTAAAAATAACTGCAGACTTCTGTGGTGATCGTGAATCCCGGCGGCACAGGCAAACCAATGCGCGTCATCTCGTGGAGATTTGCTCCTTTACCGCCGAGGAGCGGTTTCATACTGCCTGCGCCGTCGGCATGTCCGTCACCGAAATAATAAACGTAACGCGGCGTTTTCTTTTGCCTCCCCGAAAGCAATCCACGGTCCGGCGTTGATCCTTTTGAGTGCCGAATTCCTTTTCGACCGTCGGTTTTTCGTTTTGTAGTCATGATTGAGAAGAGCAGGGGAGCGTCACTGGACGAACGCGCCAAAGTAGTTTCGGGCATGGCAGTGTCAACGCCGTAGGCAGATATAGAAAATGGAGCTGCTACAGAAGCCGGCGTGTCGCCGGCAAGCCAGGAAGATCGCAGCTCCGATGGCCTCGAGGCTAGCGCGACGCGCTTCCGTTATTCGCCAGAACTTCAGAAATGGCCGCCGTAAAGTCATCCACACCGGTACTCGGCACGATGATGCTGTTGCGCCGGCCGTGAGCTTCCTCGGTGATGCGCAAGAATTTCCCGCGATCATTCTCGCGGAACTCCACGTAAAAATGCTTACGCTCAATCTGCAGCTCTTTCGCCTCGATAATGTTATCCATTATTCCTGGAGCCGCTGACTTTACGGCAGCCGATTTACAGAAGGGAAGAAAAATCCGCGCTTTTTTTTGCACAATTTTGCCGGCGGAAGCGCTACCGGTTCTTTGTTAGTTCGCCGGCGGGGCGGAGGCTTCTCGATGTATCCCGAATAATTTGAGGTGAACGCCCAATACGTGCTGGCTTTCATCTTGAGCATCGCCGGGTTGCGGTGACGTCGGCTGAATCTACAATCTCGTGCGCGTGTTCGAATCGACGCGCCCGAGCATGCCCCATCCAATCGACCCAACACCTTACGAGTCGCCGCGAGGTCAGCGCCCGGCGGTTACTCAACCGATAGAACCGAGACCGCGAGCGCATGATCCATACGCGGCTTTCCGTTTCAGCGGCTTCAGCCTCTTCACCGCGGGCAATTTGCTCTCGATCACCGGCCGTCAGATGCTCGCCATCGCCGTGGAATGGGAGCTTTACGCACGCACCCATTCCGCGACGGCCCTGGGCCTGGTCGGATTAGTCATCGCAGTGCCAGTCGTGACCTTGTCATTACCAGCCGGCCATTTGGCGGATCGATTCAGTCGAAAGCGCATTATCCTCGTATCGCAGATCTTTAGCGCGCTTGCGTCCGTGGCCTTGGCGCTGGTCTCCTGGAAACATCTTTCCATTCCTCTGATCGCCGGGTTGCGGGAAGGTAATCGCGTGCTGGCGACGATCGCCACGATTTTCGAGCGACATAATCCAGCGTTCCATTTCGATGATGCTTCAATTCCGCTGATTTATCTGCTTCTTTTCATCGGAGGAACGGCGCGCACATTCAGTTGGGCGGCACGAAGCTCGTTCTTCCCGACGCTGGTCTCGCGCGATGCGTTTGCGAACGCAGTCACCTGGAATAACAGCGTTTTTCAGATTGGATCAGTTGCCGGGCCGGCTATCAGCGGCTTGCTGGTTGCGCACATCGGATTCCCTCTTGTCTACCTACTAGACGCCTTGTGTGCATTTTTGTTTTTCGTTCTGGTCCTGCCGATCCGTCGCAGCACGCAATCGCGAAATCAGATTGAGAAAAGCACATGGAAAAGCTTGATCGCTGGACTGCGATTCGTGCTTAGCAAAAAGGTGATCCTGGCAACGATTACGCTCGATCTGTTCGCGGTGCTGCTCGGAGGCGCGACCGCATTGTTGCCTATTTTCGCCGATCAAATCCTGCACTGTGGACCTATCGGACTGGGCTGGATGCGGGCCGCTCCGGCGGTTGGCGCCTTCTCCATGGCGTTGCTGGTGGCATATCTGCCACCGATGAAACAAGCCGGGAAAGCGTTGTTTTGGTGTGTCACCGGCTTTGGAATTGCGACGATCATCTTCGGTTTGTCGAAAGCGCTCTGGTTGTCGCTCGGTTTGTTGTTTCTTGTCGGAGCGTTCGACAGCGTCAGCGTGATCATCCGGGGCTCGATCGTGCAATTGGTTACACCGGATGAAATGCGCGGCCGCGTCTCTGCGGTGAACAATATCTTCATCGGCACATCGAATGAATTTGGCGCGCTCGAATCGGGATTAACCGCAGCACTTTTCGGTCCCGTGATTTCCGTTGTCGCGGGCGGCATCGGGACAATCCTGGTCGTGCTTGGCGTCGCCTCGCACTGGCCGGAGACACGCAGAATCGGCGCGCTGGATAAAGACTTGCGCTAAGATCGACAGGGATATATGAAAATCGCCGCTGCCCAAATCTCTTGCGCGCCCGGCGATCTCCAAGCGAACCTTGCTAAGGTTCGCGATTTTTCTGCGCGCGCCAAAAAAGCCGGCGCTGAATTGATCGTCTTTCCTGAGATGGTCGACACCGGCTACTCGATGCCGGCGATTCAGAAACACGCAACTTCCTGGAACGAAGGTGCAGTTCCGAAGTTACAAGCAATGGCGAAAGAATTGTCACTCGCGATCATCGCCGGCGTTTCGGACCGCGACGGCTCGCGCATTTACAACGCACAAGCGTTTATCGACCTGAATGGCAAAGTCATCGGCAAATATCGCAAAACGCATCTGGTCACAGCCGCTCCGCTCGACGAGCGTCCGTGGTTCACGGCGGGCGACGCTTTTACGAGTTGCGAGATGGACAAGTTTAATCTCGGCCTAACGATTTGCTACGACCTTCGATTCCCCGAGGTGTGCCGCGGGCTCGCTGTGGAACGACAAGTGAACGTCTTCGTCAATTCATCCGCGTGGCCTTTTCCGCGCGTGGAGCATCTGCGGATTCTCGCGCTGGCGCGGGCGATTGAAAACCAGGGCTATCTCATCCTGGCGAATCGAGTGGGAATGGATGACGGAGTTCCTTTCTGCGGCACGTCAGTAATTGTCGATCCTTACGGTGCAATTCTTGCAGCTGCCTCAGTTGATCGCGAAGAACTTATCCAGGCTGAGATTTCAGAGGACGTCATCAAGTCCGTTCGAAGCAGAATGGCCGTATTCGGCCATCGCCGACCAGAGTTGTACTGATCGTGGCAAGATCGCCACTCGGATCGGGCGGAAGCAACGTATCATGCGGTTGCGAGCACGGACGTTTTCGCGATGGCCAGATTTCTAAGCGAATAAATGTGTGTGAGCAGTCCGATAACTCAAAACTCGCCGCGCACTGAAATCGTTCCGTAGGGTGCGCCTCCGTCTTGATGATAGCGCACGTCTGCGCGGTAAAAGTCGAAGTCGCGATACGGTTGATAGCCAGCCTCAGCGCTTAATGTCATTACGGATGAGATTCTCCAGGTAGCACCTGCGCCAGTCCTTATCTCGCCATAGGTGAGCACCGCTTGGTTTAATCGTGGAATTCCGCGCGCACTCCCGAAGTGATCATCGACACGGAAATTTGTCTCCTTAATCGTACCGCCGGCGTACAACGTAAGGTCTTTGTTTAGCTGAAATTCAAGGCGTGGCGTGGGCAAGACGGCATCCAGTACCCATTGGCGCGCGATCTTCCAGCGGACACCGCCTCCGGGTAAAACTGGATATTTTCGCTCAATATCGACTCCGATGCCCAAGACCAGCTGTAAATTGGGACTGTAGATGTACGTGCCACCGACGACGAATGGGATGTTAACGTCCTGGGATTCAAAGTTGTCTGTCCCATAAAAGCCCGGTTGCGCTTGGAACCGTAGCAGAATCGAATCAGAAAGTTGTGTGTCCAGACCAAGGACCAGACTTACTGCCTGCAACGTATCTGGAAGAGGAGCGCTATCAGGGAAACCGAAAGAAAATCTTTCCCACTCAGCGCCCAGGCGCAATACGCCAAGCTTAATTCGAGGCGTGAGAACAAAACGGAGAAGAATATCGTTTTCATTAAAGTCGCCGACCACATGCTGGCCGCGCTGGACGTCACCGTTGCCTACATAAGTTTCGTCGACAACAAATTCGCCGGAAAACGGATATGTCGAAGTTGCTGAAGTATTCTCGGCGCTGATCGTTTGGGTGTCGTTCTCGCCGGCGATGGATGAAATTGCAATAAAGCCAAATGCAACCACGCCGTAAGTGCCAGTCAGGGATCGAGACAAGAGGTTTTTCATCCTTTAGCGACCGCCCGAGGTATCACGTCGAAACAACGTTACCGCCTTCAAGATATCCTTCATCATGGCCGATTCCGAGGCGAGTCGCTCCACGCCATGCAAAGATGCCAGCGAAGCGGCCGAGATCATGTCGCCGCGCCAAACGAGCGTGGAAGCTTTTCCCTCCACATTGACCGACCACATTTGATAAAGCGTAAGGGCGACGTAGTAACCGCCGCTCGCATAGTAAAGCACGTCAGCTGCCTGGTAAGTTCCACCAGTGCCAGCGCGATTGTAGGATGCACCAAGAGTGACCACGCCTTGATCGTCCACATCCAGAAGTTCCCAATAAAGTTCCGGGTTAAGCGAACCGGCGCCACGGCCGATTCCTGTTGCACCAAGCAAACTGGAAAACTGATGACGAATTTTCTCCTGTTGTTTGAGCAAACCATTCAATTCGTCGCCTGCGCGAATAGTTTGGCTGCCATGATCGTAGGGCGGCTCGGCTGATGTTCCACCAGAAGAAAAACTGTGTGCGCGCGCCGCCAGAATATCGCTCCAGAATTTTGCGACCGCAGCAGGCATCGCGCCGCCGCCACCGCCAGCGGGAGAAAATTTCTTCGCTTCGTCCTTACTGATTTGCAATTCCGGACTTAGCTTTTGAGTCGCGCTGACGAGCGAGCGAACGGAGCTATTATCGGGTGCGTTTTGCAATTTCGAAAAATTCGCCGCAGTCGGGGAGCCAGGCAGGTCGGAGTGCAGAAAAACTTTCAGCTCGCGATGCTTTGTCGGATCCCATCGACGCAACGCTTCGATTTGCTGGGCAGGCGAGGCCGGCGAGACGTAACAGCTTTGCACGGAGAGAAACCGTGGATTGCCCATTGGCGGTCCATGGGCTGTTCTTACATCGCTCTTTGCGAGCTGGACCAGATCGACTTTGTCGAAAATTGAAAACGCGGCGAGATCGGAAACAGCGTCGGCCCAGGCAGGAGTGAAGGTTAAGATCCAGAGCAACAGGAAGACGGAACTCCCAAGACCGCTGGACCGATGGGCTCGTATCGATTCGAATTTCATGACGAAAAGTATCTATCGTCGCCGCCTAATGGTTGCAAATGTGAGCACCTCATCGCAATAAGATTTCG
>Ga0193713_1000574_pt1 | contig 12356 bp, 11 predicted proteins | sample H3a2metaG_FD_143054 | JGI IMG/M metagenome (GOLD analysis project Ga0193713, IMG submission 143054) | Soil microbial communities from a riparian zone of the East river system, Colorado, United States - H3a2 | ecosystem: Environmental > Terrestrial > Soil > Riparian zone | place: USA: East River... | reverse complement strand
CGGGAACCATTCCCGCCGGAGCGATCGCGCTCGACTCGGCCTTCTCGCCGATCCAGCGCGTGGCCTACGGCGTGGAGAACGCGCGGCTGGGCAAGGTCACCGACTACGAGAAGCTGATCCTCGAGATCTGGACCAACGGGGCGGTGTCGCCCGACGATGCCCTCTCGCGGGCGGCCCGCCACCTGCAGTCGCACTTCTCCCACCTGGCCCCGGAAGGGCGCGAGGAGGAAGAGGAGGAGGTGGAGGCGACCGGCGAGGGCTTCCTGCAGGAGAGCCTGTCCAAGCCGCTCGAGGAGCTGCCGCTTCCCGCGCGGGCCATCAACGCATTGAAGAACCACGAGATCCTGATGGTGGCGGACCTGGTCCAGAAGACCGACGAGGACCTCGAGTCGGTCAAGAACCTCGGCTCCAAGTCGATCGAGGAGATCAAGACCGCGCTGGCCGCGCTCGGCCTGTCGCTCGGCATGCGCATCGACCCGAATCTGCTGGGCGCGCTCGGCCGCGGAGGGACGAAATGAGGCACGGCAAGGCGGGCTTCAAGCTCGGGCGGGTCACCGCCCACCGCTGGGCGCTCTTCCGCAACCTGCTCGTGGCCCTCTTCCGGCACGAGCGCATCATGACCACCGAGGCCAAGGCCAAGGCGGTCCGCGGCCTCGCCGACCACATGGTCACCCTCGCCAAGCGCGACGATCTGCACGCGCGCCGGCAGGTGCTGAGCATGGTGCCCGACGCGGTCGTGGTGAAGAAGCTCTTCGACACCATCGCGGCCCGCTTCAGCGAGCGGCCCGGCGGCTACACCCGCATCATGAAGGCGGGCCTGCGCCCCGGCGACCGCGCGCAGATGGTGGTGCTGGAGCTGGTGGACCGGCCGGAGGAGCCCAAGGAGAAGGGGAAGAAGGACGCCAAGGCCGAGAAGGCCCCCAAGGAAGACAAGAAGGCCAAGGGCAAGGGCGAGGCCTCCGCGGGCGCGGCCAAGGGCCGGCGCAAGAAGGCGGCCGCGGCGGCGGGCTAGTTCTGCTTACCGTCTAGTTCTTTCAGGCTCTGTTGAAATGCGGGGGCCCAGAAATGGCCCCCGCACTCCCCCAGTCCGCGGACTCCCGTTTACTGCTTGTTGCGGTAGTCTATTTCAGGTGCTTCTTGAAGAGGTCGAGGGTGCGGCGCCAGGCGTCGTCGGCGGCGGCCTTGTTGTAGACGTCGGCCCGCTCGTCGTTGAAGAAGCCGTGGTCCACTCCCGGATAGATGTTGATCTCGACCGTCTTGCCCGCCTTCTTGATGGCGGTCTCCACCTCGCGGGCGGTCTGCGGCGTCACGAAGCCGTCCTTCTCGGCGAAGAGCCCCAGCACCGGACCGTTCAGCTTCGAGTAGTCCGGCTTGACGTTCGGATGGATGCCGTAGAAGTCCACCACCGCCCCCACGTTCGAGTTGGTGCACCCCGCGAAGAGGGCGAGCTGCCCGCCCATGCAGAAGCCCACCGCGCCGAGCTTGGAGGTCGACGAGTGGCCGGCGAGGTACCGGGCGGCTCCGGAGAGATCCTTCTCGGCCCGCTCGATGTTCAGCGCCATGAAGAGCTTGCCCGCGGTGTCCGGCTCGGTGGCGGTCTGGCCGTGGTAGAGATCCGGGGCCAGCGCCGAGAAGCCGGCGGCCGCGAAACGATCGGCGACGTTCTTGATGTGGCCCACCAGGCCCCACCACTCCTGGATCACGAGAACACCCGGGCCCTTGCCGGAGGCGGGAGTGGCCAGATAACCCTTCGCGGTGTGCCCGTTGCTGGGAAACTCGACCATCGTGCCGGCCATCGTGCGGTCTCCTTCTTAGGGTTGAATGTGGATGATTTCAGTTTGGCGGTTTGGCTCCTTCGCGCAAGCGATTTTTTAGAATTGCTTGAACGTGAAAGACCCTGGTTTGGCGGTTAGGCTCCTTCGCGCAAGCGCTCATCCGAACTGCCTTGCTTTGCGTCGAGCGGCTCTTGGGCTCCTCCGCGTAAGCGGGATCGGCGGCGTCTAGTCTAGCGATTCTGGTGCGTCGCGCAAGCTACGGTTCGGGCTTGTCGGCGCCGGCCTTCTTGGCGGGGGCGGGCGTGATCCGGACGGTGAGGACGCGGCGCTTGTCGGCCTCGAGGACGGTGAAGGCGTAGCGCCCGACCCGGAAGACCTCGCCGACCAGGGGGATGCGGTGGAGCGTGGCCAGCACGAGGCCGGCCACCGTCTCGAAGTCGCCCTTGGGCAGGTCCCAGTCCAGCGCTTCGTTGACCTCGTCGAGGCCCGCGCGGCCGGCCACCCGGTAGCTGCCGTCGGGCAGGCGCTCCACCGTGTCGGGGGTGCGGTCGTGCTCGTCGCGGATCTCGCCCACGATCTCCTCGACGATGTCCTCGACCGTGACGATGCCGACGGCACCCCCGTACTCGTCCACCACCACCGCGAGCTGCACGTGGTTCTTCTGCATCTCGCGAAGCAGCTCGTCGATGCGCTTGGTCTCCGGGACGTAGGTGGCGGGACGCATCAGCGCGCGGACGTCCGGGGTCGGTAGCCCCTGGCTGAAGAGATCCATGCTGGTGATCACGCCCACGATGTTGAACACGCGGTCGGTGAAGACCGGGATGCGCGAGAAGCCCCGCTCCTGGATGAGGCGGAGCGCGTCGGCGGACGAGGCGGTGTCGGGGAGCGCCGCCACGTCCACCAGCGGGACCATGACCTCGCGCGCCGCGGTCTCCCCCAGGTCGAAGATCTTGTCGATCATCTCGGCCTCGGTGACCGTGACGTCGGCCTCCTCCGGCTCCATCTGCAGCAGCAGCTTGAGCTCCTCGCGCGAGACGAACTGGCGGGTCCCGGTGGGCTCGCGTCCGGCCAGGGCGAGCGCGCGCCCCACCAGGGCGTTGGCGCCCCAGGTGAGCGGGGCCAGAACCTTGCCCAGCAGCTCCACCACCGGGAACAGGATGAGGATCAGTCCGGTCGCGCGCTCCCGGGCCACCGCTTTCGGGATCACCTCGCCGAAGACGAGCATGAGCGGGGTGAGGGCCGCGGTGACCAGGAACGCCGCCCCGCCGCCCATCACCGGGATGAGCGCCCAGGTCGCCACGCTGGACGCGGTGATGTGGGCGATGGTCACGCCCATCATCGCGGTGGACAGGAGCCGCTCCGGGCTCCGGAACGCCTCCAGGTAGCGGATGGCGGTCCGGTGCCCGCCCTCCGCCATGTGGCGCAGTCGGACGCGGTTGGCCGCGATGAACGACATCTCCGCCGCCGAGAAGAGGGCGGTCACCAGCAGGGAGAGCCCGATGAGCCAGACGTAGATCACGTGGCCTCCGCCGGCCGGGCGATCTCGGGCAGGACCACGAGCACCTCGAGCACGCGGGTCCGCTCCACCTTCTCGACCGATACGCGGACGCCGTCCTCGGTCTCCTTCTTCTCGCCCCGGTTGGGCACCCGGCCGAAGAGATCGAGGACCCAGCCGCCCACCGTGTCGAAGGCCTCGTCGGGGATCTCGAGTCCGGTCGCCGCGTTCAGCTCGTGGATGGGGAGGCGCCCGGAGACCCGGAAGCTGCGCGGGCCCATGGGCTGGATCAGGCGCTCGTCCTCGTCGTACTCGTCGCGGATCTCGCCGACCAGCTCCTCGAGCAGATCCTCGAGGGTGACCAGGCCCGCGGTGCCCCCGTACTCGTCCACCACGATGGCCAGATGGAGCTTCTTGGCCTGAAACTCGCGCAGCAGGGCGTCGGCCCGCTTCGACTCCGGCACGAAGTAGGGCGGATGGAGATGTGCGCGGAGGTCAAAGCTGGGGGGCAGGCCGCCCAGGTGCGGGAGCAGGTCCTTGGTGTAGAGCACCCCCACGATCTGGTCGATGGTCTCCTCGAAGACCGGCACGCGGGAGTGCAGCTGCTCGCGCAGCACCGGCAGGATCTCCCCCGGCGGCATCGACACGTCGAGGCAGAACATGTCCGGACGCGGCACCATCACCTCGCGTACCAGGGTGTCCTCCAGCTCGAACACCTTGTGGATCATCTCGCGCTCGGTCCGATCCACCACGCCCTCGCGCGCGCCCACGTCCACCAGCGTGCGCAGCTCCTCCTCGGAGATCTCGGGCTGCCCGGCCTGCCGCTCGGAGCCGACCAGGCGGAGGGTGACCGCGGTGAAGGCGCCGAGGCCCATGCGGATCGGTTTCAGCGCGACCGAGAGCCACGCCACCGGCCGGTTCACCCAGCTCGCGAACCGCAGCGGGTGCTCGACCGCCAGGGTCATGGGCAGCACCTCGCCGAACACGGTGAGCAGGAACACCATGGCGCCGATCGCGATCGGCAGACCCTTGCCGCCGAAGACCTGCTCCGCGATGGCCGCGGCGAGGGCGGAGGCTCCGATGTTCACCACTGTGATGCCGACGAGGAGGGTGACCAGCAGCTCGTTGGGCTGCGCGAGCAGCGGCGCGAGGGGGCCGGGCGTCTTGCCCTGTTGCTCGGCCAGCTCCTTCAGCCGCGTCCGGCCCAGCGAGAAGTACGCGGCCTCGGCGCCGGAGAGCAGCGCGGAGAGGAGGAGCAGGATCCCGAGGACGAGCAGCTCGGGGAGGACCCGGCTATCCATGGAAGTGCTCATAGCCGCCGCGCATCGGGACCGTCGCCCCGTCGGCATCCACGAAGACGATCTCGCCCGCGCTCCCCTCGATTCGCCCGATGACGGTGAGGGCGGTGCCGGTCGCCTCGGCGAGGCCCGCGACGAGGCGGTCGGCCGCGGCGGGGTCGCAGGTGAGCAGGAGCTCGTAGTCCTCGCCGCCGCTCGCCGCCCACTCGCGCGCGTCGCCCCCGACCGCGCGTGCGGTCTCGCGCGCCGCGGCCGAGATCGGAACCCGATCGAGTCGCACGCGGGCGCCCACCCCGCTCTCCCGGCAGACGTGCGCGAGGTCGGTGGCGAGGCCGTCGGAGCAGTCCATCATGGCGTGGACGCCGGGCGCCTGGCCCAGCCAGCGTCCCTCCGCGACGCGCGCGCGGGGCCGGAGGTGCGCCCGCGTGATCTCGGCGAGCCGCGCGCCGGTCACGCCCGCGTCGCGGGCGCGGTCGAGGCCGATCTCGAGCGCGTGGAAGCCGGCGGCCGAGGCGCCCAGGCTGCCCGTCACCGCCACCGCGTCGCCGGCGCGGGCGTGCGAGCGAAGCCGCGGCTCGCCCGGATGGATCCCGAGCAGCGTGACGTTCACGGTCCAGCCGCCCGGAGAGGCCGAGGTATCGCCGCCGACGACGGTCACGCCGTGCGGCGCGGCGGCCTCCGCCATGCCCGCGTAGAACGCGTCCACCGCCTCGACGTCCGTGTCGGCCGGCACGGCCAGCGCCACCAGCGCCCAGCGCGGGATGCCGCCCATGGCCGCGATGTCGGAGAGGTTGACCGCGAGGGCCTTCCAGCCGATGTCGGACGGCGCGGCGGAGATCCGGCGGAAGTGGACGTCCTCGATCAGCAGATCGGTGGTGGCGAGCAGCTTGTGTCCGGCCGGCACCGCGAGGACCGCGGTGTCGTCGCCGATGCCCACCTCGACCCCGGGCGCGGCGCCGGTCGCGGCGGCGCTCCGCCGGATGCGGCGGATCAGCCCGCGCTCGCCCAGTCCGCCCAGGCCCACCCGTTCGGGTGGCTCCGCGTTCATGCCGGGATGGCGACCGGCGTCAGCGCGAGGAAGTTCGCCAGCAGCGCCTTGCCCTGGCTCGTCAGGATCGACTCGGGATGGAATTGCACGCCCTCGACCGGATAGCGACGATGCCGCAGGCCCATGATCTCGCCATCATCCGCCCGGGCGGTGATCTCGAGGTCGGCGGGCAGGCCCGCGTCCAGCACGACCAGGGAGTGGTAGCGCGTCGCCTCGAACCCGGGCGGCAGTCCGCGAAAGACGCCCCGCCCGTCGTGCGCGATCGGCGACGTCTTGCCGTGCATCTGGCGTCGTGCCCGCGCCACCGTGCCCCCGAAGGCCTGGCCGATCGCCTGGTGCCCGAGGCAGACGCCGAGGATCGGCACGCGGGCGTGAAACCGGCGGATCAGCTCGAGCGAGATGCCGGCGCCGTCGGGATGGCCGGGGCCCGGGGAGATGACGATCGCCTCGGGGGCCAGCCCTTCCACCTCGTCCACGGTGAGCGCGTCATTGCGGGCGACGCGCATGCGCGCTCCGAGCTCGCCCAGGTACTGCACCAGGTTGTAGGTGAACGAGTCGTAGTTGTCGAGCACCAGGATCATCGCGGCTGCTCCTGCGCGGCGATCCGGAGCGCGAGAATCATGCCGCGCGCCTTCGAGGCCGTCTCGAGCCACTCCGTCTTCGGATCGGAGTCGGCCACGATACCCGCGCCCACCTGGATGGAGGCGCGCCGCCCGTGACACACCACGGTGCGGATGGTGATGCAGGAGTCGAGGTTGCCCGAGTAGGAGATGTAGCCGACCGCGCCCCCGTAGGGACCCCGCCGGGTCGGCTCCAGCTCCTCGATGATCTCCATGGCGCGGATCTTGGGAGCCCCGGTGAGGGTGCCGGCGGGGAAGCACGCGGCGAGCACGTCGAAGGCGTCCTTGCCGGGCTCGAGCCGGCCCCGCACGTGGCTCACCAGGTGCATGACGTGCGAGTAGCGCTCCACCACCATGAACTCCGAGACCTCGACGCTGCCGAGACGGCTCACCCGGCCCACGTCGTTGCGCCCGAGGTCCACCAGCATCACGTGCTCGGCCCGCTCTTTCGGATCCGCCCGCATCTCGTCGGCCAGCCGGGCGTCCTCCTCCTCGGTCCGACCCCGCGGATGCGTCCCCGCGATCGGCCGCTCCTCCACCCGCTCGTCCTCGAGCCGGACCAGCACTTCCGGGGACGAGCCCACGATGCTGGTCCGGCCCAGGCGCAGGAAGAAGAGATAGGGCGACGGGTTGACCGTCCGAAGGGCGCGATAGACCGTGAACGGGTCGGCCCGGAGCTCGGTGTCCAGCCGGCGGGACAGCACCACCTGGTAGGCGTCGCCGGCGGCGATGAACTCCTTCGCCCGGCGCACCCCGTCCATGAAGGCGGTCTCGTCCATCGTCGAGGTGAATCCCTCGTCGCCCAGGGCCACCAGCGGCTCCACCGGTGGCAGGGTGAGCGGGGCGGGGGAGCGGGCCGGCCGGCGGAGGTTGCCGATCAGCATGCCGATCTTGACCGCGGCGGCGTCGTAGGCGCGGTCGAGCGAGGCCGGATCGGTCTTGCCGATGTGGGCGTTGGCGATCACCAGCAGCCGGTGGCGCAGGTTGTCGAAGACCAGCAGGCTGTCGGTGAACATGAACACCGCGTCCGGCAGCTTCTGGTCGTCGGTGGTCAACGTCGGGAGCCGTTCGACGTGCCGGATCATGTCGTAGGACAGGAACCCCACCGCCCCGCCCTGGAAGCGCGGCAGCCCCGGCACGGGAACCGGCTTGAACTGAGCGAGCAGATCCCGAAGCGCCGTGAAGGGATCCGAGCCCGGCAGCAGCTCGGTGGTGCCGTCGGCCCGGCGGACGCTGATGCGCTTGCCCTTGGCGGTGAAGACCATGAGCGGGTCCGAGCCCAGGAAGGAGTACCGGGCCCACTTCTCTCCGCCCTCGACCGACTCGAGCAGGAAGGCGTAGGGACCGGGGCGGAGCCGGAGGAAGGCGGACAGCGGGGTGTCGAGGTCGGCGGCCAGCTCGGCGAAGACCGGGATCAGGTTGCCCCGCCCGGCCAGCGCGTGGAACTCCTCACGCGTGGGAGAGAGCGGGGGGAGACCCGGCCCCACCGTCGACATGGATGAGTCGCTCAGGCGTTCGCGTCCAGCTTCTTTTTGAGCTGCGCCTTCGGGACCGCGCCGATCACCTGGTCCATCACCTTGCCGCCCTTTACGAACAGGATGGTCGGGATGGACCGGATCCCGTAGCGGGCCGCCAGCGCGGGCTGCTCATCCACGTTCACCTTCGCGAGGGTCACCGAGCCGTTACCCTCGCGCACCAGCTCTTCGAGCGTGGGCGCGATCGCGCGACAGGGGGCACACCACTCGGCCCAGAAGTCCACCATCAGCAGCTCGGCGTGCTTGCCCAGTTCGGTGTCGAAGCTGGCCTCGGTGAGATGGAGCGTGCTATCCGCCATTGATCCAGGGTCTCCTCATGGTCGGGCAGGGTTGATGCGGGACAGCGGTGAGAGTTCCATAAAAAACGCAGTGCCACGCTAGCATACGCCCCCCACCATCGCAAGTTAGCCGCCGGGCTCGGGTCGGGTTGCCGTGCCGTTGCCCCGTGGGCAAGGCAGGGGAGCCGACGGTTCGGGGCAGTCCTTCTGACAGTTGGCGTCACCTGCCGGACGTCCACCCGGTGTCACCCTGCCACACTGCGACCATAAACCACCTCGGAGGGCCGGAAAGCCTTGAATCCACGGCATTGACCCGGAGACGCCGAGAACGGCCCCCAAGACGGCGGAAAACCTCGGTTGGTAGGGGGTTTGCAGTAGATGAACCCCCCGAAAAGCCATGGCGGGTCGGTTCGTTGGGTAGCCACGTGCACTCGCAGCCCAGGGAGGGTCAGTTCGTGGGCAAGGTGATGGTCGTCGATGACGCCGTGTCAGAGCTGAAGGTGATCGAGGGCATCCTCAAGGCCGCCGGCCATCAGGTCGTGTCGTACGATCACGGCGAGCTCCTCGAGGATCGGATCGTCGAGGAGCGCCCGGACCTCCTGCTGCTGGACATCGTGATGCCCAAGCGGAACGGCTACGAGGTGCTGCGCGGCCTCCGGCGCGATCCCCGAACCAAGGACACCCCGGTGGTGTTCGTGAGCTCCAAGAACCAGGAGAGCGACCGCCTCTGGGGCCAGCGACAGGGCGCCGCGGACTACCTGGCCAAGCCGTTCACCGCGGACCAGCTCCTCAGCGTGGTTCGCCAGTTCGTGAAATAGCGCCCATGACCCAGATGCCCGCGACCCCGGTCATGCCCGCTGCTCCGGATGCCCCTCCGGCGCCGCGCGCCTGTCTTTTCGCCCTCGCCGGGGCGAGGTTCGCGGTGGACGTGCGAAGCGCCCGCGAGGTGGTGGTCTTCGACGAGATCACCGCGGTTCCCCTGGCCCCTCCGCACCTGGTGGGCGTGGCGAACCTGCGGGGCACCGTGATGCCGATCGTCGACGTCCGGAACATGCTGGGACTGCCGGACTCACGTCCCGGGCGCACCCCGCGCACGCTCGTCGTGCGCGATGGCGCCGTGCAGGCGGCCCTGGTGGTGGACACCGTGCTCGGGCTTGAACCCTACGAGGACGTGGTGGTCCCCGACAGCCCGACGGCCGCTGGTCTGCGCGGACCGCGCCCGCTGATGGCCGGCTGGATCCAGTGGGCCGGAGAGACCCTGCCGCTGCTCGACGTCCCGAAGATCCTGGCCGCCCTCCACCCTCGGACCGCAACGGTCGCGCAGGAGGTATCGGCATGAACCGTAGACGCTTCCTCGGCGGTGCCCTCTCGGCCGGCGTCGCGAGCACGCTCCTCCCGGGCGCCACCCCGCACGCCCAGGCCGGCGAGATCCGGATCGGCATGAGCGCCGCATTCCGGGGCGCCGCGGCCGGGCTCGGCAGCGAGCTCTACCGGGGCGCGCAGGCTTACTACAGCGAGATCAACGCGCGGGGTGGTCTCTTCGGGCGGGCCATCACGGTCGTCGCGCTCGACGACGGCTACAACCCGGACCCGTGCATCCGCAACACGATCCAGCTCCTGGACCGCGAGAAGGTGTTCCTGCTCTCCAACTACGTGGGCACCCCGACGCTCACGCGCGCCCTGCCCGTGATCAAGCAGTACGCCGACCAGGGGGTGGTGCTGGTGGGCAACTTCACCGGCGCCCAGCCCCAGCGCGAGACCCCCTACGTCGATCAGGTCTTCAACATCCGGGCCTCCTACCGGCAGGAGATGGCGGCGCTGGTGGAGCGCTTCTGGCAGGCGGGGGCTCGGCGTTTCGGAGTCTATTACCAGATCGATGCCTACGGCCGCAGCGGCACCGACGGGGTGGCCCGCGCGCTCGCCGGGCGCAACGCCAAGATCGTCGCGGAAGCCACCTACGTCCGCAACGCCAAGTTCGACGAGGACATGACCATCGCGGTCCAAGCCCTCCGCGAAGGCGGTAGCGACGTCGTGCTCTGCACCGGGGCCTACCAGGGCTGCGCCGCCTTCGTGCGTTCGGCGCGGGATGCGGGCTGGACCGCGCCGATCTCCAACGTCTCGTTCGTGGGATCGGACGCCATGCTCGGGCTGCTCGTCAAGCACGGCCGCGCCAAGGGCCGCGACTACACCCGCGCCCTGATCAATTCCCAGGTGGTGCCGAGCTACGACGATACCGCCCTGCCGGGCGTGGTCGAGTACCGAGCCCTCATGGACAAGCACAACCCACAGCTGCCCGAGGTGCTCCGCGACCCCACCTCCGTGCCGCAGAAATACAGCTTCATCAGCCTCGAGGGCTACGTGAACGCGCGGGTGATCGTCGAGGCGCTGCGCCGGGCGGGAGCCAGCGCGGGGCGGCCGGCCTTCCGGCAGGCGCTGGAATCGCTCCGCGGCCTCGACCTCGGCATCGGCGCGCCGCTCACCTTCACGGCGGAGCGGCACCAGGGGCTGGACAGCGTCTACTTCACGCGGGTCGAGAGCGACCGCTGGGTGCCGGTCGCGGACTGGGCCGCGGCGGTCAAGGCCTGAACATGCGCATGGGCGATCTGACACGCGGCTGGAGGAAGCAGGCGATGAGAAAAAGGGCGGAGGGCACGGGACCCCACGTCGAGACGGCTTCGGCTCCGGCTTTCCGGGCGCGGTTCGGCCTCCTCGGCAAGATCACCCTCTTCCTCGTGGTGGTCCTGGTGCCGGTGGCGGCCGTGAGCTGGGTCATCGCCTACCGATCGCTGCAGGAGAACCTGAGCCGCGAGTTCACCGACAAGGGCAGCGCCATCGCCAACAGCCTCGCGAGCTCCGCGGCGGACCTCGTGGTGAACCGCGACGCCTCCACCGTTCAGGCCCAGGTCGACGAGTTCTCCAAGATTTCCGGTGTGGCCTACGTCATGGTCTACGATCCCCAGCGCGCCCTCATCGCCCACACCTTCGCCCCGGTGGTGCCCAAGGGCATCATCGAGAAGAACGTGGTGCCGGGGCAGGCCACCCGGCCCCAGGTCCAGGAGCTCACCTATGTCGATCCCCGCGGCGGAAGCGAGCGGGAGATCATCGACATCGGCGTGCCCATGCTGGGCGGCCGGCTCGGGACGGTTCGGGTGGGCATGGACAAGTCGATCATCAGCACCGCGGCGGTCGCGGCCGGCAACTTCCTGCTCCTGGTCCTCGGCGGGATCGCGGCGGCGGCCGTACTCGCGGGCGTGGTCTTCGCCCAGCGGATCACCCGGCCGGTCAACGCGCTGATGAGCGTGGCGGAGCGCGTGGGCCGGGGCGACCTCTCCCAGCTGGTGCCGGTCACCTCGCGCGACGAGATCGGCCAGATGGCGGTGACCTTCAACGACTCCATCGTGCGGCTCCGCTCGCTCGTCCAGACCGAGACCGACCGCGACGAGGAACGCCGCAAGCGCGAGGAGCTGCAGCAGAACATCATCAAGTTCCTCGACACGGTGGTGGAGATCGGCAAGGGCGACCTCACCCGGCGCGGTGAGGTCAGCTGGGACGTGCTCGGCAACGTGGTGGACGCCATCAACCTGATGGTCGAGGAGATCTCCTCGGTCGTGGGCGACGTGCGGCAGGCCGCCCTCCGGGTGGCCTCGGGCTCGCAGGACACCATCCGGATCACCGGCGAGCTCGCGGAGGCGGCCCAGGCCCAGACCCGCGACGCGGTGAGTGTGACCCGCTCGGTGGCGGATGTGACGGTCTCGGTGCGCCAGGTCGCGGACAGCGCCGATCAGAGCGCCAAGGCCGCGCGCCAGGTGCTCCAGGCCGCGAGCAAGGGCGAGGGGGCGGTGCGCAACAGCCTCGCGAGCATGCAGCAGATCCGGGCCGAGGTGCAGACCATCTCCAAGAAGATCAAGTCCCTCGGCGACCGCTCGCTCGAGATCTCCAACATCGTGAACACGATCCAGGACATCGCGGCCCAGACCCACCTGCTCGCCCTGAACGCCTCCATCGAGGCGGCGGGCGCGGGCGAGGCGGGGCTGCGGTTCTCGGTCGTGGCCGACGAGGTCCGGAAGCTGGCGGAGCGCGCCACCCAGGCCACCCGGGACATCGGCACGCTCATCAAGGGCGTGCAGGTCGAGACCCAGGAGGCGGTGGTGGCGATGGAGTCCGGAACCCGGGAGGTGGAGTCCGGATACGAGGTGAGCCTCAAGGCGGAGGAGGCCCTCCAGGAGATCGGGAAGATCTCGCAGAGCTCCGCCGAGCTCGCGGCCGAGATCTCCCATGCGTCCCAGACCCAGGTCCGGGGCGCCGAG
>Ga0193713_1000573_pt1 | contig 12365 bp, 9 predicted proteins | sample H3a2metaG_FD_143054 | JGI IMG/M metagenome (GOLD analysis project Ga0193713, IMG submission 143054) | Soil microbial communities from a riparian zone of the East river system, Colorado, United States - H3a2 | ecosystem: Environmental > Terrestrial > Soil > Riparian zone | place: USA: East River... | reverse complement strand
TCTCGCGGATAAATTCCGTTATCGGCTTTGTAGCTTTCGCAAGCCGCGGAGAGTGCGGCGATCTCGGTTTCGGCGCGGGCACGGGCCGCTTTTCTTTGCACGTAGCTGACCGTACTGAGAATCAATCCAGCCAGAATGATGATGATGGCTATGACGACGAGCAGCTCGATAAGGGTGAAGGCGCCTCCGGCGCCAAATGTCGAACCACGAATGTCGAAGATCGAGGGACTAGTTAACGCGGAAGATCGAATGCGTGCGAGATTTGTTTCGTCATTCGTCATTCGGATTTCGTCATTCGCTCTGCGCGTCAGGTTTGCTGCTGCAAGCCTTGAATGATGGCGATGAGTGGCATGAACAACGCCATCACAATTGTGCCGACAATGACCGCGAGAAAAACGATCATGATCGGCTCGAGGGCGGCGGTTATGCCCGCCACAGCGTTGTCAACCTCATCATCATACACGTTTGCGATTTTCAAAAGCATCTCAGGCAATTGACCGGTTTCTTCGCCGACATCGATCATGCTGATAACCATGGGCGGGAAAGCACGGCTTGCTTCCAGTGGTTGCACGATCGATTCGCCTTCCTTCACGCTGTCGTGCACTTGGGAGATCGCTTTGGCGATGACAGCGTTGCCGGCGGTCTCGCGCGTGATATTTAATGCCTGCAAGATCGGAACACCACTTGTCACCAGCGTGCCAAGTGTACGTGAAAAACGCGAGATCGAGGTTTTACGGATGAGATCGCCAAAGAGCGGCATGCGCAGCGTGACACGATCGATCACGGATTTTCCGCCGCGGGTGCGCGCGAGGAATTTGTAAGCGGCGAAAGTCGCGACAATCCCGCCGATCAAAACGAGCCAATGATTTACCACGACCTTGCTCACGGTGATCACAAAGATGGTTACGCCGGGTAGCGGCTTATCACCAAGCATATCGTGAAAGATCGTTTCGAACTTCGGCACAATAAATACGAGCAGGAACCCCATGATCGCAAACGCCATAGTCATCACGATGAGCGGATAAACCATCGCGGCTTTGACTTTGTTCTTAATTTTCGCGGCTTTCTCCTGAAATTCCGCAAGCCGGTTCAGCACAACCTCAAGCACGCCGCCGGCCTCGCCCGCCCTCACCATGTTGACGTAAAGATCGTTGAAGATCAGCGGATGCAGGGATAGTGCGTCGGAAAATGTATTGCCGCCTTGCACCCCGTCGGCCAGTTTGTTGATCGTTCTTTTTAACACACCGTCGCGCTCTTGTTTTGCCAGAACACTTAAGCTTCGCAGCAAGGGCAATCCGGCATCGATCAGGGTCGCAAGTTGACGCGTGAAGATCATCAAGACCTTCGACTTAACTTTTTTGCCTTGAAAAAGAACGATGCTGGTTTTCGCGCGTGGTCGGGTCTGGCCAGCCATCTTGGCGGCGCGTCGGGAGACCTTCCCGTTAGGACCGCTTTTGGCATCTTCGTAGACGCTCGTCGGAAAAAAGCCGGCCTTGCGCAACTGGCCAATTGCTTCATTCGTGGAAGCGGCTTCAAGCAATCCAGTGGCCTCCTGTCCGCGAGCGTCGAGAGCTACGTAGTTGTATTGGGGCATAAACGGGCTAGATGATAGCTCGCCCGAGGCTCCTGTCGAGCTTTTCGGTCAGAAACGAACTACCTGGCGCAGCAATTCAGGTGTATTTAAGAACTTCCTCAATCGTGGTGTCCCCGGCGAAGATGCTGCGCAAACCGTCCTGCCGCAGGGTGACCATGCCAAGCTCGATGGCTTTTTGTTTCAAAGTAACGGTTGGTGCGCGTTCGTTGATCAATTCCCGGATCGGATCAGTAATTTGTAGAAGTTCATAAATCCCTTTTCGCCCTTTGTAACCAGTGTTGTTACACGCATCACAGCCTTTCCCGTAATAAAATTGTTTATCGCCAATATCGCGACGGGCAGTGCCCAATTCTGCGAGCAACGCCTCGTTCGGTTGATAAGCCGTGCGGCATTTTCGGCAAATGCTGCGTAGTAAACGCTGGCCCAGTACAGCCTCAAGCGTCGATGAAACAAGGAACGGCTCAACGCCCATGTCGATTAAACGTGTGACTGCGCCGGGCGCGTCATTTGTGTGCAGAGTGGTGAAAACGAGATGCCCCGTCAGAGAGGCCTGAATCGCGATTTGCGCCGTCTCAAGATCACGTGTCTCGCCCACCATGATCCGATCCGGGTCCTGCCGAAGAAACGAGCGCAAGATACGCGCAAACGTCAAGCCGATGGCTTCGTTCACTGGCACTTGCACGATTCCTTCCAGATCGTATTCAACCGGTTCTTCCGCGGTGAGCAACTTCGCGTCAATTGTGTTGATCTTCCGTAAACAGGAATAAAGTGTGGTCGTTTTCCCCGAACCGGTCGGACCGGTTGCGATAAAAATGCCGTTCGGCCGATGGATCACTTCGAGTAGGAAATCGTGGATGTAATCCGGCATCCCAAGCGCCTCGAGATCGAGGTTGACAGTGGTGCGATCGAGCACGCGCAGCACCAGGCTTTCGCCAAACTGCGTCGGTAAAGTCGAAACACGAAGATCAACACTGCGCCCGGCGATATTTTTTTGAATACGGCCGTCCTGCGGCAATCGGCGCTCCGCAATATTCATGTTTGCCATCACCTTGACGCGCGAGATGACCGGCAGCGCGAGATGGCGCGGTGGTGGCGACATTTCGTATAGCGCACCATCCACACGATAACGGATTTTGAATTCGTTTTCGAAAGGCTCGAAATGAATGTCGCTCGCCCGGTCCTGGATCGCCTGGTACAAGATAAGATCGACAAAGCGAATGATCGGGGTCGCGTTCGCTTCTGCTTCAACCGCAGCGGCGCCATCCTCTTCACGCAGTTGCAGAAGCTCGCCGGTTTGCCCGAGCTGTTTGAGAATCTCCTCCATGCTCGACGTATCGGTGCCGTAATACCGCTTGATCTGATCTTCGATTTGTTCGGTCGGCGAAACGACGACGTGAATTTCTTTGCCGAGTGCAAAGCGAAGATCCTCTGCCGCGCGATGGTCGAGCGGATCAACGAGCGCGACGTGCAATAGGTTGCCGCTTATTTCGATCGGCAGCGCGCCGTGCAGCCGAGCCAGTCCGCTCGGAATCAAACCCAAAATTTCCGGTGCGATTTCGCGCTCGGCCAGGTCAATAAAGTCGGTGCCGAGACCCTCGGCGATCGTTTGATAGAAGCCGTGATCGTCGACGAAGCCGCTGTCAACCATCGCCTGCGCGATAGTTTTTCCATTCAGGTCTGCCTCATTCAGCACGTCTTCCACCTGTGATGGCTGCAAGACGCGCTGCTCAACAAAAAACTCGGCAACTTGCTTGTTATTCATGAATTCGTTGCAGGATTAAATCGATCAGCTGACGTCCCCTATCGTAATGGAAATGACTTCTTCGGCGGAGGTAAGGCCGGCGAGAACCTTGCGCACGCCATCTTCGCGCAGCGTTCGCATTCCAAGTTCACGGGCGCGTCGTCGCAGCATTAAAGTCGAGCTTCGTTTGTTGATCATATGACGGACTTCATCGTCGATGACAAAAATTTCGAATATGCCCATGCGGCCCTTGTAACCGATTTGGCGGCACTGCTCGCACCCGACCGGTTTCATCACTTGCGCTTCGTGGAGCTGTCCAGGTTCAATGCGCAGGGCACGCAATTCCGTTTCACTTAGTTCGCCCGGCTCTTTGCAGTTGTTACACAGGCGCCTGACGAGTCTTTGCGCCATGATCGCTCGCGCCGAGGAAGCGACTAGAAACGGCTTCACCCCGATGTCAACCAAACGAGCGACGGCAGAGGGGGCGTCGTTGGTGTGCAGTGTACTGAAAACAAGATGTCCGGTCAGGCTCGCGTTCGTGGCGATGCTCGCAGTCTCGAGATCACGAATTTCCCCGATCATAATAATGTTCGGCGCCTGGCGCAGGATCGAGCGCAGCGCAGCCGGAAATGTCATCCCAATCTCCGGACTGACCTGCACTTGGTTGATTCCGGTCATTTGATATTCAATCGGCTCTTCTACTGTAATAATTTTGCGATCCGGTTTGTTGATGTAGTTAAGGCAGGCGTAAAGGGTGGTCGTCTTGCCGCAGCCGGTTGGGCCTGTGATGAGAAGAATGCCCTCGGGAAGTTTGATCAAGCGCTCGAATACGTCCTGATCGTCGGACAGAAAACCAAGCTCCGGTAAACCATACATCAAGCTGGACTTGTCCAGTACCCGCATGACCACGGTTTCGCCGTGGTTCGTAGGGATGGTCGAGACCCGAAGATCGATGGGTTTCTTTTTGATTCTCACCCGGATGCGACCGTCTTGCGGCAGCCGCTTTTCCGCAATGCTCATGGAACCGGTCATGATCTTAAGCCGGCTGATAATAGCCGATTGCAGACGCTTCGGCGGCGCTTGCATCTCCTGCAGCACGCCGTCAACCCGAAAACGGACGCGGAATTTCTTATCAAGCGGTTCAAGATGAATGTCGCTCGCGCCCATACGGTGGGCCTCGACCAGCAACATTGAGACCATGCGAATGATCGGTGCATCGGCTTCGTTCCCTCCAATCGCTTCCGCGCCATCGCCGATTTCCAAGCCAAGATCGATATCTTCTCCGAGTTTTTGTTGCAGGACGTCCGCCGCTTCATCGGCTGTGCCGTAATATTTGATTAGGGCCTCGCAGATCTTTTGCGGGCCGGTGCAAACCAGTTCGAGTTCGCGCCGGAGAAGAAAACTCAGACTATCGATCGTATCGATGTCCAGTGGATCACCTACTGCCACAACCAGTCCTGCTTCACCGAACGCAACCGGGATCACCTTAAACCGGCGCGCTTCTGCCGCGGGAATTTGTTGGATCACCTGCGGCGGAATGATCATGGATGAAATGTCGATCCAATCCATGTGCGCTTGCGCGGCCAGCGTGCGCGAAACATCCGTGTCGGAAACGACTCCATCTCTGATCAGAACGTCGACAACGTTGCTGGCGCCGTTTAACCGCGAGCGTGCGCTTTCGATTTGCTTACGGGTCACGAGCCCACCGTCCTGAAGGGATTTGAGCACGTAATCTTCGTTATGTTGCACGCGTTTTTCTATTCCACCGTTACGCTTTTGGCGAGATTACGTGGCTTGTCAACGTCACGGCCAAGTTCGACGGCGAGATGATAGGCAAGGAGTTGCAGCGGGATAACTGTGAGAACCGGCATCACGCAATCGGGTGCCTCCGGCAGCGAGACAATGTCGTCTGCGATTCCTTGAAGTTGTTTCGCGCCGTTGCCGCTGGTCAGCGCAATAATCGGACCCTTACGAGCTTTGACTTGTTCGATGTTATTCAAGTTTTTCGAGAAGACAGCATCGTAAGGCGTGACAAAAATCGAGGGCAGGTCGGGACGCACGAGTGCGATAATTCCGTGCTTGAGCTCGGCACTGGGATGCCCTTCGGCAAAAAGATAAGTGATCTCTTTCATTTTCAGCGCGCCTTCGAGTGCAATCGGAAAATTGAATTGGCGGCCAAAGAAAAGCATCCCGTTAACATCGACATATTTCTTTGCGATTGCTTTAAGCTGGTCGCTTAGCTTTAGGACAACCTCGATCTGCTCGGGCAATGCCTCGAGGGCGTCAATGATCCGGCTCCCCTCAGCCGGGGAAAGATTTCGCATCCGGCCAAAGAGCAGCCCGATCAGCGTGAGGATGACAACTTGCGAGGTGAAGGATTTCGTGGCCGCGACGCCGATCTCCGGGCCGGCGTGCATGTAAACGCCGCCGTCACTCTCGCGCGCAATCGTGCTCGCGACGTTATTGCAAATTCCCAGCGTCCGAAACCCTTTGCGCCGGCTTTCACGGAGCGCACCGAGCGTGTCCGCAGTTTCGCCGCTCTGGCTGATGGCGTAAACGAGTGTCTCGGGCGTCATCGGCATATTCCGATGGCGAAATTCGCTCGCGAATTCAACCTCAGTGGGAATATTCGCGAGCCGCTCGATCAAGTATTCGCCGACCCTGCCCGCGTGAAGAGCGGTGCCGCAGCCGGTGAGAACAATGCGCCCGATATTGCGTAATTCCGCAGGCGTCATGTTCAAGCCGCCCAGCTTTGCGGTGCATTCTTCCAAGCTTAGGCGCCCGCGCATCGCATCACGCACCGAGTTCGGCTGCTCAAAGATTTCCTTGAGCATGTAGTGCGGGTATTTGCCTTTCGTAATGTCCTCGGCCGTGAACTCGACCTTGCTGACTCGATGATCGCCGCTTACTCCGGCTAGCGAGCTAATTTCGAATTTCTCTCGCTCTACCGCCACGAGGTCGAAGTCGTTTAAGTAAACGGCGTCGCGGGTATAAGCGACGATTGCACTCACATCACTGGCTAGAAAGTGTTCGTCCTTCCCCACACCCAGGATAAGCGGACTCCCACGCCGCGCGCCGATCATGAAACCCGGAACGTCCGCATGGAGCAGTGCAATGCCATAGGTCCCGATCACTCGCTGAAGCGCAGCGCGAACAGAAGCAAGAAGTCGCGCCTTTTTTTCCTGAACGTCTACCGTGCTGGCACATGATTCGTCGTAGAGTTTCCCAATCAGGTGCGCAAGTATTTCGGTGTCAGTCTCCGAGCGAAAATTGTTGTCGCCCCCGCGGCTGAGATCCTCTTTAAGCGCCTGATAATTTTCGATCACACCGTTGTGCACGAGCGCGAGTTTACCGCTGGCGTCGAAGTGCGGGTGCGCGTTTTCATCAGTCACTTTGCCATGCGTGGCCCAGCGCGTGTGACTAACCCCAAACGAACCCGAAAGCGGCTGCTTCGTGATCAGCCTGGTAAGCGCCGCGATGCGCCCGGCACATTTGCGGGTCTCGAGGTGCCCTCGATCCACGACCGCAACGCCAGCGGAATCGTAGCCGCGATATTCAAGACGCCGTAGCCCGTCGAGCAAAATGGGCACTGCTTCGGCGCGGCCAACGTAGCCAACAATTCCGCACATGTTCGCAGTGTAGTGGCGGCTGTCCTGAGCCGCAACATTCGCCGCGTGTGGTCGAAGAGTCGACAAGAGCCATTCAAAAAAGTTGCCGGAAAGCGAAGACGCTAGGTTATTAATCAGTAGCGATGCAAAACCGGCCGCAGCGCGATTCCATTTTGACGAATCCATCGGTAGCCGTCCCCGCGCTACCACCCGGTACAATCCAGGAAACGCTTGCAATCATTATGGGGGGTGGCGCGGGCACGCGTTTGTTCCCGCTAACGAAAGATCGCGCCAAGCCCGCCGTGCCCCTCGGGGGAAAATATCGCATCGTCGATATTCCCATCAGCAATTGCCTGAATTCCGGGCTTCGCTCGATCTATGTGCTCACACAATTCAACAGCATGTCGTTACATCGACATATTCAAGCGAGCTATAAGTTCGACAATTTCTCGCGCAGCTTCGTGGATATTCTGGCGGCTCAACAAACGCCTGCAGGATCGCAATGGTACCAGGGGACGGCCGACGCCGTGCGGCAAAACATGCGCTACTTTCTCGAGCGCCCGTTCGATTATTACCTGATCTTAAGCGGCGATCAGCTTTACCGCATGGATTTTCGCGCTCTGTTGCATCAGCACATTCGCTCTGGCGCCGACATCACACTGGCCACCAAACCAGTCCATCGACATCAGGTTTCCGAATTCGGCATTATGGGAAGCAGCGTCGATCGCCGAATTACGCGCTTTGTCGAGAAACCAACCGAAGAGGCTGTCCTTCAGGAGATGAGAATCAGCCGGGAACTGCTGGGCGCGATCGGGTCGAATGAAGGAGAGGAGTTGTACCAGGCTTCAATGGGAATTTACGTTTTCAATCGGAATGTGCTCATCGAATGTTTGGAAAACGATCTGGTCGATTTCGGAAAGGATGTCATTCCACATTCAATCAAAGATCGACATGTGAGCGCCTTTATCTACCAAGGATATTGGGAAGACATCGGAACAATTCGGGCCTTTTACGAGGCAAATCTTGATCTGACCGATCTAGTGCCGGAATACAGTTTCTTCGATACCGAGGCGCCGATTTACACTCATCCGCGCTTTCTGCCTGGCAGCAAAATCAATGGAGCCACGCTGCGGCAAGCAATCATTTCAGACGGATGTATTATTTCAGATGCTCACCTGGAACGTTGCGTCGTCGGCATACGCAGCATTATTCAAAGCGGTGCGACGATTCGAAACAGCATTATCATGGGGGCAGATTACTTCGAGCAAGACCGGGACGGGAAGTCACGGCAGCCGGCAATCGGGATCGGGCGCAATTGCGTGATCGACCGTACCATCATCGACAAGAACGCACGCATTGCCGACGGAGTCGTAATCACGCCGGAAGGAAAACCGGCGAACTACGACGCAGACAATTACTTCATCCGCGATGGTCTGGTCGTGATCCCAAAAAACGCAGTGATTCCAGCCGGTTTCTGGATCTAATCGGCTCGCTATCGTGTATCGCTCGACCCCCCATTGGGCATGGAGGAGGAGATCGGACTCGCGGTTTCCCATTTTTCCTGTTTATTCCAAGGGATGGCTGACTCGCGATGATCGTCCGGATCACTGACCAAACGGGGTGAGTCCTTCTGCGTCGCGCACGAGACGAACGTGATCGTGGTGGCCAACAACAGAGCGGAGGCGATGTTTTTCCGAAGTTTAGGAATTAGTGCCAGCATAAACTACAGTATCTCCAGGTTGCACTTGGACGCCGCGCGCCAAACTGCTGGTGATGATATCGCCGATAGCGGTCGCGGGTTCAACTGAAGAGATGCGAATTTTTCCAATCAAAGTGCCCTCCCGCAAAACAAGCATTTCCGAGTTGGGTTCGACGCCTTGGCGAGCACCAAGATTTAGGACCACAAAATTATACGCCTGATTGACGGCAAGAACATTACCGCGTACGCCTGGTTTTCGAGTGCCTGTTTCACGCCGTTTTTTCTCTTCCTGGGGCTGTGTGGAGCGCTCCTGGGTCGTCTGGAGTTTTTCGGATAAGAATGCTTTCTCTTTTTCGGCGCTATCAAGTTGATGCCGAGCATCATCGAGTTGCGCCTGTAATTCCGGGGTGGAGGCGGGAGCTGGATTTGCCGCAGGTTTAGCCATTTTCTCGGCTTCTTCGATTCGCTTTTGCAAAGAAGCGATCTCGTTCTGGCTGGTGTCTACTTTGCTTTGCAGATCGCTTTTCTCTTTCTGCAATTGCGTGAGTTCTGCTTCAGCTTTTGCGGCCTTATTTTCTGCTTCCGCGATTTTCGCTCCTTCGCCAGCAGTCGTTTCACGGGTCTCGAGATTCCGTCCCTGAGTTGCGCGCCGGTGCTCAGCCATATCGCGGATCGCTGCCGCATTCGCTGCATTTGTGCGCAACATTTTTACTTTGTGGCTGTTGAAGAGACCGAAAATCGCCGCCAAGATTAAGAATAGAACGGAAACGCCGATCACGTTTTTGGGCGTGACCGCGGAGGTCGCGGAATTCGAACTGAGCATGAGCGTGCTCTTTAACAACGGATCACGCTAAAATGCAATCTTCGATTTGGATTTCAGGCTTGATTCGCATTGAACGAAACTCGAATTCAGATTGCGTGTCTTGATCTTTCGACCTATAGAGGCACCATGGGGCAACAACACCGGGTCCGCACGAAACGCAAGCGACGAAGAGCCTATCTGGAGCGCAAGAAAACAGCGCTTCGCGCGAGCAACCGCGAGCCAGCCAAATCGAGGGCGAAGAAACAACCGGTCGCTGTGGAGTAGTCTGGCACGCTCGTTCGTGTGAGACTCGACGCAATGCGCGGCGCGAAGACATTCAGTAATGGCGCGGCGTTTACGTTACCTGATTGTCGATGGGCACTGCATCATTTTTGCGTGGCCTGAACTGCGCAGATTGCACCAGCGACGCTCCTCGCTGGCGCGTGAAGCATTAATTAAACGGCTGCGCAATTATCAAGATCGGACCGACGTACAAGTGGTCATCGTCTTTGATGGGAAAGGCGCAACAGTCAGCGCGACCTCAAACCCGGGAGATGTGCAGGTCTTTTATTCGCGCAGCGGGCAAACAGCCGACGCGATCATCGAGCGGCTCGCAGCCAAATACGCAGGCAGTTTCGATTTGACGGTGGCAACTTCCGATTTCATGGAACGGCAGACAGTGCACGCTTCCGGCGCGGAGTGTATTTCTCCCGAGGCACTACGCAGGCTTGTGGACGAAGCAGGCGGGTGACAACTGGCGCATCCTCGGATTATAGTCCGAGCTTTTTCTCGATCTCTTTTACTCGCGCGAAGAGTTTCTCGAGCCGGCGAACCCAGGCAATCTGCTGCTTTGCTTCCGCAAGCGGCACAGCGGGCGTCGCCCACCAAGCCCCGCCACTGATGTTCTTGGAAATGCCACTTTGCGCACCGATGGCGGTGTTATCGCCAATCTCAATGTGCCCAATGATACCAGCCTGACCGCCAATCAATACACGCTGACCGATCCGCACACTGCCGGCAATTCCGGTCTGCGCTGCGATGACGGTATTCTTGCCGATCACAACGTTGTGCGCGACCTGCACGAGATTGTCGATCTTTGCTCCTTCCTGGATCCAGGTTCGGCCAAAACGGGCGCGATCGATAGTCGTGTTGGCGCCGATCTCCACATCATCGTCGATCTGCACAATTCCGAGCTGCTGAATTTTTTCCTGCCGGCCGTCGACCACCTCAAATCCAAATCCGTCCGCGCCAATGACCGCACCGCCATGGATGATTACACCCGAGCCGATACGGGTGCGTTCACGAATCGTCACTTTGGGATAAATCAAGCACGCAGGTCCAATCATCGTTTCATGACCAATGTAGGTCCCTGCACCGATGACTGTGCCGTCACCGATCCTGGCGCCGGCTTCGATCACCGCGTGCGGCTGGATCGAGACGCGCTGTCCGAGTTGGACGCTTGGATCGACAATCGCGCTTGGATGAACACTCGCCGCGAACGTGATCGGTTTCGGAGCAAGTTTGAGCACGACTTGCTCGAAAGCTTTCGTTGGGTTTGAGACGCGGATTTGCGCAGCAGCAGTCGGCTCGGCAAAATCACGCGCAACGAAAATGGCGGAGGCGCGCGTTTTACGCAGGGCGCCAAGGTATTTGCGATTTGCAAAAAAGCTGATTTCTCCGGCGGTTGCTTCCGCGAGCGACGCAGCACCAGTGATTTTTAGCGCGGGATCACCAACCACCTCACCGTCGCAAATCGTGGCTAATTCTTGAAGAGTAAAAGTCACTGGTTTCAATTCCGAGCAGAGTAGCACAAACGCGCCGCATGTGATCTTCAATTCGCTCGTCCGCCGCGAGCGCTACTTTTCGAACTGGCGCGGACCGCATCAAGCTGCCAAGCCGAGCCTTCCGCCAACGCCGATCGTGATACATGGTTCATCATTGGACTTTGTAGAGCTGAGCAGTGATACCAATCATCGGCTTGAAGGAAGATGTCGATCTGATCCTCGGATAGTGGCCGAGCACAAAATCTACTCCGAAACTTCTAAATCGGAAATTCGAAAAATTTAGTTTCCGTTTGACCCGCCCGGCAACATCATCTGGCGATCTTGGTTGTCATGAGAATCGTTGCGCTTGCGAACCAGAAGGGTGGCGTCGGGAAAACGACCACAGCCGTCAATCTCGGCGCTGCGCTGGCGGAACTTGGCCATCGCATTTTACTCATTGACCTTGACCCCCAGGCGAACGCGACGAGCTCGTTCGGGCTGCAAGGAACGGATGGAATCAGTCTTTACGACCCGCTGCTGGGCGGAGCGTCTATTACGGAAAAAATCCTGCCGACCCGCCGCGACGGTCTGTTCATCGTACCGGCCGATATCGATTTAGCCGGGGCTGAAGTTGAGATTGCTCGAATGCCGAATCATCTTACCCGGCTGGCGGAAACGCTTAAGCCATTACAGTCGGATGACACCTTTGATTTCGTCCTACTTGATTGTCCGCCGTCGCTCGGAATTCTCATGAGCAACGCCCTCGCCGCCGCCGATGAACTTTTGACGCCGATCCAGTGTGAGTACTTCGCGCTCGAAGGTTTGGTAAAAATTGTTCGATTAGTCGAGCAGGTGCGTGACTCCGGTGCGAACGACCGGCTCGAGATTGGTGGTATTGTTATGACAATGTTCGATAGTCGAACCAACCTCAGCGCACAGGTAGTGGCGGACGTGCGCGAGCATTTTGCTGAGCGTGTTTATGAAACCGTTATTCCGCGCAGCGTTCGTTTGAGCGAGGCTCCGAGCTTCGGCAAATCGATCCTGGAATATGCCCCCAATGGGGCGGCCGCCAGCGCGTATCGCGCCCTGGCGCGCGAGTTTATCCGGCGGCATCTCTCGTGAGCCACTGCTCCCGAATCAGGGCGAACACTTGAGTCG
>Ga0193713_1000572_pt1 | contig 12367 bp, 14 predicted proteins | sample H3a2metaG_FD_143054 | JGI IMG/M metagenome (GOLD analysis project Ga0193713, IMG submission 143054) | Soil microbial communities from a riparian zone of the East river system, Colorado, United States - H3a2 | ecosystem: Environmental > Terrestrial > Soil > Riparian zone | place: USA: East River... | reverse complement strand
GAAAGCAGCGAGGTCCCCATGTCGCAGTTTCTCAGGCGCCGACAAGACGCCCGATGCGATGGCGGTCCAGAGGACGGTGTGGCCCGTCGGGGGCTCGTAACGCCAACGCTCGCCTGCCTTCAGGCGTACCGTGAGATAGTTGATCGGCGACGGGGACGCGATCGCGCTCGATGCGGACCCGTAGCTGCCGAGCAGGACGTGCGCTGGGCCGTCACTCTGCACATCGCCAGGGGGGTGATAGATGCTTATGGTCGGACCTAATTCGAGTGCCGGCGGCAAAGCGATCCAAAGCTGGAAGCCGCGCGTCCGGCCTGCTTTGTCGAGCCCGCCGCCGTGCCACATGCCGCGTCCAGCCTGCATCCATTCGACGCCGCCGGCCTGCAGTGTGCCCCGGGTGTCGTCCGGGTCGATATAGTTGACCGCGCCTTCCGCAACATAGGTCAGGGTGGCGATACCGGAGTGGGGATGCAGCGGACCGTTGAAGGGCGCGCCCTCATGGTCGAAAAGGTCGAGAAACACGAATGGTTTCAGGATCTCGCCCAAGTCGGACGGGCTCATCAAACGTGTGACGGGGCCGTTCGTCCGGCCACGGGTACGGTGCATGATCGCTCGCACCAGTCGCCGAGGCGGTGAGATAGATTGGACAAGGGTCATTGGAGTTCCTCTGAAAATAGCGTGGGAATGAGAGCCGTCGCCGCGCAGCGGCGGTCAGGACGCGCTGGCGCGCGCCGCCTTCAAGGCTGCAGTCCACCACAAGAGATCGTCGATCAGCGTTCCGGCGGGCGCCTCCAACTCGGCCAGTCCTGCGTCGACATCGCCGCCTTGGTAGTGAGCCCACAAGGTGACGACAGGTATGTGGACCGATGCGCGAATCGGCGCGAGCTGAAGCTCGATCATTGTTTCGCGGAGCTGCTGGACGCCGCGTGCGCCCATGGCGGAGCCATAGCTCACGAAACCAACCGCCTTGCGATTCCACTCGGGATAGACCCAGTCGATCGCGTTCTTGAGCACCGCGGAGGGTCCGTAATTATACTCGGGGGTGACAAAGACGAAGCCGTCGGACTGCGCGATCGCGGCGGTCCATCTCTGTACGACCTCATTCTTGTAAGGCGGGCGACCCGGCATGGCCGGCGTCGCTGGCTGATCGAAGAACGGCATCGGGAAGTCGCGAAGATCGAGAAGCCTAGCGTCGACACTTGCCCGCTTCTTCAGATGCTGCAAAATCCACTTCGCGGGCTTTTCCGAAAAACGGCCCTCCCGAGTACTTCCGATGATTACCGAAATGACTGTCATGTGTTGACTCCTTGCATTTTGCAAAAAGAAAAATGTTAGCGATGAGCCGTAACGATCGTCTCTGAGACGCAGCGCGCAGTATCTCCGAACATACCGACGTCAATTGTTTCGAGGCGTTCGTTGGCGCGTCGATCTCAGTGCGCGAAGTTCAGGCGGCGGGCATCGAGGCTCACCGAGCCTGGGCCGAACGCGGCCAGCTGAAGCAGACCGCCGATGATGGCTAAATCCTTGAAGAAGTGGATCATCTCACTCGGGTCGGCGAATTTGTTATGAAATGCCAGTGCAGCCGCCAAGGTGAAAGCCGCCAGGATCAGCGCGACGATCCGCGTCTGAAAGCCAACAAGGAGCGAAAGTCCGCCGCCGACCTCAACGATGATGGCAATCAGGTAAACGAGCAGCGGGGCCGGCAATCCTGCTGAAGCGATATAGCCCTGGATCATCGCTGGCGCGGCAATCTTGCCGACACCGCTCAGGAGAAAGAGAGTTGCGATGAGGAAGCGGCCACCGGCCGCAAGTGCAGTGTCCAAATTTTGCATAGTCGGATCTTTCAGTCCTTGCAGTGATGTATGGATGTTTCAGGAAGAATGGCCGCGCCGTCGCTGACCTTTGCGGTGAAATTCTTGTGGATCAGAGATCTCCTGATCCGGTGAAGCATGATCGTTGTCTCTCACGCTTGCCGTCTATCCGAATAGCCCCCATATTCCGGTACTATCCATCGGCATTAGAGATAGATCGGAGGACCGAGGTGCTGGACGGTGTATCCCTGGATCAGTTGCGCAGCTTCATTGCTGCCGTCGATGAGGGCAGCTTCTCGGCTGCTGCCCGCAGACTCCGGCGGGCACAATCGGCCGTTAGTGAACTCGTGAGCAATCTTGAGGACCAGATCGGCGTCATGCTGTTTGATCGCTCGGGACGCTACCCAAAGCTTACTTCCGAGGGCGCCGTACTGCTCGCGGACGCTAGAGGCATCGTGGCCGGGGTGGACTTCATGAAGGCGCGTGCAAAGGGGATCGCCGCGGGTCTGGAGCCCGAACTGTCTGTCGTAATCGACGTATGTTTTCCCATTGCCGCAATCACTGAAGCGGCAAAAGAGTTTCGGGAGCGGTTTCCCGGCGTACCGCTTCGGCTTTTTGTCGAAGCCTTGGGCGGCGCCTACCAACCGGTCCTTGACCGAGTCACAAGTCTTGGTGTGGTCGGGTCGCTGCCGATCATGCCCCCGTCGCTCACTGGCGAGCGGTTGACCGGAATAGCGTTCGTGGTGGTTGCGGCCCGCGACCATCCGCTTGCGTCAGTCAAGGGCTCGATTGCAAAATCTGAACTCACCAAGCACGTGCAACTTGTGCTTACCGACAGGACATCTTTATCGGAGGGGCGTGAGTTCGGCGTCATGTCTCCTCAAACATGGCGATTGGCCGATCTCTTTGCCAAACACGCCTTTCTGCTGAACGGCCTCGGTTGGGGCGGTATGCCCCTGCACACCGTCGAACGGGACATCAGCGAAGGCAGGCTGGCGGAGCTCTCGATCGAGGACGTAACGCCGGGAAGTCTGATCATGCCGATGTCGGCCGTCTATCCGACCTCGGCGCCGCCGGGCCCCGCCGGTCGCTGGCTGATCGAACGGTTCAAGCGCTGCTCCAACCAGATACCGGCCAATTTGCAATTCTAAACAGGCGACGGCATTAACCGCTCAAATTTCCTAACGCAGCTATTTTCCTGGCACAAACAGCGGCTTCGCCCTATGGGCTGGCGCCTCCGCAAGAGCGACAGCCTCGGCAAACTGCGTCAACGCGAACGGTTCTCCTTCAGAAATTCGAAGTATTCCGCTGGCGACCAATTCGAATGTTTCTCCAATGGCCGCCTTGATCTGCTCTTGAGGTGAGGTCGCGAACCAGCGAGGGAGGAAAAACCCCTGGACGATCTTGGTCTCGTAAATGATCGACCGGGCGAATATCGGGATGGTGAGCTTGTCGGCTTCGGTTTGGCGATGCGTCGAGAGCGCACCGTAGACAATCATTTTTCCACCGGGCGCGAGAGAACGCGATACGTCGGCGCCGATTTGACCGGCCACGCAATCAATTGCCTTTGACACCCCTCCCGGACCAACGATCTCTGTGACACGCTTGCGTAGGTCTTCGTCCTCGGTGCAGATCACTTCGTTACCCCCGAGGGCCCTGATCTCCTCAACGCCGGCGCGACGGCGCACGACATTGATCGTCTTGAAGCCCAGTCGAATCCCAAGCTGCAGAACCATCTTCCCGACCGTCGAACCTGCCGCCGTTTGCAGCAACCACTCGCCCGGCTTGACCTCAAGTTGATTTGTCACCAGCAACAGCGCGGTCAGCGGATTTGTAATCATCTGCGCCGCGGTCGATACGCTCACCGCCTCCGGCGCCGCGAGCACGCGCCTGGCGTCCGCAACAACAAACTCCTGCCACGTTTCCCTCACGCCAACGGTGATAACGCGCTGACCGATCGAGACATCGTCAACACCCTCGCCAAGCGCGTCGACGACGCCGACGCTCTCCGATCCCATGACCGCAGGTAGCGTTGGAGCGATGCCGAATCGGCCTCGAAGAATATGTAAATCGCTTGGATGGACGGGCGTTGCCAGGACACGGATGCGAACCTCTCCTCGACCTGGCTGGGGGATAGGACGTGTTTCCAAACGAAGGACCTCGGCCGGCTCACCGATCGCGTGCGCGACGAGGGCTTGCATGGTTGTCATCGGTTACACTCCAGTTCTGGATTTTCAACTGCGCCCCAACTGGTTGCTCCCAGCGGAGTACCTGGGAGCGCCAGAGTGTTGAAGGGAACCAGTGTCGCCTACACTTGCGCGAAACCGCCATCCACAAACAACTCCGTTCCCGTGATGTAGCTGCTGTCGTCGGACGCGAGAAACACCACGGCTTTCGCGATCTCGTCGGGTGTCCCGAATCTGCCCAGCGGAACACTGCTGGAAATGATCTTCATGTGTTCCTCGGCCGCTTCTATGGAGTGCCATGGGGGCGTGTCGGTAAAGCCCGGGCTCACCGCGTTCACGCGAATGCGGCGAGCCTTCAAATCCACTGTCCATGTCCGTGCGAACGAACGGACCGCGGCTTTGGTGGCGCTATAAACACTCCAGTCGGGCAACCCTTTACTGGCGACGATGGACGCATTCAGGATGATAGACGCACCGTCCGGCATTAGCGGAAGCGCCTTCTGCACCGTGAAAAGGAGGCCTTTCACATTACTGTTAAAGAGCGCGTCGTAATTCTCCTCAGTTATCGTGCCCAACGGGGCGAGCGGCAGCGCCCCGCCCGCATTGGCGAACACAATATCGAGCTTGCCCTTCTCCCGCTTGATCTGCGCGAAGAGGCGATCAAGGTCGCCGAGGTTCGCCACGTCTCCTTGTACGCCGGTTACGTTTCTTCCGATTTCCTTAACCGCTGCAGCCAATTCCGGCTCACGGCGCCCAGTTATGAAGACGTACGCGCCTTCTTTCACAAACTGCTTTGCCGTCGCAAAGCCAATGCCGCTATTGCCACCAGTAATGAGTGCAATTTTTCCTTCGAGCTTGTTCATGTATTCCTCTCCTCTCATCAGAGCCTGTCAGATTGTGAGGACGACTCTGCCGAAGGGGCGCCCCTCAACCAGGTAACGCAGAGCATCAGCCTGGTGTAACGGTGCCCGGCTTGTGGACGACCTTGCCTACGTAGGCGCCCAGGTTCAGCTCGATGTCGCTGCGCTGCTGGAAGCCCTGCTCGAGCGCCTGCTCGATGATGGAGGGCGTGGCCGGGCGGGCGACGGCCTCCGCGAAGGCGTCCATCTCGGCGGTCAGCGCGTCGTCGGCGGGAAGCGACGCAGCGTTGACGAAGCGCTTGATGTCGGCCAGCGCGAGCAGGTCGAAACGCGAGACCCGCTCCGCGAAGGCATTGACGAACCCGACGAACTCCGCGTCGGGAACGGCGCGGTTGACGTATCCGTACCGCTCGGCGAGTTCCCCGTCGAAGTCCTCGCCACCGAGCAGGATCTCGAACGCCCGCCCGCGACCGACGATGCCTGGCAGACGGGTCGAGGGCCCGCCCCCGGGCACCGCAGCGAAGCCGACCTCGAACTGCCCCAGCACGGCCGCTCCCGACTGGCGAACCGGATGTCGGTGGCGAGGGCGAACTCGCTGCCCGCGCCGCGAGCCCTGCCCCGCAGAGCGCTGATCGTCACCGCCCGAGACTTGGCCAGCCGGATGAGGAAGTCCGCCCAGTGATGGAAGGGGCTGGGCGCCGCCGGCAACGCGTCGAAGGCGGACTGATCGGCCGCGATGTCGTAGTGGGCCAGGAAGAAGTCCGGGTCGGCGCTGTCGAAGACCACGACGGCCACCCGGTTGTCCTGCTCGATCTCGGTGAGCAGGTCATGCAGCGCGACGATCATCACCGGGTCGATGAGGTTGATCGGAGGGTTGTCGAAGGTCACTCGCCATAGCGACGATGTCGATCTGTCTAGACTGAAGCGCGTGCATGCCATGAGGGCAGCGCCCTTCGAGGGGGAGTTACTCATGCTCTTCTCCTTTGTGCGCAGTCAGCCCGAAACGGCCTCGGCGGGTGTCCAGTCTGCGGCCCAGTTTCCGTCGCGGAGGATCTCTTCACCGGGATGCGGTGTGAACTCGACCATTACCGTCCGGCGAGGCACACCGAGCAGCTCGACGCAGACGTCGACCATTGCCCGACCTAAGGCCAGGCGCTTTTCCGCCGGGCGACCGCGACGAAACTCGACCAAGACCATGGTGATGGGCTCGAGGCCGTCGGAACCGAGGTGATAAAGATTGCCCTGGCCGAGCTCGGCGATCCCAACATTCGGTCGCCACAACTGCGTCTCCATGAGATCCGCGTACAGCTTGCAAAGCCGTGTTGCCAGTTCGCGTTTTACCTCGACGGGATAGGTGCCGGGTAAATCAAGGTGCAGGTAAGGCATGACGGCTCTCCTTCAGGTTGGCCGCTGTCATGGATTGTCGTTGGCTGAAGAAGCCGTCGGCGGCGGCGGCAAGCATGCCTGCGCCGTAACTCGCAGCGGCGAACCAGCCGATGGCCGAGAGACCGAACCAGTCGGCGAGAAGGCCCCCGACCGCAGGTCCGCTGAGCTGGCCGAGACCCAGGCTCGCGGTGCCGACCGTAAAGAAGAAAGGATAGGCCGCGTCGTTCGTCCTGTTGCGGATCAGGAAGGTGACGATCGCCGGCGTGGCGACGCTGCCCAGTCCGACCAGGACGGACGACGCCGCGAACACGCTCCCGTTCTCGCCGTGCACGACCAGCAACGAGCCGATCGCTCCGCTGCCCAGCGCAGCGCTCAGCGCGATGCGTCGCGCGAAGCCGCCCGACAGCAGGGCCGCGCCCAGGGCGGCGCCGGCGATCGAGGACGCTCCATACATCACCCAGAACCACGTAACGCCCCCTGAAGAGAGGCCAATTCCCTTCAGCATGACTCCGGCAAAGGTCGAGTAGGAGATGTAGCCCGCGGCGAAAAGGAAATACGCCGCGATGAGGAAGATCCACCTGCCGGAAGTGAGCTCGGCGAGCCGCGATGGCGACGCATCGGCGGCCTTCGGCTGCGCGCGCGCGGCCGATGCGGTGCGCGGTATCAACACCGCGACCGCGAGCGCCAGGATCGCCGGCACGATGAAGGACAGGCGCCATGCGCCGCCGTCGAGGATCGGCCCGCACGCGAGCCCGCTCGCGACGATTGCGACGCCGATGCCGGACCAGACCAGCGATCCCGCGGCGGAACGCTTTTCCGGTTCGGTCGCGTCGAAGACGATGAGAAAGATGGAGAACACGCCGAAGCCCGCGGCGAGCCCGGCGACGAAGCGGCCTGCCGCCATCGTCGTAACGTCGGACGCCAGCCCGCAGACGAGCATGGCGCAGGCGAAGACGAAATGGCTGGCGCGGCAGAGCGCCAGCGCGCCCACTTTCGCGTTGAGCGTAGGCGACGCCAGCGTCCCCAGCAGGTAGCCGATGAGGTGAAGCGTTCCGAGCAGCCCGGCGGCGGTCAGGCTGAGTTGCAGGTCGCGCGCGAAAGCCGGGAGCACGACCCCGTAGGTGATGCGTGCGACGCCGACATCCAGGCCGATCGCGAGCATCGCGACGGCCAGCAGGACGAATGAGGAATTTTGCGCTGCCACGCCGGAACAGAACTGTCCGTTGCGCATACGCTGCATGATCACCCGCGCCTGGCTCTTGGCTGGGGCAAGGGACATTGGGACTCCTCTGAAAATTGTGCGGCATTGGAGCCGTCGCCGCAGTGGCTGGTCAGGCCGCGCTTGCGCGGGCCGTCTTCAAGGCTGCGGTCCACGACAAGAGATCGTCGATCAGTGTCGCGGCGGGCTTCTCCAGTTCGGCCAGTCCAGCGTCGACATCGCCGCCTTGGTAGTGAGCCCACAAGGTGGCGACAGGGATGTGGACCGATGAGCGAATCGGGGCGAGCTGAAGCTCGATCGCCGTTTCGCGGAGCTGCTGGACGCTGCGTGCTCCCATGGCGGAGCCATAGCTCACGAAACCTACCGCCTTGCGATTCCACTCGGGATAGACCCAGTCGATCGCGTTCTTGAGCACCGCGGAGGGGCCGTAATTATACTCAGGGGTGACGAAGACGAAGCCGTCGGACTGCGCGATCGCGGCGGTCCATCTCTGTACGACCTCGTTCGTGTAAGGCGGGCGCCCCGGCATGGCCGGCGTTGCTGGCTGATCGAAGAACGGCATCGGAAAGTCGCGAAGGTCGAGAAGCCGTGCGTCGACGCCGTCGCGCTTCTTCAGGTGTTGCAAAATCCACTTTGCGGGCTTTTCCGAGAAACGGCCCTGCCGTGTGCTTCCAACGATTACCGAAATGACTGTCATGTCTTTAATCCTTGCTGTTCGCTGAAAGAACAAGCTCGGTTGATAAGGGAAACGGATTGTCTCCCCGTCCACGTTTAGTTGATGGTTCGGCGCACGCAGTTTGCGTTCGGCCGAGATAACTTCGTCACTCCATTCCGATATCGAACTGCGACCTGGACCAAGTCGGACTATCGGCCGCACCCGATCAGAAAGAGTGCACCTCGTTGCCGGGTGGCCCGATGTCGGCGACTCCATTAGGCAACTGCGCCTGCGCCATCGTGAGCGGATTGAAGGATTCGCGCAGCAACTTGATCTTGCCAGCCTCTGCCACCAGGTACCCGGTGAACAGATGATGGGCCGTTCGCCCGGTCGCAACGGCGCGCGCGTGCGCCACATATTCGGCGAACGTCTTTTCCGGCGTCTCAATCAGGATGCGGGTATCGTCCGGCGCGAACGCGAAGTCCGGATAGATTTCGAGCAGCTTGTGAACAAGCGCGGCAATCTCGCGGCGGCCTCTGTAGCGAGGTTCGACCCCGAGCGAGCGCAGGAACGGCAGTTCGAACACCCCGTCGTCCGCAAAGAGCGACGCAGCGCGGTCCGGATCGCGGACCGAGGCGAGATAATCCAACAGCAGAGCTTTCGAGTCTTTCATCTTCGTGTCCTTTCAGTCTGAGTGAGTGAACGAACCGGCCTCGTCGCGAGGCATGCCATCGATTGTGATCATTTGTAGTTGGCTGGTCCCCATTCGCGCGGTCTCTTGGTTGGGGTGCATTTACGTATGCGACAATGTTCCGCTCACGCCCGCTGCTTCAACGCTGTGGTGTCGATCGGCAGCTTTCGCAAGCGCTTGCCAGTTGCCGCGAAGATCGCGTTGGTCACTGCGGGGGCGATCAACGAAGTCCCGGCCTCGCCCATTCCTCCTGGTGACTCCGGACTCTGGACGATGTGGACCTCGATGGCCGGCGCCTCATTCATGCGCAGGATTTGGTAAGTATCGAAGTTGGTTTGCTCGACACGGCCGTCTTTCAGCGTGATCTCACCATAGAGCGCCGCCGTGACGCCGAAGATGATCGCGCTCTGGATCTGCGCTCGGACGGTATCGGGATTGATGACGGTACCGCAATCGACCGCGCAAACGACCCGGCGGACGCGAACCGCGCCGTCCCTCGACACTTCGACTTCGGCAACCTGCGCCATATAGGTTCCGAAGACGAACTGGATAGAGACGCCACGGCCGATCCCTTTAGGCAATGGCTGTCCCCAGCCGGCCTTTTCCGCGGCAAGCTTGAGAACGGCTTCGGCGCGGGGCGCCTTGTCGAGGAGGGCCCGCCGATAGGCGACCGGATCTTGCTTCGCCGCCGCCGCCAGTTCGTCCATGAAGCTTTCGGTCACGAAGACATTGTGCGACGGCCCGACGCTGCGCCAGAAGGCGGTCGGAATGCCCGGAGGTTCGACCCGCAGATACTCGACGCGCAGGTTCGGAAGGGCATAAGTCAGATCAATCGCGCCTTCGGTCGTGTCGGGGTCGAGACCATTGTTGAACGCCGGAGGGAGCCATCTCGCAATGATCGAGGAGCCTGCGAAGCGATGGTTCCAGGCAACCGGCTTTCCCTTTTCGTCGAGCCCAGCGGAGATTCGGTCGAAAAAACAGGGTCGGTACATGTCGTGCTGAATATCTTCTTCGCGCGTCCAGACGACCTTGACTGGACCATCGACATGTTTGGCGATCTCGACAGCGCGAATGACGCCATCGATCTCCAGGCGACGACCGAAGCCGCCACCGATCAGATGATTGTGGACTACGACCTTGTCCAACGGCAGGCCCGCGGTCTTTGCCGCGGCCGCTTGGGCCCGCGCAAGGACCTGGTTGCCGACCCAGACTTCGCAGCCGTCCTTCCGGACATGAACTGTACAGTTCATCGGCTCCATCGTGGCGTGCGCGAGGAACGGAACCTGATAAGTCGCCTCGACCTTGGTGGCGGCGCTCGCCATACCCCTATCGATATCGCCGATATTCTGCGCGACAGCGCCAGGATTCTGCGTCGCCCGCTCGAGCTCATGCAGGATGTCGTCAGTGTCGAGCTTTGCGTGCGGACCGTCGTCCCATTCGATCACCAGAGCCGCCATCCCTTTTTTCGCAGCCCCCATATGCTCGGCCACGACGGCGACGGCGTCGTCGAGCCGTACGATCTGACGCACGCCTTTGACTGCCTTGGCCGCCGCATCGTCCACGTTCTTCACACGACCGCCGAAGACAGGCGATTGCGCAAGGGTGGCGACCTTCACGCCCGGCGGCCGAACGTCGATGCCATAGACGGCCGTTCCGTTGACCTTCGCCGGCGCATCCAGACGCTTGGCCGGGGTACCGATGACCTTGAAATCCTTCGGTTGCTTGAGCGCGACGTTTTCGGGGACAGGCAACCGGGCCGCATCGGCGGCAAGCTCGCCATATTTGATGCGTCTCCCTGTCGGCGCGTGAAACACTTCACCGCTTTGCGGGCGGCACGACGTCGGATCGACGTTCCAACGCTTTGCCGCCGCCGACACGAGCATGGTTCTCGCGATCGCGCCGGCTTGGCGCAGGGGCTGCCACGCCGCGCGTATCGCGTTCGAGTTGCCAGTTGCCTGCACTCCGCCTATCAACGGGTTGCCGTAGAGCTTTTCGTTGGGCGGAGCGTGTTCGAGCTGCACCTGTTTGAGGTCAACCTCCAGCTCTTCGGCGATCAGCATCGGGATGGAAGTATAGGTGCCCTGGCCCATCTCTACATAGGGCATGGTCAGGACAATCTGCCCGTCGCCTTCAATGCGGATGAAAGCGTTGGGCGCGAAGCCATCAGCGTCGGCCGCTTCGGCTTCGCCATTTGCGAACGGCAGGCTCAGGCTCAGCATCAGGCCTCCGCCGGCCGCCGCTCCGGCCTGCAAGAAGCTGCGCCGGGAGAGACCGTTCGCTGATGGTGAGCGACCCCGGCCGGCGAATCGGGAAGTGATGTGGTCGAGGATCATTGTCAGCCTCCCTGCCTGTTCGATTGCGCGGCCTGCTTGATCGCTTCGCGAATGCGGACATAGGTCCCGCAGCGGCAGATGTTGCCGGACATCGCGTCGTCGATATCGGAATCGGTTGGATGTGGGTTGCTCGCAAGCAGCGCCGAAGCAGACATGATCTGGCCCGATTGGCAGTACCCGCATTGAACGACCTCCCGGTCGAGCCAGGCCTTCTGGATCTTGGCGCCCGCCGCTGTCGCGCCGATTGCCTCGATCGTTGTGATCTCGGAGGTGCCGATGCTGTCGACAGGGGTGATGCAGGAACGGCTGGCGACGCCGTCGATATGCACGGTGCAGGCGCCGCACAGTGCCATCCCGCACCCGAACTTCGTGCCGTTCATGCCGAGCACGTCGCGCAACACCCACAAGAGTGGCGTGTCGCCGTCGACATCGACGTTGTGGGCGGTTCCGTTGACTTTGATGGTGTGGGCCATGGCTACCTCAATGGTGGCTGCTGTTAATTCGGCATGGTTCAGAAGTATCGGGCTTGGCGGCCGCCTGGTTTCGAGATGCCATGCAACGTTCAGCATCGTTGAAGCCATGGTGCGATCGGTGAAGACCGCGGAGGCCCGGTGCAGAGACGGGCCTCCCAGCACGACCGGAGGCATTTGCTTCATGCGGAGCCGCCGACCCGCGCAACCTCGATCCGGTCGCCGAGCCGACGGATGCGCAGAACCTGCTGGCGCTCACCGATAGCAAAGGGAACCGAGATCAGCTGGGACTGGCCAGGCAGAAGCACCGACGAGAAACGCACCACGGCGTGCTTTTCGGCGTTGCCATCCTTCCCGATCACTGTGTCGACGGTGGTCACCGAGTGCCAGCCATCGGATCTGCTCACCCAATAGGTGATGGCCGAAGCGTTCGCGCCAAGCTCGGTCGTCACGGCTTGCCCCTCGCGTACCGCGTTATTGAGCTGATCGGCCTTTAGTTCGGGGGTAACGGTCGCCAAGACTGCGACCAGGATGCCGGCGAGACCGGCTGCCTTTGCAAAGCTTGTCATTATCGTGCTCCGGCTGATTGGGGATGCCTGATGTTGTCTCGACGAGATTAGTCTTGCAGGCGCCTGTCTCAAATGTCATATAAACGACGTTTTAGGACATTTGGGAGGGCCCCATGCAGCGCATCGGTTTCATCGTTTTGCCCGGCTTTCAGATGCTGAGCGTGACCGCGCTCTCGGTCTTCGAACTCGC
>Ga0193713_1000570_pt1 | contig 12375 bp, 9 predicted proteins | sample H3a2metaG_FD_143054 | JGI IMG/M metagenome (GOLD analysis project Ga0193713, IMG submission 143054) | Soil microbial communities from a riparian zone of the East river system, Colorado, United States - H3a2 | ecosystem: Environmental > Terrestrial > Soil > Riparian zone | place: USA: East River... | reverse complement strand
GTTTCCGCACGAGTCACCCATCGGCAAAGTCATCCGGATGAGTGGGCATACCTACACAGTCATCGGCGTGCTCGCGGAAAAAGGCACCTCCTTCGGACAAAGTCAGGACGACATTTGCATCATGCCAATCACCAGATTTTTTGAGAATTATGGCGAGGCCAATCGCACGGTTAACATCGCAACCCAGCCATTCTCGACCGAGCTCTACAACCGAACATTGGACAAAGGGATTAGCGCGATGCGAATTGCGCGCGGCCTTAACGCTAATCAGGAAAATGATTTCGAGATCTACACCAACGACTCGCTCAAGAGCGCTTTCGCCTCCGTAGCGGGTGTGGTGCGCATCGGTGCCTTCGTCATCAGTTTCATTGCGCTCGTAGCGGCGGGCATCGGGATCATGAACATCATGCTGGTAAGCGTAACTGAGCGGACAAAAGAGATCGGAGTCCGCAAATCGATCGGCGCGCGCAGCCGCGACATCTTGCGGCAGTTTTTGACTGAGGCCGTTTTTATTTCCGAAGCCGGCGGGGTGCTGGGAATTCTTCTCGGAATCGTCGCCGGAGATTTGCTGGCAGCGTGGCTCAAAGTAGACCTAATTTTTCCTTACGGCTGGGCGCTTGCCGGGTTGCTCGTGTGCTCAGCAATCGGCATCGGTTTCGGTCTGTATCCCGCCTATCGCGCCGCCAACCTCGATCCGATCGAGGCGTTGCGCTATGAATGAGCACCGTCGGCAGACCTACGGAACCAGACTGCCTACTCCAAACCAAGCGCTTTGAAGGTCGCAGCGACGTGTTTGAAATGAACATCGAGCGAACAAAGATCATCGATCTCGGATGATGACAGTTTCGCTGTGATCTCTGGTTCCCGTTTTGCGTTTTCGGCGAATGTCCCATCGCCTTTCCACGTTTTCATCGCGGCGCGTTGCACAGCTTCATAGGCGCTCTTTCGCTCTGCCCCCGCGCGCGTTAGAGCGAGCAAAATCGACTGGCTGAAATAGAGGCCTTTCGTCAGAGCGAGGTTTTGCGCCATTCGCTCCGGATACACCTGCAACTTTTCGACGAGGTCTTTCAGTTTCGCCAGCATGTAATCGAGCAGGATGCATGAGTCCGGCAGAATGATGCGCTCGGCACTCGAGTGGCTGATATCGCGCTCATGCCAGAGCGCCACGTTCTCTAACGCAACAGCCGCATTCCCACGAATCACACGTGCCAAACCGCTCAACCGCTCGCTTGTGATGGGATTGCGCTTGTGCGGCATCGCAGAGCTGCCTTTCTGGCCTTCACCGAAGAATTCCTCTACTTCGAGAACTTCTGTACGTTGCAAATGACGAAACTCTGTTGCCCAACGATCCACACTGGAGGCAATCACAGCGAGCATGGTGACGAATTCCGCGTGACGGTCGCGTTGTACGACCTGGGTTGAGAGTGTCGCTGCTTTTAATCCGAGTTTCTCGCAAACCGCGCGCTCAATCTTGGGATCGATGTGAGCATGCGTGCCAACCGCTCCGCTTATTTTGCCGATGCGGATGCGCTCGCGAGTTTGGGTGAGGCGTTCTTCTGCGCGCCCGAATTCGTCATACATCAGTGCGAGCTTTAGGCCGAACGTGATTGGTTCAGCGTGCACGCCATGGCTGCGCCCAATCATCGGGGTCATCTTGAACCGGCGCGCCTGTTTCCCGATCGCCGTTCGTAGCGAGTCGAGGTCGTGCAGAAGGATTTTGCACGACTCTGTCAGTTGGACAGCGAGCGTCGTGTCCAATATGTCCGATGAAGTCAGCCCCTGATGGATCCAGCGCGATGCCGGGCCTACCGACTCAGCCACGTTTTCGAGAAAAGCGATGACGTCGTGGTTGGTTCGCTTTTCGATTTCCAGAATCCTAGGAATCGAAAATCGCGCTCGTTTCCGAATTTCGGCAGCGTCGTCCTTTGGAATCTGGCAAAGGTCCGCCATCGCCTCACACGCGAGTACTTCAATTTCCAGCCAGATCTGGAATTTGCGTTCGTCCGACCAGATTTTGCTCATCTCTGGCCTGGAATAACGGTCGATCACCGCATTAAGATAAAAGCGACCGCCTTATGCGAAAAGTGTTTTGTTCGTGCGGCACGCTGTAGCGTGCGCTGTCCTCAGCGCAGTGGCTTTCAAGCATGAGAACACAACTCCGCTGAGGAGAGCGGACTCTACAGCATTGCGAGGAACCGAAGCAGGCCTCGCTTAGCAGACGCGGGCGCGCAGGAAACGCCCGTTCTCGTGCACACGCACCCGGCCGCTGGCAAGAAGGTCCGCAACCGTCGCGACCGTCTCCCTGCTGCTGTTTGTGCAGGAACTGACTGCCAGGATAAGATCCCCCAGCGAAAGCCTGCTGCGCGGCTTTAGAATTTGCCGATTTCTTTTCATACTGTGTCCGTTTTTTCCGAGAGCAGTTCCGGTACCACTCCCAACTGTGAATATCTCATCCATAAGTCCCATATAGTTATTCATTCGTTGTTCACTTTAGGACTGACCGCTGAGCGACACTTTTGTTCAATTTTCAAACACAAATCTTTTGGCAGCGTCTCCCCAATCGAGGAGGGGTTTGCTTATGCTGCGCGCACGGCGCTTTTTGACGGCGGTCAAAAAAAACCGAAATCCGGATATCGAAACCGAAAGCTGTCCGAGCTTTTGCTGCGAGGTTTGCCGCGCGCTGACTTAGGCGCTGGAACGCGGCTTCATCAATCGCAGTGTGAGCATGTAAAGCGCTGCAAAAAGCGCGATCACCAGCAGGATCCCTCGCGATTGTCCGTGGATGAAGCGCACGAGCGCCTCCGGGTTCGTCAAAAGCTCCGGCTCAATCCTATAAGCTTTGTCCCCAAGATAGGCCAGGATTGAGCACCACAGCGCTGAACCAGCGAGCGTAACAAAACTGAATAGCCCGAAGTTCATGCGAACAATCCCTGCCGGAATTGAAATTAAATGGCGAACCACCGGTAGCAAACGAGCAAAGAACACCCCACCCGCTTCGTAGCGGGCCAGCCAATGCTCGGCGCGCTCCAGTTTTTTTGGACTCAGCAAAACGAACCGTCCATACTTTACGATCAGCGGACGCCCGATGAACCGCGAAGCCCAGTAAGTAATCGCTGAGCCCAAATATGATCCTAATGTCCCGGCAATCACCACGCCAATGGGATTCAGTTTTCCTTGGGCTGCCAAAAATGCAGCTGGCGGAATGACGATCTCGCTCGGGACTGGAAAGATCGAGCTCTCCATCGCCATCAACACGACGATGCCCAGATACCCGCCGCTGAGGACCCAATTAAACCACGTTTCAAGAAGATGATGCATATTGTCATTCCGAGCCCTTCGACTACGCTCAGGGCAAGCTCGGTCGAGCAATCTCTCGACGTCGATTCTGAATGAATTCGCCCTTAGTTCAGTCGAAAATGCGTAATCCGCAATCTGAATTTCCTCGAATCATTTCGTAAAAGGCAATGTCATGTTGAGCAAAGCGAAACATCTCTGTGTATTTTCTGCGGGCGATGAGATCAGAACTGATCAGAGATTCTTCGCTCCGCTCAGAATGACATTTCGCCATCGGTTGTAACCATGTCGATCTATCGGCGCGTTCTTAGCTACTACCGGCCTTTCTTGGGGCAAACGATCTTCGGATTGTGTCTGGCGCTTATCGGCATTGGCCTGAACCTGCTCAAGCCGTGGCCCTTCAAGATTATCGTTGACGAATTTCTGCGTGCAGGACCAGCCATACGTCCCGACTGGCGCTTCCGGGTTCTGCTGTTGTGCCTGGCGCTCATCGGTATTCAGCTTCTTTGGGGAATTATCAATTGGATTACAAATTATCTGTTCGTAAAAATCGGACTGCAGTCTTTGCTTAAGTTGCGCACCGATTTGTACTCGTACCTGCAATCGCTCTCGCTTAAATACCACGACGCACGGCGCTCAAGTGATTCCAGTTTCCGCGTGGCGTACGACTCGCAATCAATCCAAACGATTTACAACAAAGGATTCACCAACATCTTCGGCTCAATTATCACGTTGATCGGAACTTTCCTGATTATGCTGCGACTGGATTGGCAGCTTACGCTGGTTTCGCTTGGAATAGTTCCTCTGGTTGTCGGCGCCATTTATCTCTTTGCCCATCGGATTCGGCGTGAATCGACATCCATTCAGGAACACGAGAGCGCTGTCCTCGCTCAGGCTCAGGAGGGGCTGAGCTCGATCCGGATGGTACACGCATTCGGGCGTGAGGACTTCGAAGTGCGCCAGTTTCAGCAGCAAGCGCGCCAAAGCTTACAAGCTAACTTGCGGCTGACTTTGACGAACGTGAACAGCGCGCTCGTGATTAGCACGCTCATGGTAGTCGGCACGGCGGTGATGTACTATATCGGTACGCTGCATGTCCTGGCAGGCACGCTAACGCTCGGCTCACTTCTGGTTTTCAGCGCGTACTTGTTGATGCTTTATCAGCCACTGGAATCGCTCACCTATACCGCCTGGGCAATGGAAGGTGCAACCGCAGGTGCGAAACGGTGCTTCGAAGTGTTGGACCGGCAGGATGATGTGCGCGACTCGCCAGATGCGGTCGACATTTCATCGGCCAAAGGCGCGATCGAGTTTTGCTCGCTCAATTTTGGTTACACCGAAAGTCGAATCGTTCTGCGCGATATCAGTCTTTCGATCACGCCGAATCAAATTGTTGGACTCGTGGGCGGCACGGGCGCGGGCAAGAGCACCCTGCTCAGCCTGGTGCCGCGTTTTTACGACCCGACCACGGGCTCCGTCATGCTCGATGGTCGCGATGTCCGCGAGATTACCAAGAAATCTTTGCGCGCTCAGATCGCCATCGTGCTACAGGACACGCTACTTTTCTCCACCACCGTTCGCGAGAATATCGCCTACGGCCGACCCGATGCGACCGAGGAAGAGATTATTGAAGCTGCGCGCCGTGCGCAGGCTGACGAGTTTATTCGGCAAATGCCGCAGGAATACAGCAGCCTCGTCGGCGAACGCGGCGGGCATTTGAGCGTCGGTCAGCGGCAGCGAATCGGAATCGCGCGGGCGTTTCTGAAAAACGCGCCGATCCTATTGCTTGACGAACCTACTTCGGCGCTCGACCCGACTACCGAATCTGCGATTATGGAAACGATCAAGGAACTAATGCGTGGCCGGACAACATTAATCGCAACACATCGCCTGGCGACGATTCATAATCTTGATCAAATCATCGTGCTGGAAAACGGTCGGATCGTCGAACAAGGCCCCGGCCCGGACCTCGTCGCGCGCAGCGGCATTTACGCGAAACTCTATGCGTCGGGAAAATTCCCAACGTAGAGCGTGGCGCTCGTCGTTTGGAGTGCGCGGACATGTCCGCGCTTTTAAAGCGGCGACATGTCGCCGCACTCCCGAAAATCATGAGCAACGTTAGACAAGACCGACACGTCGAAGGCGATTGGTGGCCAGAGCCAATTCCGGGCAATGTGGAGTTTGGCGAGGGATTTTATTGCGAGACCGCACAAATCTTTCGAAAGCTTCAGAGCAAGAAAGCGGGCGCAGTACTTATCGGCAACCATGTTTCATGTTACGCGGGCTGCTCATTTGCAATTGGAGAGAATGGTCATTGCACGATCGGCGATTTCACCCTGCTCAATGGCGCGCTCATTATGGCGGAGGAAAGGATCGAGATCGGATCGCATTGTCTTGTGTCATGGAACGTCGGAATCGCCGATTCCGATTTTCACCCGCTTGAGCCGGCGCGACGGCTGATCGATGCGCAAGCTCTCGCGCCCTATTTCAAAAATCGGCCAGCCCGCCCCAAGTTGAAAACTGCTCCAGTTAAAATCGCCGATAACGTCTGGATCGGTATGAATGCGGTCATCTTGAAAGGTGTCACCATCGGGGAAAACTCGGTTGTAGCTGCAGGCTCAGTCGTTACAAAATCTGTACCGCCAAACACAATTGTTGCCGGCAATCCCGCCGTCGTGGTGAAGCAGTTTCAAATGTGATGCATCTGAACGCTCAACGCTCAACGCTCAACGTCCAACGCTCAATTCAGAAGATTGGATGTTGGGCGTTGGACGTTCGACGTTGGGCGTTTTCTGCTTAATGAAACCGAAGCGCATCGTCGTCATGGGCTTCATGGGCTCGATGCCTATCGCGGGCGTGATCTGGCAACACATTCATTATGTCGTCGGTCTGCAGCGCCTGGGTCACGATGTTTATTACATCGAAGATTCCGCGCGCCTGCCGTACAATCCGGAAACTTTCGAAGTCACCAATGAATTCGATTATGCAGCCCGGCTCCTGAGTCGGCTATCGCGAGAATTCGGGTTCAAAAATCGCTGGGCATTTTGCGCGCGCTATTTGCCAGCGAATCCAACGGCAGGCCTGCCATTTAAAAAAATCCAGCAACTATATCGCGAGGCCGATGCAATCCTGAACGTTTGCGGGACGCAGGAATTTAATGACGACCTGCTCGTTTCCGATCGCATTCTTTACATCGAGAGCGACCCGGGCGTTGAGCAGATCAAGATCGACAAGGAAGTAAACTCGACAATCGAATATCTGCGGCGGCATCGCGCGCTTTTTACATTTGGCGAAAATGTCGGGACGAAAAGCTTTCCCGTTCCGACGCATGGATTCAAATGGCTCCCAACGCGGCAACCGGTAGTGACGGATTTTTGGCGAACAAAGCGTTCCCCTTCTCGCGCCGCGGTGTTCACGACCGTGGCCAACTGGTCCACGAGCGGCTTGAAAGATATTTCGTGGCGCAAGCGGAAATACCTTTGGAGCAAGTCGCGTGAATTTCTGCGTTTCATTTCCGCGCCGAGAAAAGCCGGTGAAACATTTGAAATGGCGACAAACATCGAAGACACCGCGACCCGCAAAAAATTTGAACGTAACGGCTGGCGATTGCGCTGCCCGCTGCAAATGAGCGTCGATTACTGGCTCTATCGCGATTACATCCAGCGCTCCAAAGGCGAGTTCACTGTCGCGAAGGACCAATACGTCCGGCTCGAAACCGGCTGGTTCAGCGATAGAAGCGCATGTTATCTGGCAGCAGGCCGCCCGGTAATTACTCAGGAAACCGGCTTCACCAAACTTTATGGTGGAAAAGCAGGACTGCTATCCTTTCAGTCACTCGATGAAATTACCGACGCAGTGGTAGCGATCAGTCGCGAATACGCGAACCACTCTCGTGCGGCTCGCGACATCGCTCGCGAATTCTTCGAAGCAGAAAAGGTGGTCAAATCAATTCTCGACCGTGCTGGAATTTGAGCTGATCCTCCTCGTTTACAAAGTGGAAGTCATTTTTGACACGTCAGCAGATTTGAACGCATGAAGCATGTGGCATGTCAGTATGTCGCGAAAGGCAACTTGCAAATTGGAATCCGAACCTTGATTTTCGATCAGGCTGTTTAAGTTTCGAGCCTTTCTGCCAAATGAAGCGCATTTTTATCATCGGTTACGCTGCTTTGCTGTTTGGGTCGATTTCGTACGCGCAGGAAAGCACTCCGGCCCCACCTCCTGTCGAGCCGCAGATTCCCGGGCAGCAGCCGGGCGCCTCGCGATCGACTCCCCCTGCACAGGCAGTCGTGCCAGTGCCGGTGCCGATTGCGCCGCCCAAACCAAATGGACCGGTGCAGAAAAGTCTTGTTCGAATCACGGCCACGTCGGTGGAGCCTGATTACAGGGCGCCGTGGAACGCAGGCGGGCTTCAGCGCGGCGTCGGCGCTGGGTTTGTCATCAGCGGCAATCGCATCATGACGAACGCGCACGTGGTCGCCAACAGCCGGTATATTACCGTGGAGCGCGATGGCGATCCCAATAAATATCCGGCGACAGTGCAATTCATCGCGAACGACTGCGATCTGGCGCTCATCACTGTGCCGGCTCCAGACTTTTTCAAAAACATGTTGCCGCTAAAATTTGGCGGCATTCCTGCACTGGAGTCAACGGTTTCGGCGTATGGTTACCCAATCGGCGGCGAACGAATGTCAGTTACAACCGGCATCGTGTCGCGAGTTGACTTCCAGCTCTACACGCATTCGTCTGTCGACCAGCATCTTGCGATCCAGATCAGCGCGCAGATCAATCCGGGCAACAGCGGCGGTCCCGTGATGCAAGACGCCAAGGTGGTCGGCGTCGCCTTTCAAGGTTACAGCGGCGATGTCGCTCAAGGCGTGGCCTACATGATTCCCACACCGGTGATCAACCGGTTTTTGAAGGACATCAGCAATGGGCATTATGACGAATACCCCGATCTCGCGATTACCTACGCGAAGTTGCAAAATCCCGCGCAAAGAAAGTTTCTCGGGCTAAAAGATGACGATCGTGGCGTGCTGGTTAGCTCTGTGGTCGCAGCCGGCCCATCGGATGGTATTCTTCAGCCGGGTGACGTCCTTCTCACGATCGACGGCCATCCCATCGCCAGCGATGCGAATGTCGAGGTAGAAGGTGAGCGCGCACAGTTCGAGGAAGTCGTCGAGCGAAAGTTCAAGGGTGATTCGGTCAAGTTCGATATTTTGCGGGACAAACAACCGGCGACGGTGACAATTAAACTATACAAGCCCTGGCCGTATTCGATTCAAGGCCACAGTTACGATGTGCGGCCGCGTTACGTCCTTTACGGCGGGTTGCTTTTTCAACCCTTAGACCTGGATATGCTGGAAGCGTATCGCACAAGCGATCTGCGGCTTCGTCATTTCTTCGAATATTTCATTCTGGAGCAAATTTATCTTCAGCATCCCGATGTAATTGTGTTGAGCAACATTTTGCCCGACCCGATTAACACCTATCTGGCGCCTTACCGCGGTGCGATCGTGGATGAAGTCAACGGCAAGAAGATTCGGACACTCGACGAATTGGCACAGGCTTTTGCGCAAGGGCCGAACCAACTGGTTATTCGCATGATTGGTGACGGCCCTCCGCTGGTGCTTGATCGCAACAAGGTGGAATCTGCGCGCGAACGCATCAAGACGCGTTACAATGTAGCGAAAGAGCAAAATCTTGAGGAACGACCGGCGTCAGGCGCGCCGGTGCAGGCGAACAAAACCTAGCAATGCTAAAACAATCTCTCATCGCTTTCGGCATCATTCTTGTCGCAGCTAGTGGAACGCTGGCGAAAAAGGAGCCTGCTATTTCGGTGACGGCAAGTAAGCAAAAACAGCTGGCCCTGGTTCGGGTAAATGTGACGGGCCAGTCCTATGATTACTTTCGCCCGTGGCAAAAAAAGGCGCCATTTTCCAAACGAGCGCTTGGAGCGGTCTTGTCCAAAGGCCGTGTGCTCGTCACTGCCGACCTTGTTGCAAACCAAAACTTTGTCGAACTCGAGCGAGCCGAGTCGGGTGAAAAAACAGCAGCCAACGTGCAGGTAATTGATTACGAAGCGAACCTGGCGCTTCTTGAACCAGCTGAGAAAACATTCCTGGACGGAATCACGCCGCTCGAAATCACTCCCGATACAGTCGTCGGCGACCGGCTTGCCGCGTGGCAATTGGAACCAACCGGTGCCTTGCTCGCGACGGAAGGTTTGGTGACGACGATTCAAATGACACCCTATCCCATCGACGTTGGGCAATTCCTCACCTACCGCGTCAGCATCCCGATGCAATATCGGGAGAACAGCTACACGGTTCCGCTGGTTAAGAACAACAAGCTAGCTGGATTGCTACTGCGTTACGATTCCCGCTCACAACTGCTCGACGCCATTCCAGCGCCGATCATCACCCATTTTTTGAAAGAGGCTGAAAGCCAGCAATATCGGGGTTTTCCCTCTGCTGGATTCTCATTCTTTCCGACGCGCGATCCAGAACTGCGTGAGTTCGCCGAGGAAAAAGGCAAAGGCGGCGGCGTGTACGTTACGAATGTGGAACCGGGCACACCGGCGATGAAGGCCGGACTTCAGGTGGGCGACGTCGTGACTGCGATCGGGAATCATGAGATCGACCAAAATGGAAATTACGTGGACCCACTCTACGGCAAGATCGAATTCACCAATCTGCTGACAGCTCATGCTTACGCGGGTGATGTTGTCCCTTTCCACATTCAGCGCAACAGCAAGCCGATGCAGTTAAATGTGACCCTCGAACATCGCGATACGAAGGATTACGTGAGCCCGCCGTATAATCTTGATCAGCCGCCGCGATATTTTGTCCTTGGCGGTCTGATTTTTCAGGAGCTATCCCGTCAATATCTCAAGGAATGGGGAGGAAACTGGCAACGAGAAGCACCTCAGCGTTTGGTTTATTTCGACCATTTCCAATCTGAGCTTTTTCCAGAGAGGAATCGGCGCATCGTGATCCTCAGCCAAGTCCTGCCTGCCAACAGCACAATCGGCTACGATGACCTCGCGTATTTGACCGTAAAGAAGGTGAACGGCAGAGAAATCAAATCGTTAGACGACCTGGCCGAAGCGGTAAAGCATCCAATCGAAGGTTTCATCAAAATCGAGACCGAAGAAGATCCGAAACAGATCGAGCTTGATGCGACGCAGGTCGCCGCCGAAGCGCCCGAGCTTCAAGAAAACTACGGGATTTCCTCGCTGCAAAGATTGCAGTGACCTTGCGGCGGTCAGCCCCGCTCTGTCGAACTTTTAGCGATCAGTGCAATCGCTACTGGTATTCGTCGCTCGCGGCTTTGCGAGAAAACGTTCTACCTCGTCGTTGTAAGTCTCGAACGGGTTGCCCATGACAAGAAAATCGCGGCTGTCACATGCGATCGAGTCCCAGTTGATTACGTAAGGGAAATTGCAGTTCTGAAAAAAGGCCACTGCCCGTGCGCGGCCTGAGGCGCGGGTATTAGCCGGAGGAACGTGCGTCGCGCTTGGACGCCGGACGCTGTTATTCCACTCCGCGATTCGTTTGCCAGGCGTGACGCCAAAGAACAACCCGCGGCGCGGGTCGATGTTGTGATATTCGAGGTCGATGCTTTGCAGCCACGGATCGTCCCAGCTCAGTCCCTCGGATTCTACAAATGCTTCCAGCAACCATTTCTTTGTAATCCAGTCAACGCCGCCGATGAGCACATGGCGATTGTGTGGGATTGCTTCAAGAACGAATCCCCAGTTTTCCAGTAACCAGTTGGTCTCCGCGCTGCTGTTGTGCAGGTACTTCTGCGCTAGTTGATGGAATTCCCACTGCACGTCGAGCGCGGCGATGGTTTTGCCACTCTCAAGACGTACGATCCATCGCTGCATAGGATCACGAGAGATGTCACGCGTGCTCTGCACCGCATCAGCCAGGACAAGGTTTCGCGGCAAACGGCCTTCTTCCAGCAATGACAGAACACAGGCAGTCGTCCCGATCTTTAGCGCATTGGCATAGGGGCTCATGTTGGAATCGCCAATGAGCAAATGCAGCCGGCGATATTTTCTGTAATCAGCCAGCGGCTCGTCGCGCGCGTTGATGATTGCGCGATTAAATTGCACCCACTGATAAATGTCGTTCACGATATGATCGGCGCGCTGACTGAGCTGGAAATTGACCTGCGGCTCCGATTGCGGCCGCTCGAAATCGAACGCGAGTGGGTTCGACTGACCGACTCGTCCCGACCCTGTGAAAATCTGCCGCGTCGCTAAAAATGTCAGCAGCGTGCCGAGAATTGGAGGCGTGAACTGCGCCTCTCTTTTCATCAGATAATTCTCGTGACAGCCAAAGGTCGCTCCGGTGTGATGATCGACATTGTTCTTGATAAACGACACACGATCTTCCGCACCGAGGGCGATCAGTGACGATTGCAGCAGGTCGTCGCCAGCCAACTCATACGTCACGAGATCGTGCAGATGTAAACATTCCGGCGACGCGTATTCGATATGACCCATGTCGAGGTAAAGACGTCCGCCGTTGAGGAGAAATCCTCCGTTGCCCGGCGGTTCCTCGTAATCCCGGTAATGCAAATCGATCGTGCCGGCATCCGCTTTTCGGAAAAGATAGTTTTTTACCTTCGCCGGCCATAGCTCCGAATTGACGTGCGGTTCATCTTCACTCAGAAGGCAACCGTACTCGGTCTCGATTCCAACGATCCGATCCATTGCAGGCAATTAACGCATTGAAACGAGATTTGGCTAAACGAAAAAACGATTTCCCCTCACCTTAATCCTCTCCCCAGAACGGGGAGAGGCGAATCCCATTGCCTCGCTTGCGCTGATCAGTCCAACAATGCGAGAAGGCCCGCCTCTCCTGTGCCATCTAAAATTAGTGCTAGGGGCGCAGTGCTCCCGCCCAGGGCTCGCACGAGACAGCCCCTGTGGCCCTGCCTCTCCCTTTTACAAAGGGAGAGGACTGAGGTGAGGGATTACCTTTCGGCGCTTGAAGCAGCCGCAAAGAGGCTCAATTTAGTTTGATGTCCCAAGTTGCTCTTCGCAGCCCATCCGAAAAAGCGGGGGGC
>Ga0193713_1000569_pt1 | contig 12386 bp, 17 predicted proteins | sample H3a2metaG_FD_143054 | JGI IMG/M metagenome (GOLD analysis project Ga0193713, IMG submission 143054) | Soil microbial communities from a riparian zone of the East river system, Colorado, United States - H3a2 | ecosystem: Environmental > Terrestrial > Soil > Riparian zone | place: USA: East River... | reverse complement strand
CCAGATGCTGTCGATCGTGGCCAGTGAGAACGGCGAGGACGATTGGGTGAAAGTCGATCTTCACATCCACACGCTCGATGATCCCAAGGACGCCATCGATTATTCCGCGCACCAATTGCTTGAGCGCGCACGGGCGCTTGGCTTTCGCGTCCTCGCGATCACATTGCATGACACCGTCTTTGATCGACAACAGGTGTTCGCCGATGCGGCAGCAATGGGAATTTTGCTTATTCCTGCGGCGGAACTGAGACTGTGCGGGGCAGATGTAATCGTGCTGAATGTGACTGCCGAAGAAATCGCTGGGCTCAAGGATTTTAATGATTTACGTCAGTTGCGCGCGCAACGTGGGACCTCAATTTTTACGATCGCGCCTCATCCATTTTACGTTTTTGGCAGCTCAATTGGGTCGCGCTTATTGAAAGAAATCGATTGCTTCGATGCGATTGAAATCTGCCATTTTCACAAAAGCTTCTTGAATCCAAATCGTCGCGCGGAAAAAGTGGCGTCGTGCTTTGGCAAGCCATTGATCGCCACCTCCGATGCTCACCGGCTGCAGGCGTTCGGCCGTCATTACACGAGCATCCCAAAGCCGCCGGAGCTTACTCCCGAAGCGATCTTCACCGCCTTACGAGTGGCCCGGCTTAAGCTAACGAGTCCGCCCTGCAGTTTTGTCGACCTTGTGACCGCGATCTATTTCATCTTCCTAGCGCATCCGTTTCGAAGACGACGGAAGCGTCGCCGCATGACTCGGGTTGCTCGCAAACAAGAGACCACTTCAGCCCTTGAAGCCGGATCACATGAACGTGCCGTAAATTTCATGAGTAGAGAGCTTCCACGCGTGAGAAAACGTTAGGCCTCAACCGCTTCAATGCCGAGCCGTTGTTGGCTCCAAGTCATAAATTGCGCCCCAATCGCCGGATGCGACGAGCGGGGCCGTAGCTTCCCACGGCCGTCGACTGGTGCTGTAGTTGGCTTTTTCTTCGCGGCCCCAAAATAGGTAGCGCGCCTGTAGCTCATGCGCAATCTCTCGCCAATTTACCTCGCCCTGCATGAGCGACGTAAGCTTGTCTTGGGTAGATGCGTAGTCGAATCCTTCCGACATAAGGTGGCCCGGATATCCAAGGACAACCTTTCTACCATTCAACAGTAAAGGATGGTTATAAGTCGGATATGCGGCAAAGCGCGCCTCGGCTGGCACTTTTTGCACAGCTCCGCCGACTCCGTCGACTTCTGCGCGAACGGCAAAATCCAGGCCAGGTCTTCCCGCAGCCAAACCACCAATCAAACTAATAAATCCCGACCCGAAGAGCGCGACGCAAGTACAAATCCGAAGGTCGATCGGCCAGTTTGCGATCAAGTCTTGCCAGAGAAATGGCAGTATAATGAAGTAAGCCCAAATTATCAGCTTCATGTTGTCCCAGTACCACGGCCCTGTTTTCACATTGCAGGCGAAAAAGAAGATCGCGACTGCTGGGATCAAGAACGCGAGACTGGTCGGCAAATTGAAAATCGAGCGCGCGTCATTTTTCCAAAAGCGCCACGAGCAAAACACAATCAGGAGAAGAATCAACGGGATGGTGATCCCAAAGTTCACGCCCCAAAATTCGAAGAATGGCCTGGCGAAATCCGCGTCCGTCTGAACCCAGCCGGGTTGCCATTCTAGAATGTGGCGCGCTCGGAATTGATCGGTGACCAGCCAGACAAAAAACGTCGCTGGCAGAAAAGCGCAGCCAGCGAGCAATAACAATTGTTTTTGCATTGCTGGCCGACCGATTAAAAACCAAAAGCCCAGAAGAATCGAAAGCGCTATGAAAGTGTGCACGTGAAAGAGCGGCATCGAAGCATAAAGTGCGCATTCAACCCAAAACGGTAACGGCAGTCGCGCCACATCCGATTTAACTTGATCGGATCGGGCGAAGAACTTTGCGCGCCATTGATATAAAAGGAGCAATCCGACCGGAATAGCGTAAAGCAAGCCGCGCTGCGTCAGAAACATCGATAGCGCAATGCTCTTCCAAGCGATTGTTTTTGAGCCCTGATAATCAAGAAACTTCAGCGCTTTAAAAAATTCGAAACCTACAATGCCCCCATTAAACAGAAATCCGGCGATACCGAAGGTGCCGGCCCAGCGGAAAAACGCGTAAAACGTCGCGAGTGACGCAACTAGTCCCACCCAAACCAATCCGCGCGTCAGGTCGAGATGAACCAAACAGAGCAGAGCGTTGAATAAATCCATCCCCGCCGGATATCTTAGTTTGCTAAAAACATAGATCGGGTTGTCCGGCCAAAGCGCGACGCCACTCACGAAATTCCTGATCAATGTGATATGCAGCGCCAAATCGCCCAGGTTGTTTGGAGACTGAATTTTGAGCTCTTCTCCGTCGATATAGAGAAGCCAGCAAAAGGAGCGCAGGGCAAACAAAGCGAAGCATATCGCGATCCCCAAAAACCACATATGACGGTAGCGCCTCGCCGTCGGTGAAGTGCGCTGTTGGGCGACAGTCTCCAACTGCCGCTTAGACTTAGAACATTTTTGTTCTACTACTGGAGAATTTAGCTTCTTCCGCTGAACGGCAGTGTCAGAAGTTCCGAGATACGCTGCAAGAGCGAATGCTCCGCCTGATACGAGCGCGAAAATCGCGCTTAGTTCGTTCAAACCGTTCCCAGCCATTCCGAAAAGGAGGCCGGCAACCGTCGACAAATTGACAAAGATCAGGCCGGCGGAAAGCCATTTCATCGAAAATGCGATTTGATCCTAGCCTGGCCCTTTTCCCATGAAATCGGGTAATCGGTCCGGAAAAAAATCCTTAAAGATTTTCGCACTCAGATAAAGCTTCGAAGTATCCTGGTAAGCGCGAATTCTTAGCGGCTCAGTATAGTAGGTGCCATGCAATTTCGCTTCGACGTCTTTGATTCGATCTTCTTGCACAAGAAGAAAATCGGCGTCGAGTTTTGCGGGAAGGTTATCGTGCTCGTAGTAGCCGATGTGCGGGAAATCACCGAGAATCCATGGAAGCGGGTAGGTGCTAGTTCGGATCATATTGCCGGTCAGCTGGTAGTTCCGAGGGTCCTTTTTCGCCAACTTCAGCAGCGGTTTCGTTAATTTATCGATGTCGTTGTAAGTCTGAACGTAGACGTACGGTTCAGTGTCCGTCGTGCAACGGAAGTAGTTCAGCCAGATTGTCGATCCCAGTGAGGCGCACAACAGGACGGCCGATACCACATAAGTTGCGAGGCGATACCTTAGAGGAACAACCAGCATGGCTGCGCCAAAGATGAACAAAAAGGGCCAAATAAAGCTAATGATGCACCACGGCGTCTTATAATTAACGATGCTGTAGGCAATGAGCGTTCCAACACCGTAGATTGCCAGATAACGCAAGCTTAAGTTCTTGAATCTTTGGCAGAACCCACAAAGAGTCAGGCCGCCCAGGACTGGCCACTCGTACCGAGCCATAAGCGCGATCCAGTAGTAGTTGATCCACGAGTGGTTCTTCCAAATTAAATTATAAGTTTCTTTCTCGTGTCCATGCCCTGCACGGCCGGTCGCGAACCAGGCGTGGTAAAATTGATACAAACCCTTTATGCCGCTCCAGTGGAAGAATGTTCCGGAATAAAAGAAAACGATGGCGGCTACGCCCACAGCGATGACAAGAGCTAGATCGACATAATCCCAAGTTTGTTTTGCTGGCCGTGCGTCGAGGAGAGGATGAAGACGGTTTGAAACGAACAAGACCGGCGCGGCGAGCACGGCACAGCCCAGGTGGATGATGTAAGTTTCCTTGGTCAGGATCATGCCAGCCAAACCCATGCCGGCACACCAAAGGTAATCGCGGGTTCCAAATTTCCAAAGACCAAGCAGCCCGAGGATGAACAACATCGAGAAGAGTACGAGCCACACCTCGTGGATCGAGTAGCGTCCATAAAAGACAAACCCGGGCGATACCGCCATTGCCAGGGCAGCGATTCGACTTTCGATTCGTCCGACTAATGGCTCGAACTTGAATGCAAGCCACACGCAGCTGATGCTGACGAGCACGACCGGCAGCCGCAGCGCCCAGACATTCCGGCCAAACAAGGTCTGCGAGAGCAGCAGAACGTAAAAATGAAGCGGCCCGTGGTAATTCGTCGGGTCGTATTTATAAAACCCGTTTTTCATCATTTGGTCCACAAACCAGCCGTTGATTCCTTCGTCGAAATGCGGTGGCTTGATGCCAAGCAGAAAAAAGCGCAGGAAAATGGCAAGCCCAAGAATCAGCCATGGCGTCCAACCTGTTTCTGCGAGCCGCGTTTTCAACGCGTCCAGTTGATTGCGCAGCATTGGAAAATCTGCTAGCGCGCCGCCCTCGCCGCTGCTAGTACGCGCTGCAATGCGCATTCTCGTAACCGGTGGCTGCGGGTTCATCGGGAGCAACTTTATTCGGTATATCCTGCAACATTACAAGCCCGCGTACGTGACCAACGTTGACGTGCTCACTTACGCGGGCAACCTCGCGAATCTCGACGGCGTGGTCGAAGAACATGGCGAGCGCTACGAGTTTTTCAAAGCCGACATCGCCAACGCCGATCAGATGGATGCGCTCATGACCGAACATCAATTTTACGCCGTGATTAATTTCGCCGCTGAGTCACATGTCGATCGCAGCATCAATTCGCCTCTCAATTTTATCCACACGAACGTCGTCGGCACAAGTGTGCTCCTCGATTGTGCACGGCGGCATGGCGTCCAGCGGGTCATCCAGGTTTCCACGGACGAGGTCTATGGCTCGCTCGGGCCGACTGGCAAATTCACCGAACAGTCGCCGCTCGACCCGAGCTCTCCATATTCAGCGAGCAAAGCGGGCGCCGATCTTCTCGCGCTTGCCTCATTCAAAACCTACGGGCAGGAAGTGCTGGTGACGCGCTGCTCGAACAATTACGGGCCATATCAATTTCCGGAAAAACTAATTCCGCTCATGATCATCAAAGCGCTGCGTGAGGACCCGCTGCCAGTCTATGGCGACGGAATGAATGTGCGCGATTGGATTCATGTGAAGGATCATTGCGCCGCCATTGTGGCCGCGCTTTTCGAAGGAAAACCAGGATCGATTTACAATTTTGGCGGCGACAGCGAGATGCTGAATATCGATGTGGTGAAAATGATTCTCGATAAACTGGCCAAGCCTCACAGCTTGATTTCGTTTGTGACCGACAGACTTGGACACGATCGTCGGTACGCAATCGATTCTTCTCTTGCTGAGCGGGAGTTAAACTGGAAACCGCGCTGCAACTTTAAGGACGGGCTCGACGAAACCATTCAATGGTACATCGACAACCAATCATGGTGGCAACCGTTGCTCGAACGTGCGGAGCGCTATTGAGTTGTAGCAGCGGTGTATGGACAGTCGAGATATAGAAGTCGACCTTCAGACAACGCCGCTGCAGCAAACAATGAAACTTGTCATCATCGGCGCCGGCGGCCGGTTAGGCAGCGCGCTTGCCCGCGAATATCGCGAGAAATTTTCGGTCATTGGATTTGACCACGCGCAACTCGATCTCGCAAACGCTGATGAGTTGCGCGAGAAACTGTGCACGGCCGATTTCGATCTTCTCATCAACGCCGCTGCGTTTACTAATGTCGATCTTTGTGAGAAGGAGCGCGACCAGGCTTTCCGAATCAATGCGGATGCGCCGCGCCTTCTCGCGGAAATTTGCCGGGAGAAGAACGCGAAGCTGATCCATTTCAGCACCGATTACGTATTCGATGGCGAAAAACGCGAACCCTATATCGAAAACGATCCGGCAAATCCGATCAGCGTTTACGGCGAATCGAAAAGGGCAGGTGAGAAATTCATCTTACAAACATACAATCGACATCTAGTCGTGCGGGTCTCGTGGGTTTTTGGTCCTGACCGGCCGAGTTTTATAGATGCCATGATCAACCGCGCCCGCGAAAACGAACAGATTGATGCAATTGTCGACAAATTTTCCACGCCCACATACACGCACGACATCGCCGAAATGCTGCCGCAGTTTTTTGGGCGAGATGTCGAAGGCGGCATCTTGCATTTTGCCAACGCGGGCGAATGCAGCTGGCAGGAGTATGCGCAATGGGCGCTCGATTACTGTGTGACCGAAGGAATTGCTCTGAAAGCGAAAACCGCGGGCGCGCTTAAGCTAACCGACATGAAAAATTGGATCGCGCGCCGCCCGGTTTATTCGGTCCTTTCCACTGCAAAATACAGTGCGCTGACGGGCGCGTCGCCGCGCGCTTGGCGTGACGCTGTCGCTGACTATATTAAGCGCTTCTATTCAAAAAAATGAGAACTCGCATCTTCGCTTTTACATTGTCGATCTTTCTTTGCGCCATCGCGCGCGCCGAATTGAAATGGGAACAAACCTCGGTCGAATTACATCCGGCGCCTGCGGACAAGGAGGCGGTCGGCCATTTCAAATATCAGAACACCGGCAGCCAACCGGTGCGGTTTAAATCCGTCCACACCTCTTGTGGATGCACGGCTGCGCAATCTCAAAAGGACGAAGTGCCGCCCGGAGAAAAAGGCGAGATTACTGCAACCTTCAAAATTGGTGATCGTACCGGCACCCAGGTAAAGAGCGTGACGGTTCAGACCGACGATCCGGTTAATGCAACCACGGTACTCACTCTCAAAGCGGTGATCCCGCAACAACTTGAGATCAATCCAACATTTGTATTCTGGGGACAGGGCGAAGCGCTTAAGCCAAAGTCGATTGTGGTTCGCGCTAGCAAAGATTTTCCGGTCAAACAATTGAAGGTCACTTCATCCAGTCCGGATTTTCAAACAAAGGTCGAAGAGACGGGTAACGGGCAGTTCAAGATCGACATCCAACCGAGCGATACCAGCCGGAACATGGCTGCGACTCTGACGATTCAGCCGGAGGGTTCGTCGAAAACATTTTATGCGATGGCGCGTGTGACTAATGCGGCGGCAACCCAGTAGTCGTGAGATCTTCGCTGGTGCGTCAGGCGCTTCTTCTGGCCGCGCTTGCGTTTATTCCAGGAATCGGAGAGGCGATCTATTTTCGCGACAAAGTCTCATGGCAGTCGCCGATTCCGGCTTCCGAAATGGTGACGCAGACACAAGCGCGTGCCTGGCGTGAGAATACGATTTGGGTCGATGCGCGGCCCGACGCGGAATTTGAACGGGAGCATATTCCTGGCGCTGTGTTGTTGAATGAAGACCGCTGGAACGAATTGCTTCCGCAATTCTTGACGGTGTGGTCGCCAGAAAAGCGTGTCGTCGTCTATTGCAGCAGCCAAAGCTGTAACGCCAGTCGCGAAGTCGCGCGTCGTCTCCGCGACGAAGCGCAATTGAAAAACGTGTTCGTGCTCCAGGGCGGCTGGGAAGAATGGCTCAAGTCGCGAAAGTGAAATTCGTTTGGCGAATTGTAGACCTGGTCGTCGGCGGAATTTTCATTTACGCCGGCGCAATCAAAGCGCTCGATCCGATTCGCTTTGCCAGCGACATCGACAATTACAAAATCCTTCCGTGGATGATTGCTGCAGGCCTCGCCTTTTATTTGCCGTGGCTAGAAATCCTTTGCGGGCTCGCACTGATTTCGCGCCGACTTTATCTCGGTGGATTGTCGATCTTAACCGCACTCACCTCCGTATTCATCCTCGCTGCGGTTGCCGCAAAGATTCGCGGCCTCGATATCACCTGTGGTTGCTTCGGTCACGCCAGCAAGAGCTGGAACTTCAGCGGTCATCTCGCGCTTGATCTCGCGATTCTCGCCGCGTTGCTCGCGCTTTATTTCAAAGTTGCGTCTGGAAATAGACTGCGAAATGCCGTCTAATTCTTGTTAGACGTAACATCGTGACTGTCGTCCTCGTGATCGTCGGTTTCGCATTAGCAGGAGCGCTGATTTCCGCGTTCTGCTTCCCGGTGTGTTGGACTGGAGCGGTATTAAGAAAGAAAAGCCGGCGTGGAAGATCGGGCTGTACCACATGATGCGATCCAAAAATATCTTTTGGGGCCCCTGATTTTGTCCTTCATCGCCATCGCGCTTCTCTCCGTTTCCGGTTATCTGGGCGGGCGTCTTGTCTACGACGACGGCATCGGTGTCGGCCGGCACAAGCGGCGGACGCCGACGCCAGAAAGCACGCTTCGCCTCTCCGCGACGAATATCGCAAACGATGGAGATCTTGCCTTCGTGCCGATCCCGGAAGCCGACCGCCTGGGCGAGCGAGAAACGTTGCGTGCCGAAATTGACGGCCAGGTGATAACGATCGCGAAGATCGACGAAAACTTTTATGCATTCCAGGAGTTTTGTACGCACCGCTTCGGCCCGCTCTCCGAAGGCGATTTTCAGGGCTTCAACGTGCAATGCCCCTGGCATAACTCGTGTTTCGATGTTCGCACTGGAAAGGTCACCCATGGACCGGCTAAAGTAGATTTGAAAAGCTTTAAGGTGGAGACACGCGATGGCAAAATCTGCGTCGGCGTTCAACGCGGGACTAGCGAATCCACATGATCAGAAAAACTTAAATCCGGCGGTTATCGATTGTATTCTCGCAAGAAAAATCAAAGACCGGAAAGCGGAGAAATTTAGGAACGTTCAAAACGACAGCTGCAGCGAACAAACACGAAAGAGCAGTGCAGTACTTTAAACGGCGTTGACTCGTTCGGCTGCAGTGTTAAACAAGCAAGAAAAGGAGATTGGTTATGATGCACATGCTGATACGTCACAAAGTCGCTGATTTCGCCAAATGGAAGCAGGTCTATGACGCCCACGCTTCGGCGCGGCAGAATGCAGGGCTAAAGGAAGAACATCTTTTACGCAACGCCGACGATCCGAACGAAGTGATCCTGTTCTTTTCGACGGAAGATCTCGACAAGGCCAAAGCGTTCACTGCGTCGGACGATTTGCGTCAAGCAATGCAGAAGGCAGGAGTGAGCGACAAACCGGATGTTTATTTCTTGAAGGACTAGCCGAATACGCGCCGCCGGTTGAAATCAAAAACAAATCAGGCGGCCCTTGGTCTTCGGGTAAAGTCTGGTTGGGCTGCCGCAATTTTGCTGGCCGGTCCGGTTCGCTTACCGCGGTTGTGCGATATTCGCGTAATCGATCTACGTGACCCGAAAATTCCCGCGACCCGCCAGCCGTATCATGCGGCGATGAGAAAGCTTGAAACAAACGCAGCCAGGCTGAGGTCTCGATTGCAGATTGTGCGTCGCGTTGCGAAACAATCGATCGCTACACTCCTCGGCGATTATCGACGAAATGGTTACAGAATCCGGCGCGCCGGTCTCGGAGTTGGCAGCCAAATTGATCCGGCTTTGATCGCAAATCCGCACATTCGCGTGCATGCGTTGGAAGGACAGTTGTTTCGGACCGAGCTCGCCGATGCTTTACGCGCGCACCAAATTCAATCCGTCGTCTTAATCGAACGCGAAGCACTCGCCAAGACGGCAACCTTGCTAAAAAAATCGCCCGCGGAATTGCAAAGCGTGGTAAACAAAATGAGACGGACAACGAGCGGGCCGTGGCGCGCCGAGCAAAAACTCGCGACTATCGCCGCCTGGTTCGCGCTGGCTCATGATGTCGATCTTCGCTCGTTAGGTCTTTTACCCTCGTGTTGAACATTCGCTTAGCAACAGAGGCGGATCGCGATGCGATCTGGAACATTCTCCATGCCGTGATCGCGCCCGGCGACACCTACACGTTTGATCCAAAGATTTCGCGCGACGAAGCGCTTGCTTACTGGTTTCGAGCCGATACGCATACTTACGTTGCCGAGCAAGACCGACAAATTGTCGGCACTTATATCTTAAAAGCGAACCAGCCGGCTCTCGGCTCTCACGTCGCGAATGCCGCTTTCATGATCGCACTAGAAGCGCGCGGACTCGGGGTTGGGCGAAAGATGGGTGACCACTGCCTAAGCGAGGCGCGCCGGCTTGGCTTTCGGGCGATGCAATTCAACTTTGTTGTCTCGACAAACGAGGCAGCCATTCGCCTGTGGAAACAACTTGGTTTCGAAACCGTCGGTAACTTGCCAGGCGCTTTTCGACACCCGGAAAGAGGATATGTCGATGTTTACATCATGTTCCGTTCGCTAGAGGAAGCTGGCAAAGGCTAGGGACAGCGCGCTGCGCTGTCCGAGGATGCCGCAACGCCGCGTTCCTACGATTCTTGCATTGCAAAAAGCGCCTGGCGGTTGAACCTAACGAGGCAAATGCAGACAGTGATTCAAGTAATCACAAGCGGACGTGGATCGTTGCGCGAAAAGATCATGACCGATCCGCAACTACGGAAGTTCGATTTGATTCCCACTGAGCACCAACGTCCGGGTCGTCCGCACGGCTGGGCGAAAATTCACAGCGAAACCGCACATGGCGCGATTAATCTCGAATGGCACGGCCGCACCGGGGTTCTCACCTGCCGTGTTGTGACGAAGCTCGGGCACAAACCTCATTCAATCATTGGTGATTTCATCGATTACCTACTGGCACGTCATCAAAGCCGCATTCTCGCCATTCACATTATGCGGCGATAAGAAACTTGGGTCGGCGCAAGATTTCTGCCGGCCGCTGATATTTTCACGGGCAATGCACTCGTCCCAGAAATGAGATGCGATTGTCATTTGCGATGAAGCCTGACCGAAACGTGCAAGATCGGGATCGAAACGAACGGCCTTTTCATCGCAGAGTTTTTCTCAAGAGCGGTATCATCTTTAGTGGAGCTGCACTTACGGGTGTCGGACTACTGTGCGGCGCAGAAGCGGAAAAGAAGAGTGACGAGAAAGAAGCCGAGGTTGGCCCGCCGGAAGATTTGATGCGGGAGCACGGCGTTTTGAAGCGGGTTCTTTTGATTTACGACGAAGTATTGCGCCGAATCGACGCGAAGCAGGATTTTGCTCCTGAGGCTTTGGCCGATGCGGCGGGAATCATTCGCAATTTTGTGGAAGATTATCATGAGAGACTGGAGGAAGATTTTCTTTTCCCGCGCTTCGAGAAAGCCAATCAGCTCGTGGACTTGGTCAAAGTGCTGCGTGAGCAACATCAGGCTGGGCGGCGCGTCACAGACATCACTACGCGGTTCGCGAAACTGCAGTCGCTCAAGAACGAATCCGAGTGGACGCAGCTCGTCAATTCCATGCAACAATTTATCCGCATGTACAATCCGCACGAGGCGCGCGAGGACACCGTCCTCTTTCCCGCATTCCGCAAAATCGTTTCGCCGCATGAGTTCGATTCTCTCGGCGAGGATTTTGAGAAGAAGGAAGACGAGCTTTTCGGCGAAGACGGTTTTGAAAAGATGGTGGACAAGGTGGCTTCGATCGAGAAGCGATTTGGCATCTACGATCTCGCGCAGTTCACGCCGAAGATCTAGAAGATGATCCGTCGGCTATTATCGACGCATGCACCTCCCTCGACTGATTTTTCGATGTGGCTTGACCTCCTCTTTCTGCTCATTGTCGGCGCCGGGAAAAAGTGGTCGCTGGATGCAGCGATTGCGTCGGGAAGCAGCAGCTGAGCTAACTTAGCTCAATCCCGATCAGCGGGCGGCGTCAGGGAACGCAAGTATTGCGCGTCGAAGGCACGTAACGCGGCTTGGACGCTGTCGCCGAAGCCAGCGATGCCTTCTTCGATGGCCGGGCCGAGCAACGCAACAAAAGTGCGACCGCGGATCGACAACCGGGGACGACGTACCGCCGCCGGGCTACGCGGGTGCGTCGCGCAATACATCTCCATTTCTTTCATTGCCGCTAACGTCCCGTCGGCAGCATGGTACCCATTCGATATCGTAGTGCCGTTTCTCATTATCATCCTTAACGTGCATCGCGCCGGAAGTGGATGTGTGCGTTTTAGATAAATTGTCCGCGTTGGGAGCAGGCGACCATGGTGGCGATGTTCGCAAGGCAGAATATAACAGGAAAAACAGATCCGGAGCCTATCTCGTCATCTCCGCGGATGCTCGCTTACTACATGGCAAACGGCTCGCTGCCGTATATCAAGTTGGGCCCGAGAATGACGCAGGTCCTCGTCGCGGGGGGAAGCGTCTCCCAACGAAAAACAGAAACAAAGTTTTTTAGAAAAAGTCGCTTCGCTTCGTTATGAGCAACCTCACATGGCCGACCAGCCGAATGGCAAAGTTCATTGACGTAACGCCGCGCCGATTGCAGCAGCTGGTCCAGGAAGGCGTGGTCCCGAAATGCGAAGGCCGCGGCCGTTACAACCCGATCGCGGTGTCCAACCGAGCATCGCTGTTAGGCCGCCCGGGACTATAGTTATTTCCCTTTCTGTTCCTTCAAGTGCTGCTCGGCTTGCCGCTCGGTTTGCCGCCTCGCGATGACGAAATGGTTGTTTTCGCCGTAGCTCCTCCAGGGACCCGGAGGCACATCCCGCGCCTCGACAAATTGCCAA
>Ga0193713_1000568_pt1 | contig 12387 bp, 10 predicted proteins | sample H3a2metaG_FD_143054 | JGI IMG/M metagenome (GOLD analysis project Ga0193713, IMG submission 143054) | Soil microbial communities from a riparian zone of the East river system, Colorado, United States - H3a2 | ecosystem: Environmental > Terrestrial > Soil > Riparian zone | place: USA: East River... | reverse complement strand
GTCTTTGATTTCGGTGCTGATTCCCCTGTTGTTCATGGGAGACATCGTCGGGCGGCTGTTCCGCGAATTTGCCGTGACGCTGGCGGTGACCATCCTGATCTCCGCGCTGGTGTCCCTCACCCTGGTGCCGATGATGTGCGCCAAGCTCCTGCACCCGCGCTCGCCCCAGGAACACGCCGCGCAGCCGCAGGCCTACGCGCCCTGGTTTGCCCGACTGGTGCGCGGGTACGGTCGGCAACTGAGCTGGGTGCTCGACCACCAGCGCCTGACCCTCGCCGTGGCCGTCGGCACCCTGGTGCTGACGGCGCTGCTGTACATCCTGATTCCGAAGGGCTTCTTCCCGACGCAGGACACGGGAATCATCCAGGGGGTGTCCGAGGCCACTCAATCCATCTCCTATGCGGCGATGGCCGATCGCCAGCAGGCGCTGGGCGCGGCCCTGCTGCGCGATCCGGATGTCGCGAGTCTTTCCTCCTTCATTGGCGTCGACGGGAGCAACGTCACGCTCAACAGCGGACGGTTCCTGATCAACCTCAGGCCGCGCAGCGACCGTAGCGCCACCGCCACCGAGATTGCCCGCCGGTTGCAGGATGAGATTGCCGGAGTATCAGGCATCACGCTGTACATGCTGCCGGTGCAGGATCTGACGCTGGATGCCACCGTCAGCCGCACGCAGTATCAATTTACCCTGCAGGCTTCCGACACGGCCGCGCTGGCTTCCTGGACACCCCGGCTGGTGGCGCAGCTGCGGACGCTCCCGGAGTTTGCCGATGTGACCAGCAACCAGGAGGACAATGGACTGTCCGCCGCCGTGGTCATCGACCGCAACAGCGCCGCCCGATTCGGCATCAGCGTCGGCACGGTCGACAACGCCCTGTACGACGCCTTCGGCCAGCGCATCGTCTCGACGATCTTTACGCAGTCCAACCAGTACCGGGTGATCATCGAGGCGGACCCCGCCCTGCAGGGCTCGCTCCAGTCGCTGGCCTCGATCTACGTACCCGCCGCTGGTGGCGGCCAGGTGCCTCTGTCCGCCATCGCCACGGTCCAGGAGGAGACTCGCCCGCTGCTGATCAACCACCAGGCCCAGTTTCCTTCAATCTCGCCCCGGGCGCCTCGCTCGGTTCGGGCGTCAAGGCGATCGAGAGCACCGAACTGGGCATCGGGCTGCCCGAGAGCATCAGCACCACGTTCCAGGGGGCGGCGCTGGCATTCCGGAACAATCTCAGCAACGAACTGCTGCTGCTGCTCGCCGCCGTGGTCGTGATGTACATCGTGCTGGGTGTGCTCTACGAGAGCTTCATTCATCCGGTCACGATTCTCTCCACGCTCCCTTCGGCAGGCATCGGCGCGCTGCTCGCGCTGATGCTGGCCGGGGACGAGCTGACCATCATTGCCCTGATCGGCATCGTCCTGCTCATTGGCATCGTCAAGAAGAATGCCATCCTGATGATCGACTTCGCCATCCAGGCGGAGCGGCAGGAGGGCATGTCCCCGCGCGAGGCGATCTACCAGGCCTGTCTGCTGCGTTTCCGTCCCATCCTGATGACCACCGTGGCGGCCATGTTCGGTGCCCTGCCGCTGATGTTCGGTACCGGCACCGGCTCTGAACTTCGCCACCCGCTCGGCGTGAGCATCGTGGGCGGCCTGGCCGTCAGCCAGGTGCTGACGCTGTTCACGACGCCGGTCATTTACCTGGCCTTCGATCGGCTGGGGCTGCGATTTCGCCGACGGGCATGAACCTCTCCGCACCATTCATCGCCCGTCCGGTGGCCACGAGCCTGCTGACACTGGGCGTGGCGCTGGCCGGTGGCGTGGCCTTCAATCTGCTCCCCGTCGCACCGCTTCCCAGGATCGACGCACCCGCGATTTTCGTCTCGGCTTCCATCCCCGGCGCCAGCCCTGAAGTCATGGCCAGCAGTGTGGCCACGCCGCTCGAGCGGCACCTGGGGGCGATCGCGGATGTGGATGACATGACCTCCAGCAGCAGCGTGGGCAACACCAACATCCAGCTGACCTTTGGCATCGATCGGAACATCGACGGTGCGGCGCGCGATGTGCAGGCCGCCATCGTCGCCGCGCACGCGGACCTGCCCTCCGCGCTCACGCGCAATCCCGCCTATCGCAAACTCAACAGCTCAAGCTTCCCCGTCCTGCAGCTCGCCATGACCTCCGATGTGCTCTCGCAGGGGCAGATCTATGACGCCGCCGATGCCGTAGTGTCCCAGCGACTGTCGCAGATCAAGGGGGTCGGCAACGTCAATGTGGCCGGCAGTGCGCTGCCCGCGGTGCGGGTCCAAGTACGGGATCGGCCTGCAGGACATCCGCGCGGCGATCTCCAATGCCAACGCCAATGCCCCGAAAGGCGCGATTGAGACGGCCACGCTCCACTACCAGATCTACACCAACGACAACGCGCGCACCGCCGCCGACTACCGTTCGCTGATCATCGCCAACCGCAGCGGCGCGACGGTGCGCTTAGGGGATGTCGCGCAGGTCAACGATATCCAGGACGGAGCGACCGAGAACATCCGCAACTACGGTCTGTACAACGGCAAGCCGGCCGTACAGGTGCAGATCACCCAGCAGCCGGGCGCGAACATCATCAGCGTCGTCGACGCCATCAGGGCCGAGTTGCCGCAGCTGAAGAAGTCCATCGATCCGAAGATCGACCTGGCGGTCATCAGTGACCGCTCCGTGACCATCCGGGCCTCGCTCCGCCAGGTGGAGCGCACCTTGCTGCTGGCCGTGGCGATGGTCATCCTCGTAGTCTACGTGTTCCTGCGCAGCGCACGTGCCGCGCTGATTCCGGCCGTCGTCGTGCCGGTCTCGCTCATCGGTACCTTCGGGGCCATGTACCTGCTCGATTACAGCCTCGATAATTTCTCATTGATGGCCCTGACCATCGCCACCGGCTTCGTCGTCGATGACGCCATCGTCGTCATGGAAAACTCGATGCGGCACATCGAGGCGGGCATGGGACGACTGCAGGCGGCGCTCCTCGGGGCGCGCGAAGTCGGCTTTACGGTGGTGTCGATGAGCCTGTCCCTGGTGGCCGTGTTCATTCCGATGCAGCTCATCGGCGGGATCCCGGGCAAGCTGTTTCGCGAATTTACGGTGACGCTCGCGATTGCCATTCTGATCTCGCTCGTGATCTCCCTGACGACCACGCCGATGATGTGCGCGCGGCTCCTGGGGCGGGATCCGGCGCGCCGGCCTGGAGGCTGGAGCGAATCCTTCGAGCGCTTCTTTAGCGACACGCGCCTCAGGTACGAGGAGAGTCTTGGCTGGGCGCTCGATCACGGGCGGCTGATGATGCTGATCCTGCTGCTGACCATCGGATTGAATATCGGCCTGTATTACGTGGTGCCCAAGGGCTTCCTGCCCCAGCAGGATACCGGACAGCTGCGCGGTGGCATCCGCGGGGACGCCTTTGCATCGTTCCAGCTGATGAAGGGCAAGCTCAAGGAGGTCGTCGATATCATCCGGGCCGATCCGGCGGTGGCGACCGTGGCCGGCTCGGTCGGCGGCGGCGGCGGCGGACCCGGCGGCGGCGGTGGTGGCGGGGGCACCGGCGCCAATGTCAACATCACGCTCAAGCCCCTGTCTGAACGCCGTGAATCGGCCGACCGGGTGATCGCGCGCCTGCGCCCGAAGATGGCGCAGGTCACCGGCGTGCAGGCCTTCCTGCAGGCCGTGCAGGACATCGGCGGCGGTGGCGGCGGGCGCGCCGCGAATTCGCAGTATCAGTACACCCTCCTGGGCGATGACCTGAGCGAACTGCGCACCTGGTCCGTGAGACTCCGCAAGGCGCTGCAGGAGATCCCGGAAGTCACGGACGTCGACACGGACCTGCAGCCCGGCGGCCTGGAAACCGACCTGATCGTGGATCGTGACGCGGCTTCGCGTCTGGGACTGACCGCCGCGCAGATCGACAATACCCTCGGCGATGCCTTTGCGCAGTCCCAGGTCTCCACGATCTACAATCCCTACAGCCCGCAGCAATACCACGTCGTCATGGAGGTGGCTCCCGAATTCTGGCAGAACCCGGACAGCCTCAAGGCCCTCTACATCAGCACTTCGGGAGGCTCTGTCAGCGGCACCCAGGCCACCCAGGCCGTGGCCGGTACGACCGTGCTGAAATCCGCCCGTGGCACGACCGCGGGCGCCGTGGCGCAGGACAGCGCGCGCAATGCCGCGGCGAATTCGCTGGCCAACGCGGGACGCAAGAACACCTCGACGGGCGCGGCGGTGAGCGTGGCGAAGGAGGCGGTCGTGCCCTTCTCGGCCTTCAGCCATTTCTCCACGGGCACGACCCCGGTCAGCGTCAATCACACCGGCACGTCCGCTTCCACCTCCATTGCCTACAATCTGCCCGAGGGGGAATCGCTCAGCACGGCGCTCGCCGCGATCGGACGCACGATGGATCGCATCCACGTCCCCGCCACCATCCAGGGCGGCTCCTACGGCACGGCACGCCTGTTCCAGCAGAACACCAGTAACGAACCACTGCTGCTGCTGGCGGCCTTCGCGGCCATCTACGTGGTGCTCGGCATTCTCTATGAAAGCTACAGCCACCCGCTCACGATCCTCTCGACCTTGCCCTCCGCCGGCGTCGGTGCTCTGCTGGCGCTGATCGCGACCGGGAATGAGTTCAGCCTGATCGCCTTCATCGGCATCCTGCTGCTCATCGGCATCGTCAAGAAGAACGCCATCATGATGGTCGACTTTGCCATCGACGCGCAGCGCAACCAGGGTTTAAGTCCCCGCGCCGCCATCGCCCAGGCCTGCGCGCTGCGGTTCCGGCCGATCATGATGACCACCTGTGCCGCCATCGCCGGCGCCCTGCCCCTCGCCCTCGCCTCCGGCGATGGCACCGAGATGCGCCGCCCGCTCGGCATCTCGATGGTCGGCGGGCTGCTCGTCAGCCAGTTGCTGACGCTCTACACGACACCGGTGGTGTACCTGTACATTGACCGGCTGCGCACATGGCGGGCACGCCGTGTGGCAGCCCGGTCGGCCCGTGCGGGCACCATTCCTGCCCTTAGTCATAACTAATAGAAGTTGACTAACTGGGTGGCGGGCTAATAGGCTGGCGACACTATGCAAGTCAACATCTACGACGCCAAGGCCCGGTTGTCAGCGCTCCTTGATCGGGCGCTGGCCGGTGAAGAGGTGGTCATCGCCCGGGCCGGCAAGCCGCTCGCGCGCCTGACGCCGCTGGCGCACGGCCGCGCCCGGAGCGGTGTGCGTCTGGGCGGCCTGGCGCGCGAGGCCAACAGGATCGACCCCGCCTTTCATGCTCCGCTGACCGATCGCGACCTGTTGGGCCGATGAAGCTGCTCCTCGATACCCATTGCCTGATCTGGGCGCTGGCGGACTCACCGTCGCTGACGCCGGCCGGCCGCAAGGCGATCATCGCCGCCGAAGAAGTGTGGTTTTCAGAGGCTTCTATCTGGGAAACCGGCCTCAAGTGGCGCCGCGGCAAGCTGGGAATTGCGCCGCGCCGCCTGGTCGATCAGGCGCTCAAGGATGGCTTTCGCATGCTGGCCATTGGACTGGAGCCGATTCTGATGTCGTGCGAGTTGCGCCAGACACACGCCGATCCCTTCGACCGGTTGCTGTATGCGCAGGCGCGGCATCACGGCTACACCCTGCTCACCATCGATCGGAAGCTCCCCACCTTCGGCGCGCGGGTCCATCGACCCTGAAGCTGGAGCAGCCCAGGCCTGCACCTAAACCAATTGCCGTACCACACGCGCCTGTGAGGCTCGGCGCGCATCGCATCGCCTGAAGCGGCATTTGCGAAATTGTCCGCACCGGCTTCCTAGAGTGCGTTTTCAATCTCAGCTACAACGCCTCTCATGCGCTGCGGGTTCTTCGGCATCCCTGCCGCGTGATCGTCATTGGCAGGCCTCTCATGTGGGCGCAATGAGTTGAACAGTCGGAAAATAGCTGCGATAGCGGCCGACATCGCGCGTCAGGATCGCGCAGTTGTTCACAGCGGCGTGGGCGCCAATGTAAAAATCAGGAAGGACGCCCTGCTTGCTGCCCTGCCGCCGACGGTAGTCCAGAAACGCCTTTCCCGCCAGAAACAGCGCTTCGCGCGGAATCGGCTCCACCGTAAGAGACGCCTCATCTATTACGCGTTCCAGCTCTTCGATGCGCTCGAACGCCATCGAAAGTTCCGAATAGATCACGGCGTTGATCGCCAGGCGTTCGGTCAGCGCCGCGGTTTCCAGCTGCCCCTGCGACCATTCCCCCCACTGCGGATCGTCCTCCAGGACATCGAGCAGCACAGTCGTGTCGACGAGAATCATCGGCTCAGGCGCCGCGTGTGAGTGCGAGAATCTCCTCCGTCTTCATTTTCACTGTGGCGCGGCCCCGGAGCTTCGCAATCGCACTCAGCCGGGGCTTGGCCGCGCGGCGGGCGGGTCGCAAGACTACCTCTCCGCTCGGCAGCCGTTCGAAGGCCACCGCGGCTCCTGGCTTGAGGCCAAGGTAATCGCGCACGCCCTTCGGCACAGTCACCTGTCCTTTGCTCGTCAGGTTCGTGGCCATAGAAGTAATACCCCATTCCTCATAAGTGTTACCCTAACAGACCGCGCGCCTGTAGTCACCTATATTGCGGCCTTGGGCGCCACCAGTCTGCTGGGCTTGCAGGCGGCGCGCAGCCGCTCCCAGTCGGCACGCCAGGAATCGCTCAGCGCGCCGGACTGCGCGCGCTCAGCGGCCGGAAATTCAGAGGGGAGCGAGGCGAGCATCAGCGTGAAGCGCGGCAACCCCTTGGGGAAGCGACCCCGCGGGGAAAACACCACGCGCCCCTCGACCGGCAGTACCTCGACCACGGCTCGCACCGCGGCGATGCGATCGTACAGTCCGGTCTGCGGGTTGGCGAAGGTGTAGCGCAGCGCCCGGTGCATGACGGTCCAGGCCGTCATCTGATCGCCCCCAAAAATATTGCCGGCGATATTGCGCATGTCGAGCACGACACAGCCGCGCGTCGTGAGCAACAGAAAATCGACGTGCAGCGTGCCGCCCTGCCCGTCGGGCACCAGGACGTCGCGCAGATGTTCGAAGGCCCCGCCGGTCACGGTGGCGAGGAGCACCGCCCGCGCGCGGCTGCCGCGGTACCAGCGCCACAGCAGGAGCAGGAGCACGATGCCCAAGGCGCCCGCGGCGATCTGGGCCACCATGCGCGGATCGAGAACCCATTGCGGCAGGTCAATCACGGCGCGGGGCCTGCGAGTGCGGTGCGCAGGGCGGCGAGCGTGGGATCGATCTCGAGGAATCGGGCCGGAAGCCGAAACAGGCGTTCGAGACTTTCCGGTACCGGCAAGGTCTGGCTCACCAGCGGCTCGACGATCTCGCGGAATTTCGCCGGGTGTGCGGTGGCCACCAGCACCCAGGGCCCAGTCGCACGCTGCTTTGGACTCAGGCGCGCCCAGGCCTCGGCAGCGGTGGCGGTGTGCGGGCACCAGACGGTGCCATAGCGCGTGTGATCAGCACGAATGCGGGCGCGAATCGCCTCATCGTCGACCGACACCGCACTCACCACAGAGCCGAGGCGGGCGGCCCCGGGGTACAGCGCGCTGAGCCGCTCGAGATTGCTGGGGTTGCCGACGTCCATGGCCGAGGCCAGTGTTGCAATACTCGGGCGCAGCCGCAACATCCCGTCCGCCAGGTAGTCCGGTACCGTGCGATTGGCGTTGTGCGCCAGCACGATCTGCGCGATCGGAGCCCCCAGGCGCTGCGCCCACACGCAGGCCGTGGCGTTCCCCAGATTGCCGCTGGGAATCACGAATGATGTCGGTCGGCCGCACTTTTCCTGCAGCGCCAGGCTCGTGGCGAGGTAGTACACGGCCTGCGGCAGAAGCCGCCCGAGATTGATGCTGTTGGCCGAGGACAGCTCCCAGCGCTCGCGGAGTGACTCATCGACAAAGGCCTGCTTCACCAGCCGCTGGCACTCATCGAAGCTGCCCCGCACCCCCAGAGTCCGCACGTTCCCGCCCCAGCAGCTGAGCTGCTGCTGCTGCGTCGGCGAGACCTGCCCCAGCGGGAACAGCACCGCGACCTCGATACCCTGGCGCCGATGAAAGGCAGCGGCCACTGCGCCGCCCGTATCGCCCGAGGTGGCCACCAGGATCTGCAGGGTTCGGGCGGCGCCCTGCCGCAAGCGCGCCAGGGCGGCAGCCAGGAATCGCGCACCGAAGTCCTTGAACGCCGCGGTCGGGCCGTGAAACAGCTCGAGGACCCCGAGCCGGTCACCCTCGAGCGCCACCAACGGCGCCGGAAAATTGAAGGCCTCTGCGGCAATCCCCGGGAGCGCCGCCTCAAGGGCGTCCCCGGCGGCGAAGGGCGCGAGGAATTTCGCGGCCAGCGGCGCGAGGGCCTCGCCCGCACTCAGCCCGGACAACCGGATCGCGGGCCATTGCTGCGGAATATACAGGCCGCCGTCGGGCGCCAGTCCGCGGCCCAGCGCAGCGCTGAAGCGCACCGGTTGCCACTCGCTGCGCGTGCTGATGAACTGCATCAGTCGATCAGGTGAGCGCCCACCGGCTCCATCTTCGTGGTCCAGTGATCGCACTCCAGGCCATGGTGCGAGAACTGCACCACCATCGCCTCACGCACCGCGTGGGCGTGGCTCTCCAGGCACCAGGCGAACAGCGTCGGACCCGCGCCGGAAATCGAGCAGCCGAGCGCACCGGCCGACAGGGCCGCATGACGCACGGCCAAGAATCCCGGGATCAGCGCCGCTCGCTGCGGCTCGATCACCACGTCCTCGAAGGACTCGCGCAGCATGTCGATGTCATTCGTATAGCAGCCGGAAATGAAGCCGGCGAGATTGGCGGTCTGCCAGACGAAATCCTCCATGAGCACGCTGCCCTTGAGGATCGCACGCGCCTGGCGGGTGGACAAAAACATGTGGGGATGCACGATCACCGCGCGCACTGCGGGCGGCACGGGGATCTGCTTGACGCGCGGCTGATCGATCCCGACCGTCAGCACCAGTCCGCCGAACAGCGAGGGCGCGATATTGTCGACGTGGAGCGAGCCGCTGGCGACCTGCTCGCCCTGCATCGCGTACTTCAGCAGCTCGAGGTGGCTGCGTGGTTCAGGCAGCACGGCATTGGCCGCGACCACTGCCGCCACCGCCGAAGCGGCCGAGCCGCCGAGTCCCGAAGCCAGCGGAATGCCCTTGTCCAGTTCCAGTTCAAACCCGAAGGGCAGCGCCAGGGCATCACGCATCGCCTGCAGGGCGCGACCCGCCGTGTTGCGGGCGGGATCGAGCGGGAGATCGGCGACCACGCCGCGAATTGCACTGATGCGCACACCGGCCTCGCTCGTGCGCCGCACCGTGGCCTTATCGCCGATGGCGCCGATCGAAAAGCCGAGAATATCGAAGCCGATGGCCACGTTGCCCACGGAGGCGGGCGCAAAGGCGCAGGCGCTCTCGCGCGGAGCATTCACAGGCGCGCACCCAGAAAAGTCGCGAGCCGCAGCAGGTCCGCGAACACGCCGCCCGCCGTCACGGCAGGGCCGGCTCCAGGGCCTTGAATTATCAATGGGTTATCACAATAACTTGATGTCACATATCGCACGACGTTGTCGGTGAGCGCCAGGTTTGCGAACGGGTGTTTCGATTCGAACTCGACGAGCCCGACCGTCGCTTCGCCCTTGGCGCTGACACGCCCGACGTAGCGCAACACACGGCCGCGCGCCTTCGCTTCCGCGTAACGCTGCGCCACCTCGGCATCATAGCGTGGCAGCTGCTCCAGAAACTCCTCACTGCTGCCGCCGACGAGATCACGGGGCACGAGGCTCTCGACCCGCACGTCCTGCATCTCGAGCCCTAAACCCATTTCGCGGCCGAGGATAATGAGCTTGCGTGCCACGTCCATGCCCGACAGATCATCCCGTGGATCCGGCTCCGTATAGCCGCGCTGCTTGGCATCGCGGACGATGGCCGAGAAGGGCTGCGTGCCGTCGTAGACGTTGAACAGGTAGGCCAGAGTGCCGGAGAAGATGCCCTCGATGCTGGCGATCTCATCGCCAGTCTCGCGCAGATCGCGCAGGGTCTGGATCACCGGCAGGCCCGCGCCGACCGTGGCCTCGTAAAGATAGTGCGCACCGCTCCGGCGCCGCGCGCTCTGGAGGCTCTGGTAGTAGCTGAGTGCGCCGCTGTTGGCCTTCTTGTTGGGCGTGATGACGTGCACGCCGGCGGCCAGCCAATCGTGATAGCGCAGTGCGACCGATTCATTGTTGCTGCAATCGATGATGACCGTGTGCGGGAGGTAGTCCACCCTGACGTGCGCCAGGAAGCGCTCGTAGTCAGGCTCCAGAGGGTGGTTCGCCAGCTGTGCGCGCCAGCGATTGAGCGCGATGCCCTGTGCCGGGAGCGCCATCTGCCTGGAGCTCATGATGCCGCGCACCCGCAAATCGATGTTGAACTGCTTCGCCAGCCGCTCGCGCTGGCTCGCGAGCTGATCGAGCAGCACCTTGCCGACCGTGCCTGGCCCGATGATCCCGATCGAGAGCGTGTGCGGAGAGAGGTAGAAGCCGGCGTGCACGGCGCGCAGGGCGCGCGTCGCATGCGCTTTATCCACCACCACCGAAATATTGCGCTCTGAGGCGCCCTGGGCGATCGCGCGCACGTTGACGTTGGCCGTGCCCAGGGCGTTGAACACCTTGGCGGCGACGCCGGGCATGCCGGCCATGCCATCCCCCACCACAGCGAGGATCGCCAGATCGGCGCTGACGTCAATGCTCTGGATCTGGCCGTCGGCCAGTTCGCGCGCGAAGGCCCCCTCCAGCACCAGCCGGGCGCGTGCGGCCTGGCCGGCCGGAATCGCGCAGCAGATCGAATGTTCGGAACTGCCCTGCGAAATCAGGATGACCGAAATATCCTCATCGCGCAGCGCGCCAAACAGGCGGTGTGCAGTGCCCGGCACGCCGATCATGCCGGCGCCCTCGAGGTTGACCAGCGCCACATCGTCGATGCTGGTGATGCCCTTGACCGGCTGGCTGGATTGCGGGTGGGCGCAGATGAGCGTGCCGGACTTCTCCGGTGCAAAGGTATTGCGGATCCAGATCGGAATATTGTGCCCGAAGGCCGGCGCCATGGTCTGCGGATGGATGACCTTGGCGCCGAAATAGGCGAGTTCCATCGCCTCGTTGTATGAAAGTGTTCCGATGACCTGCGCATCCGGCACCCGGCGCGGATCGGCCGACAGGACCCCATCGACATCCGTCCAGATCTGGATCTCGCCGGCCGCCAGCAGCGCGCCGAAGATCGAGGCGGAATAGTCGCTCCCGTTGCGGCCCAGCGTGGTCTGGATTCCGGTCGCGTCGCTCGCGATGAATCCGGTGATCACCAGCGTGCCGGCGTCGGGCTGCAGCAGGGCCTTGAGCCGCTCGGTCGACAACGGCCACTGGATCGCCGGGCCCAGGGACCCCCACTCCGCCACGACGCAGGCACGGGCGTCGATCCACTGCGTGCCGCGGCGCTTGCCCCGGTGCTGCAGGTAGCGCCAGAACAGCCGGGTTGACCAGATTTCCCCATATCCTGACACCTTGTCGCGCACGTGCCCGCCCGCCGTGCGCATCATCTGCGTCGCGCGCAGCACGCTGTCGAGGTCCTGCGCATCGTGCGCGATCTCCTCGACGTACTCGGCCACCATTGCGCCCGGGAGCAGTGCGGTGGCGATGTCCGCGTGACGCTCTCGCAGCGCGGTGAGCTCGCGGCGCCAGGATTCGTCCTGCCGCTCGGCCAGCGCCACGAGTTGCAGCAGCGCGTCGGTCACGCCCTTGCACGCCGACAGCACCACGGCCAGGCGCTGACCGGGCTGCGATTCGATGATGGCGGCCACGCGGCTGAAGCACTGGGCATCCGCCACGCTCGAACCGCCGAATTTGTGGACGACCCAGGGACTGGGATCTGGGGCACTCATGACCTGGGCACTTTCAGTAGAGAGCTAAAAAGCCGCAGCACTCTACTGGTGCCATGCCCTTCACTGCAAGGGCGGAACGCGCGGCCGAGCGCCTAATCAAGGCGTTTGCGGAACCGGGACGCGGCCAGCGCCAAAGCCAGCACCAGAAAGATGCATAACTTGAGCACCGGCTGCCACAGTGCGCCCAGCGACGCTCCGCGCAGGATCACGCCACGCAGAATCTCGATGAAATGCGTCAGCGGCAGCACCTGGGCCAGGTACTGGACGGTCCGGGGCATGCCCTCGAAGGGAAAGGCGAATCCGGACAGCAGTATGGAGGGCAAGAGTGTGAAGAAGCCCAGCTGCATGGCCTGGAATTGCGTCGTGGCGACGGTGGAGATGACCAGTCCCAGGCCGAGCGTCGCGGCGATGAACAGGCAGGCGCCGCAGTACAGAT
>Ga0193713_1000567_pt1 | contig 12389 bp, 11 predicted proteins | sample H3a2metaG_FD_143054 | JGI IMG/M metagenome (GOLD analysis project Ga0193713, IMG submission 143054) | Soil microbial communities from a riparian zone of the East river system, Colorado, United States - H3a2 | ecosystem: Environmental > Terrestrial > Soil > Riparian zone | place: USA: East River... | reverse complement strand
CCCGCGCCGAGCTTGAACAGCTCTCCGGACATGTGAAACACCGCGCCCACGCCGGGGCTGGAGTAGTCGAGCTTGCCCGGATTCGCCTTGGCATACGCGATCAGCTCCGTGACCGAATTCACCGGCAGCGAGGGATTGATCGTCATCACGGTCACCGGCTCGACTGCCGCGGTGATCGGCGTGAAATCCCTGACCGGGTCGTAGGGCAGGTTCTTCGAGAGGAAAAGGCTGGTGACGTGGGTGCTCGGCGACGTAAACAGGATGGTGGTCCCGTCGGGGGCTGCGCGCGCCACCGCCTCGGCGCCGATCATACCGTTCGCGCCGCCGCGATTCTCGACGATTACCGGCCGGTGCGTGGCCGCGGTCATCTTCGGCGCCATGAGGCGGGCAAGGATGTCGGTGCCGTTCCCGGGAGGAAACGGCACGACGATCTTCAACGGCCGCGAGGAGGGCGCCTGCGCGTGCGCGTTCCAGGGCGTGAGGAGCGCAGCCGCGGCGAGAAAAAGGACAAGCTGCGGAAATCGCTGCACGGCGGGAGCTATCGCGGACCCAATTCGATCAGCGTGGTCGTCTCGATGCTTTCGCCGAACCACGCCTTGAGCGCCGCCTTGCGCTTGCCGATGTATTCGATGCGTCCGTCCTTTTGCGTCATCGGCAGGTCGTGGCCGGGGATGAGGACGCTGCCCGGGCGCTTTTGCCACAGCTGCCAGATGCGCTCGATCGACGCCTTGCTGAGCGTCGCGTCGTAGGTGGCTTCGCCCTTGCGCGAGAGCAGCTCCGCGCGGTTCTTCGCCGCGTCGCCGGTGAAGATCGCGTCGCGCTCCTTTCCCTCGATCACGAAGACGAGATGCCCCGGTGTGTGGCCGGGTGCGGCGTGCGCCTTCAGCCCCGGCATGCATTCCTGCCCGGCCGCGACCGGGTGCAGCGAGGGCCAGCTTTCCAGCTCGCGCATGTAGAGCTCGGGCACGGGCGTCTTGCCCCAGGGCTCCTGCATCGACCACGCGAGCTCCCTCGCGCCGATGATGATCCGCGCCTGGCGGAACAGGATCCAGTTGAGCGAGTGGTCGTAGTGCGAATGGGTGAGGATGACGTCGGTCACGTCATCGGGCTCCAGGCCGCGCTTCGCGAGCTGTTCGATCAGGCCCTTGCGCATATTGAAGCTGCCCACGTCGACCAGCGCCACGTGTCCGCGGCCGCGGATGAGCGCGATCGTGCTCCAGCCCAGGCCCCCGTGGCAGACCATCCTGCCGGGAAAGCCCTGGATCAGGACGTCGATCTCGTAGTCGTCGACTTTCATTGCTTCCATTTTCACTCCGCCCGGATGTTGGCTTCCCGGATCAGCTTGGCCCATTTTTCGGAATCCGCGCGCATCACCGCGCCGAACTGCTCGGGGGTGTTGCCGACCGCGGTCGCGCCCATCGCGGAAAGCTTTTCCGACACGCCGGGATCCTGAAGCACCTTGATCACGTCCGCGTGAATTCTACCTACGATCGCGCGGGGCACCGCGGCAGGCGCGACCAGCCCGAACCAGTTGGTGAGCTCGTAGCCCGGAAGCGACTCGGCGATGGTCGGCACCTCGGGGAGAAGCGGCGAGCGCGTAGCGCCCAGCACCGCGAGAGCGATAAGCCGCTTGTCGCGTATGTAAGGCAGAGCCTGCACCAGGCTGTCGAAGGTGAGCGACACCTGCCCGCCGAGCAGATCCTGGAAGCTCGGCGAGCTGCCCTTGTACGGGACGTGAACGAGGCTCACCTTGGCCATGCTCTTGAACAGCTCCCCGGCGAGGTGGGGCGCGCCGCCCGGCCCCGAAGACGAGTAGTTGATTTCCCCGGGGCGCGACCTTGCGAGCGCAATCAGCTCATCGACGTTGCGCGCAGGCAGCGACGGGTGCGCGACCATCACGAAATGCACGGCGACGACCTGCGTGACCGGCGCGAAATCGCGCAACGGATCGACGGGCATCTTGGCGATCAGATGCTGGTTGACCGCGAGATTGCCGAGCGTTCCCAGGAAGAGCGTGTGGCCGTCCGGCGCCGAGCGCGCGGCGAATTCCGTGCCGATCACCCCGCTCGCTCCGGCGCGGTTGTCGACGATCACCTGCTGGCCCCAGACATCGCCGAGCTTCGGCGCGAGGAGGCGCGCCACGATGTCCGTTCCCCCGCCCGGAGGAAACGCCACGACGATGCGCACGGGCTTCGCGGGGAATGTCTGTGCGAGCGCGCTCGCGCCCGTCGCGGCGGCGAGCAGCGCGACAATCGCCAGCCTCTTCATGTCGAGCGCTCAGGAGTCAAAGGGAATGGCCGAGACGTCGAGCTTCGCGACGCCGGCGCGGGCCGCTTCTTCCTGCAGCGGATCGATCTCCGCGGCGCTGTACGGGATGCCGCTCCTCGCGCGCTTTTCCTCCTCGCGCGCCTCCAGCTCCCCGGGCATCAGAATCTCGTCGAAGCCCTCCGCCCTCGGGCAGGCGCGCACGCGCTCGACCAGCGTGTCCATGCGGGCGCGGTATTCTTTCTTCGACACGAACAGGTCCGGCCTCATCGCGAGGAAGAAGTGTCCCACGTTCTGCGCCCGGTCGAACACCTTGTACTGGTCGGTGACGTCGCCGGCAAAGGCCGCGCCGGAGAGCACGCCCCCGAAGATGTCCATCAGCATCGAGAGGCCCGAGCCCTTCGGCCCGCCGATCGGCAGCACCACGCCCTTCAGCGCTTCGGTCGGATCCGTGGTGGGGCGCCCCTCTCCGTCGAGCGCGAAGCCCAGAGGAATTCTCTCGCCGCGCTTCTCGGCGATCCGGATCTTGCCGCGCGCCGCGACCGCGGGCGACATGTCGAGCACGAAAGGCGCGAGCTTCCCGCCGGGGGCGCCCGCCGCGAGCGGGCTCGTGCCGAGAAGGGCCTCGCGCCCGCCCCAGGGCGGCATCGCGCGCGAGGCGTTGGTGAAGACGAGCGCAACGAAGCCCGCGTCGAGCGCCTGCAGCACGTAGGACGCGGCCATGCCGAAGTGAGTGCTCCTTCTTGCAGAAGCGATCCCGATCCCCGATTTGCGGGCGAGCGAGATCGCCTCGGTCATGGCGCGCGTGCCGATCACGAATCCGAATCCGTTCTGGCCGTCGAGCGCGGCCGCAGCGGGCGCCACGCGCTTCGGGAAGAGCTTGGGCCTGGGGTTGATGAGGCCGCGGCGCACGCGGTCGAGATAGCCCGGCAGGCGCGTGAGGCCGTGCGTCTCCACGCCGCGCAGATCGGCGCGCACGAGGCACGCGGCGACGGTCGCTGCGTCCTTCTTCGGCACGCCGTGCGCGACGAGCAGCGCCTTCGCGAAGGCGTCGGCCTCGTCGTGCTCGACGTATACGCGTTCGCTCATCGCAGCGCGATCTCCTGCACCTGCTTCGCGCGCGCGGTGGATTCGGCCAGCAGGAATGCGAGGTCGGTGCCGGTGGACACGTAGCGCGCGCCCATCTTGACGAACTCCGCTGCGAGCTTGGGGCGGGTCGCGAGCCCGCCCACGCCGACGTGCTTGCCGTGCTTCTTGCAGGCGGCGATCGTGCGCGCGTAGGCGTCGCGCACGCGCTCGTGCTCGTATTGTCCGGCAAGGCCCATGTCGGCGAGGAGGTCGTTGGTGCCCATCAGCACCATGTCCACGCCCTCGACGGCGGCGATCTCGCCGGCCTTGTCGATCGCATCCGCCGTCTCGAACTGCACCACCACCATGGTCGCCTCGTTCATTGCGGCGTTGGCTTCAGCGGCCGGAAACGAGCGGTAGTGCAGGTGCGGCAGCGCGCCTCCCATGGAGCGTTCGCCGAAGGGGGGGTATTTCGCCGAGGCGACGACTTCGCGCGCCTCGGCCGCCGAACGGATGTGCGGCGCGATCACGCCGAGCGCGCCGCCGTCGAGCGCCCGCGAGACGTGCTCGGGCCGCCTGCTCGGCACGCGCACGAAGGGCGCGATGCCGATCTCGAGCGCCGCGATGCAGATCTGGCTCGTGGTCTCGAGCGAAAGGCTCGAGTGCTCGACGTCCACGTAGAGGGAATCGAAGCCGGCCGCTTTCGCGATTCGCGCGATCTCGATCGAGCGCACCAGGCGCACCGTGATCGACGAGACCACCTCGCCGCGCGCGAGCTTCTCCTTCACGTTGTTGCGCACGATTTCGCTGGGACGTGCGGACATGGCGTCTCTCCCGGGCAGGTGCCCGCTATTGTATGCTCGCGCGCACGGGGCAATCCGTGGTCCGGTCGGACCGAGGGCGCGATGCGCCACGATATCGCAATCCGAAGCGGGACGGTGTTCCCCAGCCGCGTCCCGAAGAGTTAAACTGGCACCTTCACAAGGAGGAGACAACCCATGGCACCTCTACACGTACTCCGAGCATGTGCATTCGCCCTGATCGCGGCATTCCCCGTGGCTACCGCCCTGGCGGCGGGCGGCAGTCAGCGCATGGATACCGGGAGCGCCCTGGTGCAGCTCGACGGCGAGCCCCTCGCAACCGACACCAAGACGAAACCCCCCCACGGAAAGAAGATCGACTTCGACAGCAGCACCGTCAAGTCGGTCCGCGCCCAGCTCTCGGCGCTGCGCAACGACTTCAAGACGTGGCTGCGCGCAAACGCTCCGCGAGCCCAGGTTACGGGGGAGTTCGACCTGGCACTGAACGCCGTTGCGGTGCGGCTGAACGGCGAGGCGCTCAGTACGCTTGCCGCTGCTCCGATGGTGCGGCGCGTGGAGTACGAGGGAGTGTATTACCCGATGATCACGGACCCGGACCTGTCGATCATCAGCGCGGTGGACGCGTGGAACAGGGCCGGTGGCGCCGCCAGCGCGGGCGAAGGCGTGAAGGTGGCGGTGGTGGACTCGGGCATCGACGTCGCGCACCCCTGCTTCGACGATACGGGGTACGCGGGAAAGACGCGGCTCGGCGATCCCAGATTCACCAACAACAAGGTCATCGCGGCGAGGGTGTTCAACAACAAAACGCCGAGCCGTGGGTTCACCGCCGAGGCGATCGATTCCCACGGCACGCACGTCGCCGGGACGATCGGCTGCAACCACGACACGCCGGCCACGGTGAGCGGAGTGACGATCCCGTACGGCATCTCGGGCGTAGCGCCGCGCGCGCTGCTCGGCAACTACAACGTCTTCCCGGCCGATGTGGCGAATGCCCGCTCCGAGGATATCGTGAATGCCCTCGAGGCGGCCTACGCTGACGGCTTCGACGTCGCCAACATGAGCCTGGGCGGGGGCGCTCACGGAATTCAGGACCTGCTCACGGTTGCGGTGGACAATCTCGACCAGGCCAACATGGTCGTCGCGGTTGCCGCCGGCAACTCCGGACCCGGCCACTTCACCGTCGAATCGCCCGGATCCGCAGCCCGGGCATTGACTGCCGGCGCGACCACCGTCCCGCATTTCGTCGGCGCCCCGGTTTCCGTATCGGCCAACACCTTCGGAGCGGCGAGCGGGGAGTTCGCGGTGGTCAGCAGCAACCTCACGGCTCCGCTGGGAGTGGTCTTGACCCCGACCGGGGCGCTCAACACCGCCTGCACGCCTCTCACCGGCAGCCTGACAGGCAAGATCGCGCTCATCGCGCGCGGTGTCTGTACGTTCTCGGAAAAGATCCGCAATGCCCAGAACGCCGGCGCTTCCGCAGTGCTCGTGGCGAACAACGTCCAGGGCGACCCGGTGGCGATGGCGAGCGATGGAACCGCTGCTCAACCGACGGTGCCGGCCTACATGGTCGCGCTGAACGCCGGTACCGCGCTCAAGGGTTTCAACGGCCAGGCGTCCACCATCAGCGCGGCGCTCGAATACTTCCTGACGACCAGCGTGGATTTCCAGGCCGGGTTCAGCAGCCAGGGTCCGACCGACGTGGACTTCCGGATCAAGCCTGACGTGATGGCGCCGGGCGTCAACGTGCTCAGCTCGATACCGGTGTCCTTCTGCGGCGGCAATCCGTGCTTCGCGTTCTTCCAGGGGACGTCGATGGCGACGCCGCATCTTGCGGGCTCGGCGGCGGTCGTTCGGCAGCAGCATCCGGACTGGTCGGCGGCGCAAATCCGCTCGGCAGTGGTCAACACGGCCGACCAGGGCGTCGTGAAGAGCTTCGATACGGGTGCGATCGCGAACGATCCGAACGTGATCGGGTCCGGCCGGGAGAATCTCCTTGCCGCCGTCAGGTCCCAGCTGGCGATCGATCCGGTCAGCGTCAGCTTCGGTGCCGTGCCCTCCGGCTCCGGTCAGTCGAAGACCTTCGCCCTGACGCTCACGAACTTGAGCGCCGCCAACCTCGATCTCGAGCTGAGCGTCAGTTCAGCGTCCGGAACGGGAGTGAGCTACTCGGTCACTCCCTCCGCGAGCGTCGCTGCGGGCGGGTCGACGGTCGTCGTGCTGGCGATGTCGGCGCAGAAAGGCGCCGGCTTCGGTGATCACAACGCAGTGCTCTCCATCAGAAGCGGAGGCGTTGCGATCGGCCACGCCGGCGTCTACACGTTGATCAAATAGGGAGCGATCCCGTCACGGTTCGCCGATTCCCACTCACACTCCACGGAGCCCGCCCATGAACAGTCTCGCCGCACTCGCCGGACGCATACTCCTCGCGCTGATCTTTCTGCTGTCTGGAATCGACAAGGTCGTGCATTACGCTCAGACCCTGGGCTACATGCAGAAAGCCGGCCTGCCGTTCCCCGAGGTGCTGCTGATCGCTTCGATCATCATCGAGATCGGCGCTTCGCTCGCGATCATCGCCGGGTGGAAGACGCGCTGGGCCGCGGCCGCGCTGGTCCTGTGGATGATTCCCGTCACCCTGGTGTTTCACAATCCCGGGGGCGGCCAGGAACAGATGGCTCACTTCATGAAGAACGTCGCCATCGCGGGCGGGCTCCTCTTGCTCTGGGCGCTAGGCCCGGGCGCCTTGAGCCTCAAGCGCTCAAGCTAGGGCCTACTCCGGCTCGATTCTCAGTTCCCGCACGACTCCGCTCCAGAACGCGCGCTCGCGTTTCAGGAACGCGTCGATCTCCTCCGGCGGTCCCGTGCCCTCGGTATAGACACCGAGCGCGCGGAGTCTCGGCTCGATTTCGCCGTCGAGAAGGATGCGGTTGAACTCCAGGTTCATGCGCTGGATCGCATCGCGCGGCGTTCCGAGGGGCGCGACCACCGCGAACCAGCCGTTGAATTCGAATCCCGGCAAGGTCTCGGCAAGGGTCGGCACCTCCGGCAGCTCCGGAAGGCGGCGGGGCGAGCTCACCGCGAGCGCGCGAAGCTGCCCCCGCTGGACGACCGCGGCGATCGCCGGAACCCCCTGGATGGTGAGCTGGGTGCGGCCGGCGACCGTATCCTGCACGCCCTGCGCGCCTTTGTACGGGACCTGCAGCAGGCTGATGCCGGTACGGATCTTGAGCATTTCACCGAGCATTCCGGGGAGCGTTCTCAGGCCGGGGCTCGCAAAGGCGAGCTTGTCGGGGTTGGCCTTGGCGAGCGTGATGAGCTCCGCGAGCGAATTCACATTCAGCTCGGGGCTTGCGACGAGCGCGAGCGGGCTCGAGCCGACCATCGCGACGCTCGAGAAATCGTCCTCCGGGCTGTAGGGAAGGATCTTCGCCATGTACTGGTTGATCGCGAGCACCGAGGCCGGGGCGAACAAGTAGGTGTAGCCGTCCGGCGCCGCGCGCGCAACCGCCTGTGACCCTATGGTTCCGTCGCCCGCCCGGTTCTCGACGAGGACCTGCTGGCCCAGCTCCCGCGACAGCCGGCCGGATATCACGCGCGCGACGATATCGGGAGTGCCGCCCGCAGCCTGCGGCACGATCATCCTGATCGGGCGCGAAGGCCAGCTTTGCGCGCTCGCGACGTCCGGCGTCAGCACGAGGGCGGCGATCAACGGAAGGAAACCGTAGCGCATTGAGGTCTTGTCGCGTGAAAGACTCGAGCATCGCCATGCTAGCATTCCGAGGTGCGATCGGAGAATTCCCGGGACGTTTTCATCATCGTCGCAGGGCTCGCAGCCGCGCTGCTTGCAACGGCGGCGCTCGCGCAAAGCTATCCGGAGAAACCGATCCGCCTGATCGTTCCCTTCGCCGCGGGAGGCGGGAACGACAGCGTCGCGCGCCTGGTGGGCAAGCGCGTGTCCGACAGCCTCGGCCAGCAGCTCGTCATCGACAACCGGCCCGGGGCGGGAGGCGTGCTCGGCGCGGAGCTCGCGGCGAGAGCGGCGCCCGACGGCTACACGCTGTTTCTCGGCGGCGTGGGGAGCCACGCGATCAATCCGAATCTGAGCGACAGTCTTCCCTACGATCCGATCCGCGACTTCGCGCCGGTGGCGCTGCTCGCGCAAGCGCCGCTCGTCCTGGCCGTGCACCCTTCCGTTCCGGCCGATTCGTTCAAGGCGTTCGTCGCGCTCGCGCGCTCGAGGCCGGGGCAGCTCAACTACGCCTCGAACGGCAACGGCAGCTCGTCCCATCTCGCCGCGGTGATGTTCGGGTCGATGACGGGCGTGGACATGGTTCACGTGCCCTACAAGGGCCTGTCGCCCGCGCTCGCCGATCTCTTGAGCGGCAGGGTGCAGCTCATGTTCAGCAGCGTGGTCGCGATCCTGCCTCACATCAAGTCGGGAAAATTGAGAGGCCTCGCGGTGACGGGGAGCCGGCGCCTGCCTTCGATGCCGGACCTTCCGACGATCGCGGAATCGGGCCTGCCGGGCTACGAAGCGAGCTCCTGGTACGGCGTGCTCGCCCCGGCGGGCACGCCGCGGGAAATCGTCGCAAGACTGAACGCCGAGCTGGTGAAAGCGCTGGCGCAGCCCGAGGTGAGGACGAGCCTGCTCGCGGAGGGCGCGGAGCCGGCCGGCGGCACGCCGGAGCAGTTCGCCGCCCACATCCGCGCGGAAAAAGAGCGCCTCGGCAAACTGATCCGGGAAGCGAAGATCCGCCTGGAATGAACAAGAGCGCCAACCGTTACACTCGCGGCGTCGCCGAATTCGTTTCCGGGCTGCGCTACGACGCGATCCCGCGCGAAGTGCGCGAGCGCGCGAAGCTCCTTATCCTCGATTCACTCGGCTGCGCGCTCTACGGGGCGCATCTCCCATGGTGCAGGATCCTGCAACGCACCCTCAAGAAGCTGGACAGCTCCACCGCCTGCGGCGTATGGGGGACGACGCAGCGGCTCTCGGCGCCGCACGCGGCGCTCGCGAACGGCACGCAGGTCCAGGGGTTCGAGCTCGACGACGTGCACCGCGAAGGCGTGCTGCACGTGGGCGCGGTGGTGTTGCCGGCTCTCGTCGCGGTCGCCGAGCTCCGCGGCATGAACGGGCGCGAGTTCCTGACCGCCGCCGTCGCGGGCTACGAGGTCGGCCCGCGCGTGGGCCTGTGCATGGGGCAGGAGCATATCGGGCAGGGCTGGCACTCGGGGGCGACCCTCGGCGTTTTCTCGGCGGCCGCGGGGGCGGCGCGCGGCTTGAAGCTCGACGCGGACAAGACGGTCCACGCGCTCGGCATCGCCGGCACCCAGGCTGCGGGGCTGATGGCGGCGCAGTACGGCGCGATGGTGAAGCGCATGCACGCGGGGCGCTCCTCGCAGAGCGGTCTCTATGGCGCGCTGCTCGCGGAAGGCGGCTTCACCGGGATCGCCGACGTGTTCGAAAGCGAATACGGCGGCTTCTGCACGACTTTTTCGCGCTCGCAGGATCGTTTCAAGCTCGCCGAGCTGACCGCGGGATTCGGCAGCGTCTGGCAGACGATGGGCGTCGCGCTCAAGTTCTATTCCTGCGTCGGCAGCAATCACACCACGCTCGACGCGCTGCGCGAGATGCGCTCGGAGCGGGCGTTCGGCGCCAAGGACGTGAAAAAAATCGTCGTGCACGCTTCGCAGGTGACGGTGGACCACGCCGGCTGGAAATACCGGCCGGAAAGCCTGGCCTCGGCCCAGATGAATCTTGCTTTCTGCGCGGCGACGTTCCTGCTCGAGGGCGATTGCTTCGTCGATCAGTTCAGCGAGAGGATCGTCGCCGACCCGAAGCGCCTTGCGCTCGCCGAAAAAGTGGAAGTCCGCCCCGATCCGGGAATCAGCGCAAAGGGCGCGAAATACCGCCACAGCGTGCGCGTGGAAGTGATGCTCGAGGACGGCAGCCTTCTCGAGCGCAGCGTCGAGACGCCGCGCGGCAGCGAGCCGCATTTCGCGAGCGAGGCGCAGGTCGTAGCAAAGTTCGAGAAGCTCGCCTCACGCGCGCTAAAGCGGGAGCACACCGCACGACTGTGCGATGCGGTGCTGGGAATGGAGAAGCTCAAGGATGCGTCACGCATCGCGAAGTTGCTGACTTCGAGGGGGGCAAGATGAAACGGATCATCTTCGCGGTCGCTGCGCTTCTCCTCCCGCTGGTCGCTTCCGGCCAGCCCTACTCGGGTAAGCCGATCCGCATGATCGTGCCCTGGCCGGCAGGCGGGACAGTCGACGGGGTCGCGCGCGTTATCGGCCCCAGCTTTTCTTCCGGACTGGGCCGCACACTCATCGTGGAGAACAAGGCGGGCGCGGGCGGCTCGATCGGGCAGGCGGAGGCCGCCAAGGCGCGGGCGGACGGGAGCACCGTGCTCCTCGTGTTCGACACGCACGCCGTCAACCACCTGCTCTACAAGAACCTCGGCTACGACCCGTTCAAATCCTTCGAGCACGTCAGCCTGCTCGTCACTTCGCCGCAGGTCTTGGTCGGCGCGACGAACTTCGCGCCGGGCTCGGTGCTTGAGCTCGTGGCCTTCGCGAAGGCCGATCCGGGCAAGGTGACCTACGCCACGGTGGGCGCCGGCAGCTCGAACCACCTCAACGCCTTGCTGCTTTCGAACCGTACCGGAATCGAAATGACCCATGTGCCTTACAAGGGCGGCGCGCCGATGATGATCGACCTGGTCGGCGGGCAGGTAAACGTGATGTTCGTGTCGGCGCCGCAGGCGATTCCGCAGGTGAAGGCGGGCCGCATCAAGGCGCTCGCGATCGGCAGCCCGCTGCGCATCCCCCAGCTTCCGGACACGCCGACCGTCGGGGAGACGCTCCCCGGGTTCGCCGCGCAATCCTGGGTGGGGATGCTCGTGCCGGCCGGAACGCCGAAGGAGATCGTCGCGCGGCTGCACGCCGAAGCGCGGAAGGCGCTCGCCGATCCGGACGTGCGCGGCAAGCTCGACGCCCAGGGGTTCGACGTCGTCGGCAGCACGCCCGAGGCGTTCCTCGCCTTTGCGCGCGCCGAATCGGAGAAGTGGGCGAAGGTGATCCGCGATTACAATATCCGGGTCGAGTAAGGAGTCACTATGGCGCGCGACACGAAGTGGATTCCCCAGGGTGTCATCCCCGCGGTGCTGCTGCCCTTCCACGAGGACCTGTCGATCGACGAGCCGTCCTTCCGCGCACATCTCTCCGACGTCGCCGCGGTCGAAGGGCTTTCGGCGATCACCATCAACGCGCATTCGACCGAGGTCGCCTCGTGCACCTTCGATGAGCAGGAGCGCGTGCTCGCAATCGCGAGGGACGAAATCGGAGGTCGCCTTCCGATCGTGAACGGCGTGTACGCCGAGGGCAGCCTCGAGGCCGCGCGTATCGCGAAGATGGCGGCCGAGGGCGGCGCGAGCGCCTTGCTCGTTTTCCCGCCGGGACCGTTCACCATGGGCCAGCGCCCGGAAATGGCGGTCGAGCACTTCCGGCGCGTCTCCGGCGCGGCGGACCTGCCCATCATCGCCTTCCAGTATCCGCTTGCCGGTGGCCAGGGCTACCCGCTCGCCACGCTTCTGAAGATCATCGAGTCCGTGCCGCAGGTAACGGCGATCAAGGACTGGTGCGCGAGCCCGCAGCTGCACGAGCGCCAGATCCGCGCGCTGCAATCGCTCAAGCCTCCGGTGAACGTGCTGACCACGCACAGCTCCTGGCTGATGAGCTCGCTGGTGATGGGTTGCAACGGGCTCCTCTCCGGGAGCGGCTCGGTGATCGCCGATCTCCAGGCGAAGCTTTTCAAAGCGGTACGGGCGAACGACCTCGCGACGGCGAAGGAAATCAACGAGCGCATCTGGCCGACGGCCGAAGCGTTCTACTCCGAGCCCTGGGTCGACATGCACAACCGCATGAAGGAAGCGCTGGTGATGATGGGCAAGCTTCCGCGCGCGGTGGTGCGCCCTCCGCTCGTCAAGATTCCGCAAGCCGAGATCGAGCGCATCCGCAAAGCGCTTATCGCCGCGGGCCTGCTCGACCGGGCCGGCCGCTCGCTCCGCGCCGCATGAAAAACCGGGGACAGACCACGGTTTATTCAACGACCGCTCTAAATGGTGGTCTGTCCCCTGTTTCATGAAGATCGAATGCGTCCTCGAGTGCGCCAACCATCTCGGCGAGGGCCCGGTCTGGGACGCCGAGGAAGGCAGGCTCTACTGGGTTGACGGGACC
>Ga0193713_1000566_pt1 | contig 12395 bp, 12 predicted proteins | sample H3a2metaG_FD_143054 | JGI IMG/M metagenome (GOLD analysis project Ga0193713, IMG submission 143054) | Soil microbial communities from a riparian zone of the East river system, Colorado, United States - H3a2 | ecosystem: Environmental > Terrestrial > Soil > Riparian zone | place: USA: East River... | reverse complement strand
ATCAGGTTTTTCCACGCGACTACGTGCAGGCCGCGCGGCAGCACGTTGTTCATCTGCAGCACGATCCACAGTCCGGCGAGCGCGGTGAGCAATCCGAGCGTCGCGTGCAGCCAGGTCACGCCGGTGCGCCAGTTGGCGAGGTCCGCGGTTTTTGCGATCCTCACGTCCTGCATCGAGCCCGCCATGACGAGCGCGATCAGGCAGATGTTGAGGATCACCCAGGTCGTCTGGTTGATCTGGTGCGCTTCGATGCTGCCGCGGCGCGCGAGCAGGAACCCGTAGGTGATCCCCGCGACGAGGAAAATCTCGAGAATCAGGTTGGCGTCGGCGATCAGCGGGCCCTTGCCGAAAAAGCCGCGCGAGCCTTCGAGCCCCGACAGCGAGATCCCGGCGATCCAGGCGAGCGAGCCCGCGATCATCACGGCGGCGGTGATGATTGCGGAACGCCTGTTGCCCGGTGCGGCCATGGCTCCCCCCAATTTATTTCCCCTCCTTTTCAAGGAGGGGTGGCGCGAAGCGCCGGGGTGGTGAGCACACTCGATCGACCGTACCACCCCGCCGGCTTCGCCGGCGCCCCTCCTCAAGAGAGGAGGGGAAACCCATCTTGAAACTCGCCTCTTCTCCTCAAATTCTCCTTGAACTGCGGCGCGCGCCCCTAGATTACGCCATCGGCGCGCAGCCTGGCGATCTCGCTTTCGCTCAGGCGCAGCACCTCGCGCAGGATCTCCCCGGTGTGCTGCCCCAGCACCGGCGGCGCGAGCCTGTGCTCGAGCGGAGTCCCCGAGAACCGCATCGGGCTCGCCACCAGCGGCAGCTTCCCGGCGACCGCATGCTCGAGCTCGATTTTCACGCCGCGCGCTTTCACCTGCGGCTCTTCGAACACCTGCGCGACGTCGTTGATCGGCCCGTTCGCGACGCCCGCCGCGTCCAGCAGCCCGACCCATTCGCGCGTGGTGCGCTGCGCGAACACCTGCGCGAGCAGCCGCGCCATCTCGACACGGTTCTCCACGCGCTTGCCGTTGGTCGCGAAGCGCGGGTCGTCCGCGAGTTCGGGCCGGCCCGCCGCCTCGCAGAATTTGCGGTAGAGGTTGTCGTTGCCGCAGGCGAGGATGACGCTGCCGTCCTTCGTCCGGAACGGCTGATACGGCACGATGTTCGGGTGCAGGTTGCCGATCCGCCCGGGCGCCTTGCCGGTGGAAAAATAATTCGTGTTCTGGTAGGCGAGAAGCGCGATCTGCGAATCGAGGAGCGCGAGATCGAGATGCTGCCCGGCCCCGCTCTCCGCGCGGTGGGCGAGCGCGGCGCAGATCGCGATCGAGGCGTACATGCCGGTGATGATATCGGCGACCGGCACACCCGCTCTCTGCGGCCCGCCGCCCGGCGCATCGTCCGGTTCGCCGGTGACGCTCATCATGCCGCCCATGCCCTGGATCATGAAGTCGTAGCCGGGGCGCTCGCGATACGGGCCGGTCTGGCCGAAGCCCGTGACCGAGCAGTAGACGAGGCGCGGGTTGATTTTCTTCAGGTCGTCGTAGGAGAGGCCGTAGCGCGCGAGATCGCCGAACTTGTAATTCTCTATGAGCACGTCGGAAATGCTGGCGAGCCCGCGCACGAGCTTCTGGCCTTCGGGCCCGGAGATGTCGATCGTGATCGATTTCTTGCCGCGGTTGGCGGAGGTGTAATAGGCCGAGTCCCGAGTGTCGCGCCCGTCCCTGTCCTTCACCCAGGGCGGGCCGAAAGCGCGCGAGTCGTCGCCCGAGCCCGGACGCTCGACCTTGATTACTTCGGCGCCGAGATCGGCGAGATTCTGCCCCGCCCAGGGCCCGGCGAGAACGCGCGAAAGATCGAGGACGCGGATGTGCGAAAGCGGTCCCGCCATGAGTTTTTCTTGTCGCTGGAGACGCGGTATTTTATCCGAAAGCCCCCTGCCGGCGACGCGGAAGCTACAATGACGGCCGGAGATGGAGCACGCAATGAGATTTCTTCGGTGGAAAGCGATCTGCGCGGCGGCGATGTGCGCGCCCCTCCTCGCTTTCGCGCAGCAGCAGCCCTCCGACTACAAGCGCGAGAAGCGCTGGGCCGACGAGATCGTGCCTTCGATCGTCTCGGGCACGCCGGTCTGGCTCGAGGCGCCGCGGACCGAGAAATTCCTCGGCATCTACACCGAGGCGAAGAACCCGAAGGGCGCAATCATCCTCGCGCACGGCCTGGGCGTGCACCCGGACTACGGCCTGATCGGCGAGCTGCGCACGCGGCTCGCCGACGCGGGCTACACCACGCTTTCGATCCAGATGCCGATCCTCGCCGCGGACGCGCCCGCTGCGCGCTACCCGGTGCTCTTCTGGGAAGCCGACGCGCGCTTCGCCGCGGCGATGACCCACCTGCGCCGCAAGCGCTACGACAGGATCGTGATCCTCTCGCACAGCATGGGCTCGCGCATGGCGAACCACTATGTCTCTGCGCACCCGCAGGTTCCGCTCGCAGGGTGGATCTCGCTTTCCATCTCGAACGGGGAGTTCGCGCCGCTCAAGCGCACCAAGTTTCCGGTCTTCGACGTCTACGCGGAAAACGACTTCGACGTCGTGCTCCAGGGGGCGCAGAAGCGCGCCGCGGTGCTCAAGCGCATGCGCGGCTCGAGCCAGGCCATGGTGTTCGCGACCGACCATTATTTCGCGAAGAAGGAAAAAGAGCTGGTGTCGCTGATCGGGCTGCTGCTCGAGGGCGAGAAGAAATAGCCGAGCGGCAGGCAAGGGCTTCCTGCGGGCCTGGCCGGCCATAAACTCCGCTGAATCAGGGCGTTTCCGCGCGGTCCGCGAACTGACCCAGATCAATTGCGGTTCCCCGGGTTCACCGTCTAAACTGTCTGGCTCAAAACCGGCAGAAAGGGAGGGTTTATGCCGTTGGTCGCAATGACGCGCGAAATGGGGTCTCTCGGGATGGATGTCGCACGCATCCTCGAATCCGAGCTCAAGGTACCGGTGGTCTACCACGAAATGATCAACAACCTGGCCGACAAGATGCGCTTGAGAAAGAGCCATGTCATCCGCCTGCTGGGCGGAAAGGCCAACCTGTTCGAGCGGCTCACCGCCGACAAGACCAGCCTCAACATCTTTACCGCCGACGAGATGCTGCAGGTCGCGAGCAAGGGCGCGGTGATGCGCGGCTGGGGCGCCGCCCACCTGCTGCGGCCGGTGAAGCACGCGATCCGCGTGCGCATCTGCGCGCCTTTCGAGTTGCGCGTGAAACGCATGATGGCGAGGCTCGATACGAGCGACCACGACGCGGTCGCCACCGAGATTCGCAACAGCGACGAGGCGCAGGGCGCGATCGCCAAGCGTCACTTCGGCGTCGAATGGCAGGATCCGGAAGGCTACGACCTGTCGCTCAACACCGAGCGCATGAGCGTCGAGCAGTGCGCCGAGGAAATCATCCAGCTGTCCAGGAAACCCGACTTCAGTGAAACCGACGAGTCCCTCGTCGCGCTGTCGAATCTCGCGCTGCAGGCGCGCATCAAGGCGGCCTTGCGCGCCGACCCGTCCACGCGGGATCTTACGTTTGGCGTCGACTCGGAGGGCGGCAGGGTGCGCCTGCGCGGAATCGTCGACACGCGCGACGAGTGGAAAAACGCCGCCCGGGTCGTGACTTCGGTTCACGGCGTAACGGACGTGAGAAGCGAGCTGAGAGTCACTGCGGAAATCCGCTCGCGGGTCGGCGAGTGATCGGTTGGAGGAGGAATCCATGAAGAATTTCAGGCGATGTGGCATTGCGGCGGCGCTCGCGGGCGCTTTGATCGCCGGACCGGCCTTCGCGGCGCCGACGGTGTTGCGCGCGTCGCACCAGTTTCCCGGCGGCAAGGGAGACGTGCGCGACGAAATGGTTCAGATCGTCGCGCGCGACGCAAAAGCCGCAGGCGTGGACCTGGAAATTCAGGTCTATCCCGGCGCGTCGCTGTTCAAGCCCAACGAGCAGTGGAACGCGCTTGTGAACGGGCAGCTGGACATCTCTTCGTTCCCGCTCGACTACGCGAGCGGCAAGGTGCGCGCATTCGGCGCGACGCTGATGCCTGCTCTGGTGCGCAATCATCAGCGCGCGGCGCGGGTCAACGATTCCCAGTTCATGAAGGACATCAAGGCGAAGATCGAACAGGCGGGCGTGATCGTGCTCGCCGACGCCTGGCTCGCGGGAGCGGTCGCTTCGAAGAAGGCCTGCATCCGCACGCCCGCGGACATGAAAGGACTCAAGATCCGTTCGGCCGGCCCGACCTTCGCCGCGATGTGGCAGGCGGCGGGCGCCTCGATCGTCTCGGTCCCGTCCAACGAGGTCTACAACGCGCTGCAGACCGGCGTTGCCGATGCGACCGACACGAGCTCGGGGAGCTTCGTCTCGTTCCGCATCTACGAGCAGGTGAAATGCCTCACCGCGCCGGGAGAAAACGCGCTCTGGTTCATGTACGAGCCGGTGCTGATGTCGAAGAAGAGCTTCGACCGGCTCAACAAGAAGCAGCAGGGCGTGCTGATCGCCGCCGGGAAGAAATCGCAGGCGTACTTCGCGAAAGAGGCCAAGGGACTTGACGACGAGATGGTCAAGGTATTCAGGGCGAACAAGGTCGAGGTGATCACGCTGACGGCCGCCGAATACGACCAATGGGTCAAGGTCGCCCAGGAAAGCTCGTACGCGGAGTTCGCCAAGGAAGTCCCGGACGGAAGGAAACTGATCGACGCGGCGCTGAGCGTCAAGTAGCACCGGGCCTTCTGCCGAGGGGCCGCATGCCGCCCCTGGCCGCGTCCCCGATGCTTGATGGCCAATCCAATGGATAGCTTCGTCCGCGCGGTCAGGTGGATCTCGCAGCTGTGCGGCTTCGTCGCGGCCGGCCTCATCGGCCTCGGCGTGCTCGTGATCTGCCACATGGTGTTCGTGCGCTATGTGCTCAACCACAACACCATCTGGCAGACCGATCTCACCATCTATTGCCTGGTCGCGGCGACTTTCATCGGCAGCCCGTTCGTGCTGATGACGCGCGGCCACGTCAACGTCGACGTGCTGCCCCACTACCTCGGACCACGTGCGCGCTTCTGGCTCGCGCTGTTTGCCGCCTCGGTCTCGCTTGCCTTCAGCGTCGTGCTCGCGGTGCTCACTTTCAATTTCTGGAAGGAGGCCTGGGACAACCGCTGGGTCTCCGACACCATGTGGCGCGCGCGAATGTGGATCCCGTATTCCTCGATGCCGATCGGCCTGGGTCTCCTGTCGCTGCAATACGTCGCCGATATCTGGAACCTCGTCACCGGGCGCGAGCCGCCCTTCGGGATCATGAAGGAGCGTGAAGCGTGAGCCCCACCACACAGGGCCTGATGGTGCTGATCGTGACGCTCGTGATGCTCCTTTCGGGCACGCCGGTCGCGTTCGGCCTCGGCGCAATCTCGATCGTCTTCATTCTGATCTTCCAGGGGTTCGGCGCGCTGCACGTCGTCGCGGAAACCTTCTACGCCGGCCTCAGCGATTTCACGCTGGTCTCGATCCCCATGTTCGTGATGATGGGCGCGGCGATCGGCTCCTCGCCCGCGGGCAAGGACCTCTACGAAGCGCTCGATCGCTGGCTCTACCGGCTGCCGGGAGGCCTGGTGATCTCCAACCTGGGAGCATGCGCGCTGTTCGCCGCGCTCACCGGGTCCTCGCCCGCGTGCTGCGCGGCGATCGGCAAGATGGGAATTCCCGAGATGCGCCGGCGCGGCTATCCGGACGACGTCGCGACCGGCTCGATCTGCGCGGGCGGCACGCTCGGCATCCTGATCCCGCCCTCGATCACCTTCATTCTCTACGGGATCGCGACCGAGACTTCGATCGGCCGCCTGTTCCTCGCCGGGGTGATGCCCGGCATCATGCTCACGGCCCTGTTCATGCTGTGGACGCTGTTCATCATCTGGAAGCGCGGGTTCCGGTCGCACGCGATCGATTTCCGCTACAGCTGGAAGGAAAAATTCCAGTCGATCCCGAAAATCGCGCCGTTTCTCGCCATCATCGTCGGTGTCATGTACGTGCTCTACGGCGGGATCGCGACACCCTCGGAAGCGGCGGGCGTGGGCGCGGCACTGTGCGTGGTGATGGCGGTGTTGATCTACAAGATGTGGCAGCCGCAGCAGTGGTGGCTGATCCTGCGCGACACGACGCGCGAGTCGGTAATGATCCTCATGATCATCGCGGCGGCGGTGCTCTTCGGCTACATGCTCACTTCGCTCTACCTCACCCAGACGCTCGCGCAGGCTATCCCATCATCACGGCGGCGGGGTTCGACCCGGTATGGTTCGGCGTGATCCTCACCATCAACATGGAGATCGGCCTGATCCACCCGCCGGTGGGCCTGAACATCTACATCGTCAGCTCGATCGCGCCGGACGTGCCGGTGACGCGCATCATGTGGGGCACGATTCCGTACGTGGCGTGCATGTTCCTGGCGATCGTGATCCTGTGCGTGTTTCCCGAGATCGCCACCTGGCTGCCCGACAAGCTGATGGGCGTGAAGCGCTGAGCCGCCTACTCGGCTTGCAGCTGCGCCGCCTTGATGACCTTGACCGTGTTGGCCTGATCCTGCGCGAGGAAGCGGCGAAAATCCTCCGGCGATCCCGAGAATTCCTCCGCGCCCTGTTTCGCGAGGCCTTCGCGCACTTCGGGCAGGGCGATCGTCTTCAGCAGCGAGGCATGCAGCTTGTCGAGGACCGGCTGGGGCGTGCCCTTCGGCGCGACCAGGCCCGCCCAGCCGCTGAAGTCGTAGCCGGCAACAGTATCGGCGACGGGCGGAATATCGCCGAGCGTCGCCGAGCGCCGCGGCAGGCTGTGCCCGATGGCGCGCAGCCGCCCGTTCTTGACGAAGGACATCACCGCCGGCGCCGGCGTGAATGTCCAGTGCGTCTGGCCGGCGACGACCGAGTTGACCGAAGGCCCGCCGCCCTTGTGCGGAACGACCAGCGATTCGAAATCGGCCATCGACATGAGCAGCACCCCGGAGAGGTGGCTCTGCGAGCCCACGCCCGCCGTGGACATGTTGATGGTCGCGCGGTTCGCCCTGGCGTATTCGATCAGCTCCTTGACGTTCCTCGCCGGCACGTCGGGGTGGACGACGAGCACGTTCGGCGTGACGGCGAAACTCCCGATGTGCTCGAAATCCCTCACCGCATCGTAGGGAACGTTCTTCTTCAGGAGAGGCGCGATCAGCATCGAGCCGTTCGAGGCGCAGATGACCGTGTAGCCGTCGGGCTTGGCGGTCCTGCCGGCCTCCACTCCGATCAGTCCGCCCGCGCCGTCGCGGTTCTCGACGAACACCGGCTGGCCGAGCGCGTCGCCCAGTTTTGCCGCGACGATGCGGCTCATGGTGTCGATCGAGCTGCCGGGAGCGTTGGGCACGAGCATCCGCACCGCGCGGTTCGGATAGTCCTGCGCCAGAACGGCTGCCGAGAAAAGGGCCGAGACGAAGGCTGAGACGAAGGCTGAGACGAAGGCCGCGGCGGCGGCCCGGGATGCGGCTTTCAGCATGCTCTCTCCTCGAGACGGATCAGAAGTTTCTCAGTTGTGGGATGTCTTTCGCGGCGGGCGCGGGCTTGAGCGACGCGAAGTAGGCGAACATGTCGGCGACGTCCTGGTTGTTCACCAGCTTCTCCTCGTAGGCCGGCATGTCCTGGCGCGGCTTGCGCAGCTGGTTGAGGAATCCCTGCCAGGGATAGCCCGCCGGGATGGTCGGCTCGGAGTTGCGCCCGCCGCCCTGGCCGTGCGTGCCGTGGCAGGAATGGCAGTTGAGCTCGACGAAGAGTTTTTTCCCCCGCTCGGCGGAGCCACGGGGAGCGTCCTGGGCGGATGCCGCGCCGGCGCAGAGAGCCGCGGCGAGAACAAAGGCGATGCGCATCGTCGTCCCCATTACCGCAATTGGCAAACCACGTCGACCAGGGCCGGCGCGCCGCCCTTCACGACCTTCAGCGCGCGCTGCAGCGCCGGGGCGAGCGCGTTCGGGTCGCTGATCGGGCCTTCGCCCCATACGCCGAAGGACTGCGCGAGCTTGGAGAAATCCACCTCGGGATCGTAGATCATGGTGCCGACCTTGGCGGTCTTCGGGTCGCGCCGGTGCAGGCCCGCCATGCGCTGCAGGTGCATGACCTCCTGCACGTAGCCGCGGTTGTTGAACATCACGATGAGGAGCGGGATCTTGTGGTGCGCCGCGGTCCAGAGGACGCCGGGCGCGTAGCACAGGTCGCCGTCGGGCTGCAGCGTCACGGTGAGGATGCCCTTGTCGCGGTTGGCGAGCGCGACGCCTACTGCGCCCGGCGCGGAATAACCGACGCCGGCTGCGCCCGAGCCGCCCATCATGTTGGAGTACTTGGTCGTCGGCCACAGCCGCTTCGGCCAGGCGATGCGGTCGGAGACGGCCAGGCAGTAGTTCTCGTTCCTGATCGCATTCCACAATTCGGCGCAAAGGCGCGCCGTGCTGACCGGGCTCGCCTCCCAGCCGAGAGCGGCCGCGGTCTTCGTGCGCTCCTGCATTTCGCCGTAGCGCTTGCGCAGCCCGCCCGCCTTGCCCGCGAGCTCCGCCGCGCGCGTGGAAGAAAGCTCCCGCTTGATCGCTTCGGTGAGCGGAGCGAGCGAAGTCTGCGCGTCGCCGCTGATCGCGAGGTCGGCCGGCTGGAAGCGCTGGAAGTCCTGGTAGTTCGACTTCATCATGAAGTCGGCGAGCGAGATCTGGATCACCTTGACGTCGGGTTTCGCGACGCGCCGCACGTCTTTCCACGGATCGCCCATGCCGTGGAGCATGCCCCAGGGGTCCTGCACCTCGAGCATCAGCACCACGTCGGCGTTGCGAATCAGCGCGGGCCGGTTCTCCGACAGATTGAGGTAGTGCGTGCTCGGGAAATTCATGCGGTTCCCGGTGCAGATCACCGGGCTCTGCAGCGTTTCGGCGAGCTTCACCAGCGCATCGACGCCTTCCTGCGAGCGCACGCAGCGGTCGGCGACGATCACCGGGTTCTGGGCGCCGGCGAGCAACTTCGCCGCCTCGCGCAGCGCCTTTTCGTCGGCCTGGGGAGGCGCGGACAGCGACAGCTTCGGGATCGAGAGCTTTTCTCCGTGAATCGACTCTTCCTGCAGGTCGATGTCGAGCGTGATCAGCACCGGCTCCTGCGGCGGGGCCATCATCATCTTGTAGGCGCGCACCGTGGATTCGGCGAAGTGCTGCAGCGACGCGGGCTGGTCGTCCCACTTGATGAAGTCGCGCACGATGCCGGCCGGGTCCTGCACGCAGTGGGTCCACTCCACGCCCGGGCGGCGCTTGGCCGCGTCCATGCCGTTGCCGGCGAACATCATCACCGGGACGCGGTCGGCCCAGGCGTTGTAGACCGCCATCGCAGCGTGCTGCAAACCCACGCTCGAGTGCGCGAGGATCGCCATGGGTTTCCCGGCGGCCTTGGCGTAGCCGTGCGCGATGCCGACCGAGGATTCCTCGTGCATGCAGGTGAGGAACTCGGGTTTCCTGTTGCCGCCGTAGTTGACGATCGACTCGTGCAGGCTGCGGAAGCTCGAGGCCGGGTTGGATGCGACGTAGTCGATGTCGAGCGTCTTGATCACGTCGAGCATGAAATCCGATCCGGGGCGCGCAATGAATGCATTTCCCCGCATGTTGGCCTCGCCCTCGGGCTGGGCGGGCTTCGCTTCCGCGGCCTGGGCGACCCTGGTCGCTGCGGCCATCGCGGCCGCGGTTGCGGCGCCCGCGGCCGCTGCGCCTTTCAGAAACTTGCGGCGGTCGAGTCCGGAATCGTCGTCTGGAATTTGCGCAGTCTTGCGTGTCATCGGGTCTCCTCCTGCCGGGCATCTTAGCAAAACCGCGGACAGACTCCGCCCATCCCGAATAGCGGAACCGGTGCGCGGTTTGCGCGGGTTCGGGCCCGGTGCCGCCGGGCCGCGGCTCAATACGAGCGCGGCAGGCCGAGCACGTGCTCGGCGAGGTAACAGAGCACGAGGTTGGTCGAGATCGGCGCGACCTGGTAGAGGCGCGTCTCGCGGAATTTGCGCTCGACATCGTACTCCTCGGCGAAGCCGAACCCGCCGTGGGTCTGCAGGCACATGTCGCCCGCCTGCCAGGAAGCTTCGGCAGCGAGCTGCTTCGCCATGTTGGATTCGGGGCCGCAGGGCTTGCCCGCGTCGTAGAGGCCCGCCGCCCGCTCGACCATAAGCGCCGCGGCCTCGGTCGCCATGTAGGCGCGCGCGATCGGGAACTGCACGCCCTGGTTCTGGCCGATCGGCCGGCCGAACACCTTGCGCTCGTTGGCGTAGGCGGTTGCCTTTGCGAGGAACCATTTCGCGTCGCCGATGCACTCCGCTCCGATCAGGATGCGCTCGGCGTTCATTCCGTCGAGGAGATAGCGAAAGCCCTTGCCTTCCTCGCCGACGAGGTTTTCCGCGGGGACTTCCAGGTTGTCTATGAAGATTTCCGTGGTGGCGTGGTTGATCATGGTGCGGATCGGGCGGATCGTAAGCCCGCGCCCGAGCGCGGCTTTCATGTCGACGATGAACACCGACAGGCCTTCGGTCTTCTTTTGTACTTCTTCACGCGGTGTCGTTCGCGCTAGAAGCAGCATAAGGTCGGAGTGCTCGGCGCGCGAAGTCCAGACTTTCTGGCCGTTCACGACGTAGCGGTCGCCTTTCCTGACCGCGGCCGTGCGGATCGACGAGGTGTCGGTGCCGGCCGAGGGCTCGGTGACGCCGAAGGCCTGCAGGCGCAGCTCGCCTTTCGCGATCTTCGGCAGGTATTTCCTTTTCTGCGCTTCGCTGCAATGGCGCAGCACCGTCCCCATCGTGTACATCTGCGCGTGGCAGGCGGCGCCGTTCGCGCCGCTCTTCTGGATTTCCTCGAGGATCGCCGCGGCCGCGGCGAGCTTCAGGCCCGCGCCGCCGTACTCCTCGGGGATGAGGCAGGAAAGCCAGCCCGCCTCGGTGAGCGCACGCACGAACTCCGTCGGATAGCGGCGCTCGCGGTCGGTCTCGCGCCAGTAGTCCATGGGGAACGTCGCGCAGAGCTTGGCGACGGCTTCGCGGATTTCGCGCTGGTCGTGTTCGCGAATTGACATTTCCTCTCCGTCTCGACAGGTTATCATAGCGGTCACGTCCATCCGCAATCCTGCCTTCCCCCATGCCCCACGTTCCTGCTTCCACCGCGCTTGCGCGCTTTCGCGTGCTCGATCTCTCTCGCGTGCGCGCGGGGCCGACCTGCGTGAGGCAGCTCGCGGATTTCGGCGCCGACGTGATAAAGATCGAATCGCCGCCCGGCATGGAGGCGCCCATGGGCGGCCCGCGCGACGGCCCGGACTTCCAGAACCTGCACCGCAACAAGCGCTCGATCACCCTCAACCTGAAAGACAAGGAGGGCGTCGCGATCTTCATGAAGCTCGTGAAGACCGCCGACGTCGTCGTCGAGAACTACCGCCCCGACGTGAAATTCCGCCTCGGCATCGATTACGAGTCGCTCGCGAAGGTCAACCCGCGCATCATCCTCGCGAGCATTTCGGGCTTCGGGCAGGACGGACCGTACCGCGACCGGCCTGGCTTCGACCAGATCGCGCAGGGAATGGGCGGGTTCATGTCGATCACGGGGTTCCCCGGACAAGGACCGATTCGCGCGGGCACTGCGATCGCGGACCTGTCGGCAGGGCTTTTCGCCGCGCTCGGGATCATGACGGCCTTGCTGGAGCGCGAGAAATCCGGGCAGGGGCAATGGGTGCAATCGAATCTGCTGATGTCGCAGATCGCGCTGCTCGACTTCCAGGCGGCGCGCTATCTGATGACGGGCGTGCCTCCCGGGCAGGCGGGCAACGACCATCCGACCAGCATGCCGACCTCGGCCTACAAGACCAGGGACGGCTACATGAACATCGCCGCGACCGGCGAAGCGATGTGGCGCCGCGTGTGCGAGGGCATGGGGCGCGGGGACCTGCTCGAGAATCCCGATTTCAAGGGCGAGCAGAACCGCTCGAAAAACCGCGTCGCGCTGAACGCCGAGATCAACAAGGCGCTCGCCTCGCGCACGACAGCCGAGTGGATCGGGATCCTGACGGCAGCCGAGGTGCCGTGCGGGCCGATCTACTCGATCGACCAGATGTTCGACGACCCGCAGGTGCAGCACATCAAGGCGGCGGCGAAAGTGAAGAGCAGGAAGCTCGGGGAATTCCGCATCGTCAACCAGGCGGTCGGGCTCTCGCGCACGCCGGCTACGATCGCGATCGCACCTCCGGAGCTGGGAGAGCACACCAACGAAGTGCTCGCGGAGCTGGAATACGACGCTGCCGCGATCGAGGCGCTGCGGCAGAGGAAAGTCGTCTGATCTCCGGTTACTCGGGCTTGAGGCCGGCTTCCCTTGCGAGCTTGCC
>Ga0193713_1000565_pt1 | contig 12410 bp, 10 predicted proteins | sample H3a2metaG_FD_143054 | JGI IMG/M metagenome (GOLD analysis project Ga0193713, IMG submission 143054) | Soil microbial communities from a riparian zone of the East river system, Colorado, United States - H3a2 | ecosystem: Environmental > Terrestrial > Soil > Riparian zone | place: USA: East River... | reverse complement strand
GACGAGGACGGCGGCCTAGCGGCTGATAGGAAGACGTGATCTGCTTCGACAGCACCAAAATGTCGGGTTGGATGCCATAATACTCGCAGGCGAATAACGTGCCGAGGCGCCCAAAGCCGTTGATCACCTCATCGGCGACGATCAGCACGTCGTGACGGCGGCAGACCTCCTGCATTTTGCGCCAATAGGCTCCAGGCGGCGCCAGCACGCCGCCAGCGCCCATCAACGGCTCGCCGATGAACGCGGCCACAGTCTCAGGACCCTCGGCGAGAATAGTCGCCTCCAGTTCCGCCGCCAGGCTATCGGCGAAGGCTTCCTCGCTCTCGCCCGCCTCCGCGAAGCGATAATGATGCGGACAGGTGACATGTTTGACGAAGGGAAGCGGCAGGTCGAACCCGCGCTGATTGACCTGCAGGCCGGTGAGGCTGCCGGAGGCCACCGTGATGCCGTGATAGCCGCCGTTGCGGGCGATGAACTTTTTCTTTTGCGGGCGCTCGAGCGAATTGTTGTAATACCAGACGAACTTCACCACCGTATCGTTAGCTTCCGAGCCGGAACTGGTGAAGAAGACGTGATTGAGCCCGTCGGGCGACATTTTCACCAGCTTCTCGGCGAGTTCGATCGAGGGCTCGTGCGATTTGTGGCTGAAGGTGTGGTAGTAGGGCAGCTTGCTCATTTGCCGCGCGGCGGCTTGCACTAGACGGTCTTCGCCGAAGCCGACGGCGACACTCCACAGGCCCGCCATCGCCTCGATATAAGCACGTCCCTGGTCGTCATAGACATAGATGCCCGAGCCGCGCTCGATCACGATCGGCCCGATGCGTTCATGCCGGCGCGCGTTGGTGTAGGGATGGATCTGATAGGCGACGTCGCGCGCGCTAAGCGAATTGGGCAGAATATTCATCGAACAAGTCCCGGTTGCAAGAGTGGGATGGGGCAAGTGGGATGGGGCGAACTCCGATCTTGCCTCGAAGCAAAATCCAATCGAAGCCGAGAATCGTCGACACGGTGCAGCCAACTCAATCAGGCGTCAGAGGAAGCGGGCGTCTCTGCGCTGCCGCTTCTCGCCCATGTCGCCGCCGTGCGCTTATGAAACATCTCCCGGAACTGTCCCGTCGAGACGGGCAGCAGCGCCCCGGTGTCCCAATCAAGCACCACGGCGTAACGCCGCACCACGTCGAGCTGGTCAATCTCGCCGGCGCGATAGCCGGCCGCGACCTCCTCGGGATCGGTCGCGAGCCAGCGACTACGCTGGCGGCGGATCGCTTCGCGCGTCGCCTTGGTCGCAGCCTCGTCGACCGCATAGGCGCAAATTTCGGCGTCGACGACCGTGAGCACGATGCCATAGTCCTTGGCGGCGCGCTCGATCGAGACATAGTCGTCCGCCACGTCTTCCAGCACGAGAGCCGGGTCGCGCTCCAGCGGATCGCCGAAGCCGCCGCCGCCGGCGGTCGGGCGGCTGAAGACGTCGCCAGACCCGATCGGCACGTCGGAAAACACGGAGCCCAGCCAATCTTCCTCTTCCGCTCCCGCGCGCTTGATGCTGAGGCCATGCGGCATTGACGGCAGGCCGCCCTCGATGCCCCAGACGATCGCTCGCTCGCGGTCACAGATGTAGGAAATGACGGTCTTTTCAGCTTCAAGCATGATCGATGTCTTGCGGACGCCGACGCCACCTCGCCATTTGCCGGGCCCGGCGGAATCGGTAAGGATTTCAAACTCGGTCGTCAGGATCGGATTGGCGCGCTCCTGCCCCTCCACTGGTTGCGACATCAAGCCGGTGCCGAAACAGGCGGTGGTGACGTTGCAGCCGTCCTTGCCGTTGCGTCCGCCCCAGCCGCCGGGCAGCCAGTCATAGAACATGAAGATCGGCTTTTCGGGCCGGCGGGCGTCGAGCCCGCCGGTCAGCAGATATTCCAGGTTGAAGGCGCAAGCGAGCGCGCGCTGCGGCATGATCTTCGACCAGATTTCATAAATGGCGTTCATGATCTTCTCGAACGGCATCAGGAAGCCGGTAACGCCGACCGGCCAGCGGGCGTCGACGATCGAGCCTTCCGGCGCTATGATCTCGAGCACCCGGTAGAAACCGCTGTTGAGCGGCAGGTCGGGGAAGAACGTCTTCATGCCCGCCGCAACCGCCGAGAATGTCGTGCCGAAGGCGGAATTGTAGATGGAGCCGATCGTCGGATGACTGCCGGTGAAATCATAGATGGCCTTTTCGCCCTTGATGGTGAGCTTGACCTTGATCGGGATCAGCCCTTCGGAGCCCGCGGGGTCGCGGTCGATGAAGTCCTGCGTCTCCCAAACGCCGTCCGGCAGCGCCGCGAGGCGTTGGCGCATGGCGCGCTCCACATAATCCTGCACCTCAGACAAGCCGGTCTCGACCGTCTCGCGGCCGTATTTGCCGACGAGCCGAAGTATTTCCCGCTCACATACCTGGGTCGCCTGCGCCTGGGCATGGATGTCGCCGATGATCGAGGCCGGATCGCGTGTATTGGCGGCGATGAGATGAGCGACGTCCCTGCAGAAGCGCCCCTTGTCGAACAGGCGCACGGGCGTGATGCGCAGCCCCTCGCGGAACATGTCGCGTGCCGTGACGTCGAATGAGCCCGGCACGCTGCCTCCGACATCCGACCAATGGCCGTTCGATTGACTGAAGGCGATGATCTCGCCGTCGGCAAAAATCGGCCGGATCAGACGCACGTCGGGAAAATGGGTGCCGCCGGCATAGGGATCGTTGATCGCATAGACGTCTCCTGGATGCATGTCGCCCTCGAAGGCGCGCATCACGTCCTTGCAAGTGAAGTGCAGCGTGCCGACGTGGACCGCGATGTCCTGGTTGCCTTGCGCCGCCGAGTTGCCGTTTGCATCGTGCAGCGCGCTGGAGAAGTCGCGGTTGTAGATGACGAAGGAATAGCAGGTGCGCAGAATCTGCTCGGCCATCTGATCGACGCTGGTAATGAAGGAATTCTTCAGCACTTCGAAAGTGACAGGATCAAGGGTAGGTTTGGCGGCCATCGCATTCACTCCGACACGCGGATGATGATATTGAGATATTTGTCGACCGAGGCTGTCGCTCCGGGCGGGATCACGACGGTGGAATCGACCTGCTCGACCACGGCGGGGCCCTTGAACGAAAAGCCCGCCGGCAGGTCCGCGCGCTCGTAGACGGGGGTGTCGACCCCGACGTCTGCGTCGAACCAGACGGGACGCCGGCTCGTCGGCTGCGGCGTCGCCCCTGTCGGCGCATGCGCCGCGAGTTCAGCCTTCGGCACCATTCCGATCGCTTTGAGGTTGAGGCGGAACAGGCCGATGGGCGCCTCGTCGCGCCGGAAGTTATATTCGCGTTCATGGCTGCGGTGGAACGCTTCGGTGAGGTCGCGCATAGCCCCGATGGGGCTCGGCGCCGCGACAGCCAGCGAGCGCCACTGGCCCTGATACATCATGTCGATGGAGCGCTGCAGAACGATGTCGGCGCTCGCCACCCCCTCATGGGCGAGACGCTCCAGCGCCAAAGCCTCTAGCTTGCCGAATTCCGCTTCGATGGCGGCCGGATCGGCGTCATCCGCGGCAGCGAAATAGCTTTCGGAAAAATCGTGCTGCACGTCGACCAGCAGACATCCAAGGGCTGACGTGACGCCGGGATTGGGCGGCACGATCACTGCCGGAATCGAGAGATCCTTGGCGATCGCCGCCCCATGCAGCGCGCCAGCGCCGCCGAAGGCCACCAGCGCGAAGTCGCGCGGATCATATCCCCTGCTGATCGAGATCAGGCGGACGGCATCCGACATATTGGCGTTGGCGACGCGGATGATCGCATCGGCCGCGGCCTCGCGGGTCAGTCCGAAGGATGCGGCCATTTCGTCCACCGCCGCCGCCGCGAGTGCCGGGTCGAGCATGATCTTGCCACCGGCAAGGCTGGTTCCGAGCCGCCCTAGCACCACATTGGCATCGGTATTGGTCGCCTGCCGGTTACCGTTGCCGTAGCACGCAGGCCCGGGGCTCGCGCCGGCCGATTGCGGTCCGTTGCGCAGCGACCCCGCCTCGTCGGCCCAAGCGAGCGAGCCGCCGCCGGCGCCGATCGTCAGCACTTCAATCGAAGAGAAACGGATCGGATAGCCGAACTCGATGTGCCAATCCTTGGTGACGCGCGATTGGCCTTCATAGGTCAGGGAGACGTCGGTGGAAGTGCCGCCCATGTCGAGGCCGATCGAGTTCTGAAAGCCGCACAGCATCGCGATATAGCGGCTGGCGATCGCGCCCGCCGCAATGCCGGAGCCGGCGAGGCGCGCGGCGAAATCCTTGACGCTCGCCGGCGTCATCACGCCACCGCCGGTGTGCAACAACAGAAGATCGCGCGTGTAGCCCTCCTGCTTCAGCCGTTCGCCGAGGCGGGCGGTGTAGTTGACCAACACCGGGCTCAGGGCCGCGTTGACGACGGTGGTCGAGAAACGCTCGTGCTCGAATATTTCGGGCAGCACGCCGGAGGAGGTCGAGACCGGAACGCCCGGCATCTCCTCTTCCAGGATCTGCTTCATGCGTCGCTCGTTCGCGCCATTGACATAGGCGTTCATGAAACAAACCGCGACCGCTGCTACGTTGCGCCGCTTCAGGATGCGGGCGACCTCGCGGGCGCCGGCCTCGTCGAGCGGCATGACGATCGCGCCCTGCGCGTCGACGCGCTCCAAAACGGTCAACCGATCGCGACGCGGTACATAGGGCTTCACCACGTCCTTATAGGCGTCCCATAATTCTTCCTTGTTGGCACGGCGGATCTCGATCACATCGCGAAAACCCTTGGTGCACACCATCGCGGTGCGCGGCAGACGCCGCGTGATCAGTGCATTGGTCGCGACCGTCGTGCCATGGGAGAACAGCGCCACCTTGCTCAGATCGATCGCCGCCTTGTCGATGCCGGCCATGATACCGTCGATCGGATCGGGAGACGATGCGGTCTTCTCGATACGGATGAGGCCTGTGGTCTCGTCCATGATGCAGATGTCGGTGAAGGTTCCGCCAACATCCACGGCCACACGCAAATTCTGCAAGGGCTGTCCTCCCATTCATCGGCGCGCCGGTCCCTCCGGGGCGGTTCCAACGGCGGCGGTCTCTCTACCATTCGCACTAGGATATTAGGCGTTAGGTTCGCTTGTCGGCGAGCGCACATAAGTGTGTTGCTCAGCGTATCGCCCGCCATTGTCCGGCGCGACCACCTTTCCAAATAAGGCTCAACGAAAATGACCCGGCGCGCTTCCCGCGCCATGGAAACTCAGATTGAGGAAATCGTGGAAGAGCTTGGTTGCCGCGGAAAACGGCCGGTCGACCGCCCAGGCGAGACCCACGTCCATAGTCGGGATATCGGCGGCGACGTTGCGCGTATCGATCCGTTGCCCTTCGAGCGACCATGGTCTGTACACCATGTCGGACAACACCGTCACGCCCATGCCGGCCGCCACCATGCTTCGCACCGCCTCGACCGACGAGGTCGTGAAAATGGCCTTCGGCCGCAAGCCGCTCGGCCGCCAATAATTGCCGACAGTCTTCTTCGCCTCGTCGACGGTGAGCATCACATAGGGCTCCCTGGCGATGTCGGCGAGCGTGATCGTCTCAAGTTTTATGAAAGGGTGCTCGACCGGCAGCCAGAGCCGACGATGGGAGCGGATCAGTGTATCGTGGGCGAGGCTTCGCCTGTTGCGGAGATTTGAGACCAGCATCACGGCGATATCAAGCGAGCCGTCCACCAGCCCCTTCTCGATCGCCTCACGCGGCAGTTCGATCAGCTCCAGCATGATGCGCGGATAGGTCCGCGCAAACCGCGCATGGTGAGGGGGAAGGAAATAACCGGCGACCGTGTAGGTCACGCCGACCCGCACCTTGCCGGATTGCTTCATATCTTCCGCCAGGGGGGTCCGCATCGCCTCGTTGACCGCCGCCATGATGTTGCGCGCAAGTTGCAGGAACCGCGCGCCTTCGGCGGTCAGCGAGACGCCGTGGGGATGACGCGAGAACAGGCTCACCCCAAGTTCGTCTTCGAGCTGTTGCACCGCGGCCGTAATCGCCGATTGCGAGACGCCGAGATGGATGCCAGCATGCGAGACTTGGCCCGCTTCGGCGGTCGCGATGAAATAGCGGATTTTCTTCAGTGAAAACGTCATATCTGTTTTTTCAATACCAGTAAGCGTAATTTCCGATTTTACTATACTGACGATCCGCGTCCATACTTGCCATCGCAATCGCGAATGGCGACGGAGAGAAAGCATTGACCTCGATCAATTGCGATATGGGCGAGGGCTACGCGCTCTATCGGATGGGCGATGACGAGGGATTGATGCCCCTCATTTCGATCGCCAACGTGGCTTGTGGCTTCCATGCTTCGGACTTCAACCATATGCGCGAGACGGTCCGTCTCGCCAAACGCCTCGGCGTGCGAGTCGGCGCGCATCCTTCCTTGCCGGATCGGCAAGGTTTTGGCCGTCGCGAGATGGCGATCTCCGGCGAGGAGCTTACCAATTGCATCATCTACCAGGTCGGCGCCCTCAAGGGCTTCCTCGAGGCCGAAGGCATGAAACTCAACCACATCAAGCCGCATGGTTCGCTCTACGCGATGGCCGCCAGGCAGAGCGAGATCGCCCATGCGATCTGCGATGCGGCCGACGTCTTCAAAGTGGCGCTGCTCGGCATGATCGGCACGCTGCATGAGCGGATCTACCCTGAGCGCGGCCATGAGTTCGTCTCGGAATTCTACGCGGATCTCGATTATTCCGACGACGGAACACTGATCGTAACCCGTAAGCACGATGAAAGAAACCCCTCGGAAGCCGCCGCGCGCTGCCTTCGCGCGATCCGCGAAGGCAAGGTTCGCAGCGTCGGTGGCAAGGAAATTGCAGTGAGAGCCGATAGCATTTGTGTCCATTCCGACACGCCGAACGCCGTCGCGATCGCAACCTCGGTGCGCGAGTCTTTGGGGGATCATTTGCGAAATTGACGCGAGGCGGCCGGCGATTTGCCGACGCCCTGAACATGAGGACTGGGACCGGACATGGCCAACAAGCAGATCGTTTCGCCGCTTCCCGGCACTTTCTATCGCAGACCCACGCCGGATACCCCGCCGTTCAAGGCCGAGGGCGACAGCATCGCCGCAGGCGACACGATCGGTCTTGTCGAAGTGATGAAGTCTTTTCACGCAATACAAGCGCAGTTCGGCGGCAAGATCGTCAAGTTCTTGATCGACAACGAAGAACCGATCATGGCGGGTCAGCCGATCGCTGACGTCGAGGATTAGAGTCGGCTCCATGGCGGCAATCAAGACGCTTCTGATCGCCAATCGCGGCGAAATCGCAGTCCGGATCATCCGGGCGGCGCGCGAACTCGGGATCAGGACCGTCCAGGCGTACAGCGCCGCCGACGCCAATTCGCTGGCCGTCAAGCTTGCCGACGTCGCGGTGAACATCGGACCGCCGCAAGCCTCAAAATCCTATCTCGCCATCGACGCGATCCTCGCCGCCGCGTGTGAGAGCCAAGCCGATGCGGTGCATCCAGGGTACGGCTTCCTTGCCGAGAACGCCGATTTTGCGGACGCCGTCGAGGCTGCGGGCCTGATCTTCGTCGGGCCACCCGGAAGCGTCATCCGCCTGATGGGCGACAAGGCGGCGGCCCGGGAGATCGCCGCCAAGGCTGGCGTCCCGACCGTGCCCGGCAGCGACGGGCGCATCGACGCGCCGGAAGAGGCGCGCGAGGTCGCATCGCGCCTCGGCTATCCCGTGATGATCAAGGCGGCGGCCGGCGGCGGCGGGCGCGGCATCCGCATCGTCAACGATCGCGCCGAGCTCGATCGGCTGGCGCCGCAGGCGAGCGCCGAAGCCAAAGCCGCCTTTGGCGACGGCGGGCTCTATCTCGAAAAGGTGATCGAGCGCGCGCGCCATATCGAGGTGCAGGTGCTCGGCGACGGACGCGACGTCGTCCACCTTTTCGAACGCGAGTGTTCTCTCCAGCGGCGCCGTCAGAAGCTCTGGGAGGAAGCGCCGGCCGCCGATCTTCCGGACCAAATCCGCGCCCGTCTTTGCGCCTGCGCCGTGCAATTGGCGCGGGCGGTTTCCTATCGCGGCGCCGGCACGCTCGAATTCCTCTACGACGAGACGACGCGCGATTTTTATTTCATCGAAATGAACACGCGCATCCAGGTGGAGCATCCGGTGACCGAGTTCATCACCGGCGTCGATCTCGTGCGCGAGATGATCAAGATCGCGGGCGGCGAGCCGCTTGGCCTGCGTCAAGCCGATATCCGTTGCGTCGGCCATTCGATCGAATGCCGCATCAACGCCGAAGATCCCGCCAAGGGTTTCATGCCGTGCCCCGGTATCGTCAGCGGTCTGCGCGTCCCGGGCGGCCCAGGCGTGCGCTTCGACAGCATGCTGTACGCGGGTTACGCGGTGCCGCCCTTCTACGATTCACTGATCGGCAAATTGATCGTCTGGGACGAAAGCCGCGCCGCCGCGATCGCGCGGCTGGTGCGCGCCCTCGGGGAATTCGAGATCGAGGGCCTGCAGACCACGATCGGGCTGCACCAAGCTTTGGCGCGCGACGCCGATGTCCGCGCCCTTCGCTTCGACACCAGCTTCCTCGAGCGCTGGCTCGAGACCAATGTATCGCATCTTACCTGAATGGGAGTTATGCGCCGATGGCCATGAGATATTCCTTTGGGGGCGACGAACATGTCTTCGTCGAGGTCGACGAGGAGATGTCTCTCGAGGCGTTCTTCAAAAGTCTGTCGATCACCAACGCCGTGCGCGAGAGCCGTATCAAGGGGGTGACGGAAATCTGTCCCGCCAACGCTTCTTTCCAGATCAAGTTCGATCCTGATCTTATCGCCCCTGACGACATGCTCAGGGAATTGCAGCGACTGGAATCGGCGGCCGACACAACGGACGTGTCGTTGAAGACGAGGATCATCGAAATACCGGTGCTCTATAATGATCCATGGACCCGCGAAACCTTGATGCGCTTTCGCGAGCGGCATCAGGACCCCGCCGCCACCGACATCGAATATGCGGCACGCATCAATAATTTCGCCTCGGTCGAGGACTTCATCGCCGCGCATTCGGGCTCGCCCTGGTTTGTTTCGATGGTGGGATTTGTCGCCGGATTGCCCTTCCTCTACCAAATGGTCGAGCGTTCGCGGCAGATCGAGGCGCCGAAGTATCTGCGCCCGCGCACCGACACGCCGAAACTCACCATCGGTCACGGCGGCTGTTTCAGCTGCATCTATTCGGTGCGCGGCGCGGGCGGCTACCAGATGTTCGGAATCACGCCGATGCCGATCTACGATCCGCGTCAAGAGATCAGCTATCTCCGCGAATTCATGGCCCTGTTCAAGCCGGGCGACATGGTGAAATGGAAGCCGATCACCCTTGAGGCCTATCACGACGCCATCGCAGATGTGGAGGCCGGGCGCCTGGCGCCACTGATGCGCGACGTGACCTTTTCGCTCACCGAGTTCGAACGCGACATCGACGGTTACAACCGCAAGCTTGAGAAGGCGCTCCATGGCTATTGAGATCGTCAGTTCCGGCCTCGCCACCACCATCCAGGATCTCGGGCGGCCCGGTTATTATCATCTTGGCATTCCGCTTTCCGGCGGCATGGATCGCCTCGCCTTGCAGGCGGCGAACCTGCTTGTTGGCAACGATCCCGGAGCGGCGGTCCTGGAAGCGGTGTTCATGGGGCCGCAGATCGCCTTCGCCGATGACCGCATGGTCGCGGTGGCCGGCGCCGAACTTCCGCCGAGGTCGACGGCGAGCCGCGCGAGACATGGACGAGTTTTCTCGTAAAGGCGGGCCAAACACTGTCCTTCGACTTTCTGAAGAAGGGCGCGCGCGCCTATATTGCAATCGGCGGCGGCATAGACGTGCCCGTCGTGCTCGGCAGCCGGTCGACCTATGTGCTCGGCGCCCTCGGCGGTCACGAGGGCCGCACGCTTCAAGCCGGTGACCGTCTAAAACTCGGTGCCGCCGCCCCCATCAAGCAAGGGCGCGCCGTCGCCACCGATCTGCGGCGGGCACCCGGCGCCTCTGTCGAATTGCGCGTATTGACAGGCCTTTACTGGCATCGCGTCGCAGAGCAATCCGGTCGGGATTTTTTCGCGGATACGTGGAAGGTGGCGCCGGAAGCGGATCGCATCGGCTATCGCTTCCGCGGCGGGCGTCCGCTCGAATTCGAGCCGCGCACGCCGCCTTTCGGCGCGGGCTCCGATCCGTCGAACATTGTCGACGCATGCTATCCGTACGGGTCGATTCAGGTTCCCGGCGGCAGCGAGCCGATCGTTCTGCACCGCGACGCGGTCTCGGGCGGCGGATACTTCATGCTGGGTACGGTGATCTCCGCGGATATGGATCTGATCGGCCAGTTGCAACCGCATACGCCGGTGCGTTTTGCGCCACTGGATATGAAGTCGGCGCTCGCGGCGCGGCGTGAGCGTAAGGCGTTATTGAGCAAGCTCCATGCGTCGCTCGGTTAGTCGCCGCGGGCCCGGTCGCGCAATTCCTTCGGGGACATGCCGAAATGACCCCTGAAGGTGCGCGAGAATTGGGCGTGGTCGCTGAAGCCGAAACGATAGGCAATCTCGGTGACCGTCAGACGATTGGCGGGATCGCGCAACTGGGCGTGACAGGCGTCGAGCCGCTGGTCCCTGATCCATTGGCCAATGGTTTGTTTGGTGTCGCGAAAGAGGTCGTGCAGGTAGCGCGTAGAGATGCCGCAGGCACTCGCGATCAAGTCCGGATCGAGATCGGCCCGGCTGAGATTCCGGCGCGCAAAGCCTTCGATGCGGCTCAGATGCGCCTCCCGGACGGTCGAGGACCCGGAAGTGAGCGTGCGTTCATCCGACTTGATGGAGAGCACGAGGAGATCGATCAGATGACGGCCGACCATCGACCGCGCTTCGGCCGACATCGCGTCAAAGCGAGCCGGAATCAGACGCAGCATGTCGGTGAACAGACCGCCCGCGCCGTTCTTCGCGTCGAATTGTACACTGCAGAAGCGGTCGGGCGCGCGGATGCGGCCGCCGAGCGCTTTGGCGTCGATTTTGATGACCCACATCTCGGCGAGTTCGGTGTGGCTGAACTCATAGGGCTCGTGGCTGCGTTCGAGGAAGAAGCCGCCGGGTCGGCAGCGGATCTCCTTTCCTCCCTGCGCGAAGACGACTTCGGTACGCGTCGGCACGGTCACCAGGAATTGCTCCTCCCGCTCGGCGCTCAGATGATGCCGCGACCGCCGATACATGAGGCTGGCCGAAATGTTGTGCGACAGCGAAAAATCGCCGATCTGCCAGATGGAGAGATCGCCTCTGAAACGGTCCGGCTCGGCGAATTGAAGGTCGAGGGGAAAATAGGTCGCGGCGATCGCCTCGTGCCAACAACGGCTTCGGTAAGACGGGTCCATCGTGCTGGTCGTGATGGTGGTCTTCATCAGGCTTCCGGCTCCTCGAGCCTTACGCGTCATGCCGTTTCACGAATGTCTCGTCTGCGAGGGGTGCACGAGAAATCAAACTAGCGTTCACTGAAAGCAAAGACCATGCCGCAAGTTCGCTCTAAGGTGCAAGCGCATTATACCGACGCCCGCGCGATCCGTCATCCGGTCGCGGCAGTTCGAATATTCGGCATACGAGCGAGAAGGCCGTCGCCGCACGGCCTTGTATACCAGTCGCGTTTGGGTGGGCGGCGCCCAGATTGGTACAACGTAGAGCAAAGGAGAAGCAGATGAGATACGCAGCCTCGACAGTCGCAACGGCCGTTGCGATGGCGGCCCTCGCCCATGGCGGAATAGCCCACGCCGCCGACAAATGGTGGCCGGCGAAAATCTACAATCTCGATTCCGGATCGGCGAAAGAGTCGGAATATTCGCCGCTCGAAAAAGCCGCCAAGCCCTGGAATATCTGCGTGCTGTTTCCTCATATGAAGGACACTTTCTGGGTCGCCGCCGACTATGGCGTGGTCGAAGAAGCCAGACGGATGGGCGTGAACATGACGCTCTACGAGGCCGGCGGCTATGAGAACCTGCCCAAGCAATTGGCGCAGTTCGACGATTGCATGGCCGGCAATTTCGACGCGATCATCGTCGGGCCAATTTCGGAGGCCGGGCTCGACAAGAAGATTAAGGAAGGCGTGGCGGCAGGCAAAGCGATCATCTCGACCGTCAATCCAGTCTCCAAATCGAATGTGACTTCGAAGATGACGGTCGATTTCGACACGATGGGCGAACAGACCGGCGTCTATCTGGTGAACTATCTCAAGAACAAAACCGCCAAGGTCGCGACCTTCCCGGGCCCTGCGGGCTCCGGCTGGGCCGAAGACTTCCTCAAAGGCTTCAAGAAGGCGGTCGACGGCAAAAGCAACGTCACCATGCTTGGCGACAAA